>OIXH01004579.1_pt1 | contig 11163 bp, 7 predicted proteins | sample 1587741 | NCBI WGS metagenome assembly OIXH01 (sample SAMEA3888916, study PRJEB22519) | human gut metagenome | biome: human gut; feature: human-associated habitat; material: faeces | place: Denmark | collected 2011 | reverse complement strand
ACACCCCACTTGTTAGATAGTATACCATACTGTCTAACAAATGGGGTGCAGTTCACGAAAAAACTGTCGGCCGTTTTTTTACATCTCAATCAACTGAAACTCCACCTGTCTGGCCCGCAGCATCTGCGCTTCCCGGCGATGGCATGTGAAAATAATGATCTGTCCGCCGTAAGCGGAGGCGAGCCATTCCAGCGCCGTCTTCAGGCGCTCATCGTCGTACTGTGTAAAGCTGTCGTCGAAGATCAGCGGGAAACCGCCGGAGCCGGAACTGGTGAGGAGCTTCGCAGCGGCAAGACGCAGGGCGAGGTAGACCTGATCCATGGTTCCGCTGCTGACATTCTCGAGGGGAACCAGCTTTGTCTTCGTGTTTAAGAAGACATTCAGATTCTCGTCGATGCTCATACTGTCGTAGATTCCGCCGGTGATCCCGGTAATGTACTGGGACGCTTCTTTATTCAGGTAGAGTCCAAAGGAATCCCGGATCGACGAGGAAAGATCCGCCATGGTTTCCTGAGCAAGATCAATGGCGACGATCTCATCGTGGATCCTGTCGTTTTCCGCCAGTGTCCGCTTCAACGCCTTCGCTTTATTTTTACAGTTGCTCAAGTGCTCTAACTTCTTTTCCAGTTCCCACTGGGTTCGCTGTTGTTTCTCGATCATCTCACTGCAGCCGGCCTGTTTTGTCTGGAGACTGCTCAAGTCTTCCAGAAACTTTTTGATCTCCGTTTCAGACTGGGAAACCATATCGCAGAGCTTCGAAAATTCCCCCATTCTCGCCCGGAATGCGTTCATCGCATCCTTGGATACGGCGGAATCGCCCAGATGTCTCGCAAGCAGGGAACCGAGTTCTGCGGAGGTATTGTCGAATATCCTGTGATACTCTTTATCTTTCTGGCGGATGACCAGAGAGATGATAAAGAAGAGCACAGCTGCCGCTGCAGCAGCGCCGCAGACCGGAAGATAGGCGGTGAGGTTGAAATATCCGAGTACCGCCGCGGCACCTAATCCCGCGATTCCAAGAACTGCGGTAAGAGCTGACAGAATTTTCCGGGATTTCTTATTACATTCCGTCTTCAGGGAAGCATACTCGCTGTAAAGCTTTTCCGCACTGGCAGACATGGCATCCACGGAGGCGCGGTCTGTGAAGCCGTTGTCGGACAGCACCTTCTTCCCGTTTGCCAGTTTCTCGTCCAGATCCTTTTTCTGCGCCTGGGTGTTGTCAATCAGGCCCTTTACCTGGGTCCGCATATTCTGGTAGGCGGCGAGCTGGTTCTCGTATTCCGGTCCGGAGATCTCCGCCTCCACATTCCGGATCTCCGCGAGAAGGGCGGTAAACTCCCGGCTTGCCTCCGGGATCAGTCCCGCCTCAAGGGAACGTTTCTGATTCCGCAGAAATGCGGTGGCCTTTGTGATATTTAAGGAGATATTGCCGGTGGTGTTCATGTTGGCAATATAGTTCTTTAACTCGGTCACCATACCGTCCTCGGTGGCGCTCTTTAACTGACCGATGCTGATGGTGTTGTTGTACATGGTCTCGGTGAGACCGTCAAGCAGGCTGGAGACAAATGCAGGTGTCGCATCTTCCTCCAGCCCTTTCGTCTCATTGATGATCTTTAAAGACTTATTTTCCTTCCGGAACCGGCGCTCGATGCGGTAGATGGTTCCGTCTTTTTCCAGTCTCAGCCATCCCTCGTAGGTTCCGCTGTTTTCCCAGGGCTCGTACTTTGTATACAGATCATTCTTGGCTGCCCGTCCACGTCCCCGCTCGATGCCGAAGAGCATGCCGCGGATGAAGGTGTGAAGCGTGGATTTTCCGGCTTCGTTCTTTCCGTAGATAATATTGATCCCGTTGTTAAAGGAGATGGTCCGGTCATGAAATTTTCCGAAACCGTCGATATGTAATTCGAGTAATCTCATGGCTGGCTCCTTTCATCTTTTGTCATAAGCAGGGCATGAATTCCATAGTACAGGGCTTTCTTCTCCACCGGACTCATATCTTTCGGATCTGAGCCAACTCCGCTACTTCGGAAGACCGATCGTCGGAGTTTTTGAAAGCGATTTGTTTGAGGTGAACATGACGCATCTCTGCCATGAGCGCCTGGATATAAAAGCCGATCATGTCGCTTGGATGTTCCGCGAACAGTGCGTGGAAATCATACTGTGGCTCCGACTCATCCAGAATCTCGATGATATTCCACTGACCGGAGAGGAAATCCAGATCAAAGCTGATATCCGGGTCCCGCATGCCGCGGATCCGGAACCGGTAGATATTGCCGGCGCCGCGCTTGCGGATCTCGTCGGCAATGATCTGGGAAAGTTCGGTATTCGTAGTCTGGGGTGTCACATTGACCACAAGAGGGATGTACTGTGCCTGGCAGACTTCCTTAAACTGAAGGGAGGTCACATGTCCGCTGGTGGTGTCGATTTCACCGATAAAATATCCGTGTGGTCCGGTCTCCGTCATGTCTAATGGTTCCGGGGAACCGGCATAGGCCATGCGGTTTTCAAGAAGGATTTCCGGCTTGTGGATATGTCCGAGAGCGATGTAGGAGAACGGGGATGCGGCCAGTGCATTCCGGTCAAAAGGAACATGTTTCGCGTCGCCGCCGTGGAGCATGAGGATTCTGGTGCGTCTGGACGCCGGCAGGGAAATATTGTCAGCTTTCGCCTCAGTGATCTCGGCTGTGTGGTAGCTGAAACCGTAAACTTCCGTGTTCAGCTCCTCGAAATAGACGGAAGAGAGCTCCTCGCCCATCAGAAATGTGACGTTCGGGGCCCAGGTGAAGCTGAGAAGTGCAGAACTTTTCCGAATCCGGTCATGATTTCCGGCGATGATGACCACGCGGGTTCCCGGAATCGTGGAGAACAGGTAGTTGACCTCTTTGAGATCTCTCGCTAACGGCTGGCGGTGGAATAAGTCACCGGAGATCAGAAGAAGGTCCGCGCGGGAATCCCTGGCGTCCTCGATAATGCCCTGAAAGGTCAGACGGATCGCCTGTTCCCGTTTTTTCCCCCAGGGCTTATCGCTGTCCGGGATCATGCCCCAGTGGATATCGGCGGTGTGAATAAATTTCATACATTCCTCCATGGTGTATGGATTGCAGATATACTGCGCTCCAGTATCAAGGTAGTGGACTGTGAAAGTCCGCAAAAACGTGTTTCTCAGGTTACCGCGGCAGTTCGGTCACCGGGGTATTGCTGCCGCGTAAATGTGAAAAGGAGCGCAACAGATCTCTGTGCGCTCCCTTGCGGCTGCCTTGCATCGAAAGGACGCGGCGGGCTGCTGTTTCTTTATAATTCGCAGTTATTAACGGTACGCGGGAACGGAACTACGTCGCGGATATTGCCCATTCCTGTGAGGTACATTACGCAGCGCTCGAAGCCGAGACCGAAACCGGAGTGGCGGACACTGCCGTATTTTCTCAGATCGAGGTAGAAACCGTAGTCTTCCGGCTTTAATCCGAGCTCGTTCATGCGGGCGAGGAGCTTCTCGTAATCGTCCTCACGCTGGCTTCCGCCGATGATCTCGCCGATTCCCGGAACGAGACAGTCCACAGCGGCAACGGTCTTTCCGTCCGGATTTAATTTCATGTAGAACGCCTTGATCTCCTTCGGGTAGTCGGTAACGAATACCGGTCTCTTGAAGATCTTTTCTGTCAGATAGCGCTCATGCTCTGTCTGGAGATCGCAGCCCCAGAATACCTTGTAATCGAACTCATCGTTGTGCTCTTCAAGGAGTTTTACAGCCTCTGTGTAGGTAACGTGGCCGAATTCGGAATTTAATACGTTGTTTAAGCGGTCGAGAAGTCCCTTGTCGACGAACTGGTTGAAGAAGTTCATCTCGGACGGAGCGTTCTCGAGAACGTAGCGGATCACGTACTTTAACATGCCTTCAGCGACAGCCATATTGTCATCGAGATCTGCGAATGCCATTTCCGGCTCGATCATCCAGAACTCGGCAGCATGACGGGTCGTGTTGGAATTCTCAGCACGGAAGGTCGGTCCGAAGGTATAAACATTGCGGAATGCCATTGCGTAGGTCTCAGCGTTTAACTGTCCGCTTACGGTAAGGCTTGTATGCTTTCCGAAGAAGTCCTTGCTGTAATCAACTGCGCCGTCCTCAGTCTTCGGAACGTTGTCAAGATCGAGAGTCGTTACCTGGAACATCTCACCGGCACCCTCACAGTCACTGGAGGTGATTAACGGAGTGTGGACATAGACGAAGCCCTGCTCCTGGAAGTACTGATGGATCGCGTAAGCGATCAGGGAACGCACACGGAATACAGCCTGGAATGTATTTGTACGCGCGCGAAGGTGCGGGATCGTACGAAGATATTCGAAGGTGTGACGTTTTTTCTGGAGCGGGTAGTCTGCGCTGGAAGCACCCTCAACGGTAACTTCTGTTGCCTGGATCTCAAACGGCTGCTTTGCCTCCGGTGTTGCCACGAGAGTACCTTTTACGATAATGGAAGCGCCTACATTTAATTTGGAAACCTCTGCGAAATTTGCCATTGTATCATGGTAAACGATCTGTAAGGTATCGAAGCTTGTACCATCATTTAATACGATAAAACCGAACGCCTTGGAATCACGGATGCTGCGGATCCAACCGCCGACCTGGATCTCCTGGTTTAAATATTTGTCACGCTCTTTAAAGAGCTCTTTCACTGTTGTCAACTGCATGATTTTTCCTTCTCCTTATATCTCTCTTCTTAGATAAATGTGCAATCTGGTATTAGTATAGCGTATTTTTTATGGGGATTCAAGGTGAAATGGGCATAACACGGGGGTTTTCGGGAGTTTTTTAAAGGCCTCCCGGGCAGAAATTACAGAGTCCATCAAGATTTGTAAGTAAAATAGGAATAGAAAAATATATTTTTATAGAAAAATTCCGGAATATCGACTATAATAATAATAAAATAGCACACGGGAGGGCAAACGAATGAACATTTACGATCAGATCAAGACCATGAGCGATGAGATGGCGGGTGACCTTACAGCGCAGAGACGTGACTTTCATAAGTACGCGGAGCCGGGCTGGTTCGAGATGAGGACGTCGTCCATTATTGCTCGGAAACTGACAGAGCTCGGATATGAAGTGCTTGTCGGAGATCAGGTCTGCAAAAAGGATTCCAGAATGGGCGTTCCGTCTGAGGAAAAGTTAGAGGAACAGTATGAGCGTGCCATTGCTCAGGGAGCGGATCCGGAGTTTGTTAAGTACACAAAGGGAGGAATGACCGGCGTGATCGGAATCCTGCGCTGCGGCGAGGGCCCGACGGTTGCCATGCGGTTTGATATCGATGCCCTCGGCGTATTCGAGGAACATGATCCGAGCCACAGACCGGCGAAGGAGGGATTTAACTCCGTAAATGAAGGCTTCATGCATGCCTGCGGACATGATGGACATGCCACCATCGGTCTCGGTGTGGCGAAAGTTCTGATGTCTATAAAGGACCAGCTTCACGGAACAGTAAAGCTGATCTTCCAGCCGGCAGAAGAGGGTGTCCGCGGTGCAAAATCCATCGTTGATAACGGACATCTTGACGGCGTAGATTACCTGATCGGCTCTCATGTGACGAATAAGAAAGAGGACGATCCGGCAGTGGTAATTCCAGGAAGCTATGGCTCTCTCGCGACAACAAAATATGATGTGATCTTCCACGGAAAATCTTCCCATGCAGGTGGATCACCGGAGGTTGGACGGAATGTCATGCTGGCAGTCGGAACGGCGATCTTAAACCTTTATGCGATCCCGCGTCACTCCGGCGGTGTGTCCAGAGTAAATGTGGGAACCGTTGTTGCCGGAAGCGGACGGAATGTTATCGCGGACGAGGCGAAGATGGAGATCGAGGTCCGCGGTGAGACCACCGAGATCAACGAGTACATGAAAAATTACGCAGTGAACATTATTGAGAGTGCGGCAAAAATGCACGGATGCACCTGTGAGATGAAGCTTATGGGCGCGGCAAACTCCCTGACGAGCAGTGAAGCGCTGATGGAACGGGTGAAGAGAGTCTGCGAGGAAGATCTCCATCTGCCGGTTGCGAAGGAAATGAGCAGCAAAAACGGCGGCAGCGAGGATGTCTCCTATATGATGAACCGTGTTCAGGAACAGGGCGGACAGGCGACCTTCATGCGCGTCCTCACCCACGAAGCCGGCCCGGGTCACAGCCGCATCTTCGATATCGACGAGCAGGTTCTTCCGAATGCGGTGAAGATCTTCTGCGGTGTGGTTTATGACATTATGCACTAATGGGTGAGAAGTGCATGCGATAAAAAGCGACAGATAAAAAGAGCTCCGGCCAATTTGCCGGAGCTCTTTTCAGAAATGCGAGAAGGCATTTTTATGCCATGATCTTGCGGAACAGGTCTTTCAGGTCCTCTACGCTGGCATCCTTCGGGTTGCCCGGTGCGCAAGCATCTGCATGTGCAGACTCTGCAAGGAACGGAAGATCTTCCTCTTTGATTGCTTCAAGGACGGACGGAATTCCGACATCCGCGGAAAGCTTCTTGACAGCGTCAACAGCAGCCTTCCGGTATTCGTCCTGAGTCATGGAATCAACATTTGCAACGCCCATTGCGCGCGCGATCTCACGGTATTTCTCGCCGGTGCATTCCTGATTATATTCCATAACGATCGGAAGCATCATTGCGCAGGCAACACCGTGCGGGGTATCATAGACAGCACCAAGTGTGTGTGCCATGGAGTGGGCGATACCAAGACCAACATTGGAGAAGCCCATACCGGCAATGTACTGACCGAGAGCCATTCCCTCGCGGCCTTCCTTTGTGTTTGCTACAGCACCGCGCAGGGATCTTGAGATGATCTCGATGGCTTTCAGATGGAACATATCGGTCATTTCCCAGGCAGCTTTTGTTGTGTAGCCTTCGATGGCATGGGTCAGGGCATCCATACCGGTGGAAGCGGTAAGTCCCTTCGGCATGGAGGACATCATATCCGGGTCAACAACAGCAATGATCGGCATGTCATGCGGGTCAACGCATACAAATTTACGTTTTCTCTCGATATCGGTGATAACATAGTTGATCGTAACCTCGGCAGCAGTACCGGCTGTTGTCGGAACGGCGATGATCGGAACACACGGTTTTTTCGTCGGTGCAACACCCTCAAGACTTCTTACATCCTCAAATTCCGGGTTTGCGATGATGATGCCGATCGCTTTGGAGGTATCCATGGAGGAGCCGCCGCCGATGGCGATCAGGTAGTCAGCGCCTGATGCCTTAAAGGCCTCAACACCGTGCTGGACATTCTGGATTGTCGGGTTTGCTTTAATATCGGAGTAGAGCTCGTAGTCAAGACCGTTTGCGGTCAGAATGTCGGTTACTTTGGCGGTAACCTTGAATTTTACGAGATCCGGGTCGGAACATACGAACGCCTTTTTAAAGCCGTGGGCTTTCGCCTCGTTCGCGATCTCCTGAATCGCGCCTGCTCCGTGATAAGATGTCTGATTTAACATAATACGATTTGCCATGATAAAAAACTCCTTCCATGAATACTTGATCTCAAAAGCTTTCTGTGCCTTTGTTATTATATTAACAAATTTGAAGGGCAAAAAGAAAGTTACAGAAAAGGCCAAGTGTAACACTTCAAGGAAAATCGACATATTGCAAAAGAAAGACATAGAAAAATTGTGCAAAATAACAATAGATCAGGACAGCAGATGAAGCTCAAGAAACAGATCCCGCAATGCTGCCGGCATCGCGCGGACGAGAAGCCCGGCAAACTGGGACGGGGTTAGGTCCATGCCACCGAGAACCCACTTTACGGTCATGGTGATCGAGCCCTGACAGTACATTTCCAGAAGAAAATGGATCTCAGGGCTGGCCGGTCTGCCGCTTTTTTCCCGGATCAGATTTTCATAAAAGGCGAGGATCAGCTTAAAATCATGCTCCCGCAGGGAATTCTGCCTGTCATAGCGGAATGCAGCGGCAAAAAACGCCTTTTCCTCCTGAATATATGTAAATTTTTTCTCCAGGCTGTCAAGGACCGTGGTCCCGCGTCCCATATGTTCAAAGGAGCGGGCGAGGAGCTTGTCGAAATACCAGTTGATCAGGTCATATTTATCAAGAAAATTCCGGTAAAAGGTCTGGCGGGTGACGCCGCAGCGCTCTGTGATCTGGCGGACAGTGATCGCATCGACCGGAGTTGTCTTCATGCATTCCTTCATGGCTGCGGCGAGACGGTATTTTGTTTTTTCCCCCTTCATGGCAGGCGTGCTGGATTCGATCATTAAAAGCTCCTTTCTACGGTATCGCGACCGGTGCTATCGTATTCAGTAAATTCTATCATATTTTTCCCAAGGGAGAAAGTCTTTTTGCTCCGGTTAGCTCCCTCTTCAGATATCATCGGGAAGCGTTCAAAAAAACCCCGTATTATCCGCGATCGAGTCACGCGGATGATACGGAGTTTGTGTTATGCATGAATGAACTTCAGATGGCTGAGCCCGAAGGCAGACGGGTTTTTATGAGAGACCGATCACAACGGCAAGGATCACAGCGATGGATCCGAATGCAAACAGGACAGCCTGGAATTTGATCTGGAATTTTGCCCATTTGCCCCAGTCGAGCTTTGCTGCGGCCAGCGCGCCTAAGAGGCAGCCGGAGGTCGGAACGATGAAGTTTGTGAAGGCGTCACCAAGCTGGTACGCAACAACAGCAACCTGTCTCTCGACACCGACAAGATCGGCGAGAGGAGCCATGATCGGCATGGTAAGGGCAGCCTGTCCGGAACCGGATACAACGAAGAAGTTGAACACGGACTGGAAGATATACATAAACCATGCGGAGATCACCGGCGGGAAATTCTGCATTCCGTCGCTGATGCTGTGAAGGATCGTATTTAAGACTGTACCGTCGGTTGCACTTGTGCCACCGAGGATGATGATAATACCCTGCGCCATTCCGACACACATTGCAGCGCCTAAAAGATCGGCAGCACCGTGGTCGAAGGATTTTGCGATATCATTTACTTTCATGTCATTCAGCTTGAATACAACGCCGATGATACCGGAAACGAGACCCATCACGAAGAACTGGGAAGCGATCTCCGGGATATAGTAGCCCTCGCTTACAACGCCCCAGATCGTCCATACCATGCAGGCAGCGACCGTGAGGAGAACAAGCTTGTGGCCGAGAGTGAACGGCGGCATCTCTTTGCCGTTCTTTGCGAATTCTTTTCTGTATTCTTCATCAGACTCATACGCAACGGAGAGCTTCGGATCTTTCTTGATCTTTACTGCGTAGCGCATTGTGAAGACGATCGTAAGTCCTGTGAAGAAGATCCATAACGGGATACGGAACCATGCGCCGGACATGACCGGAATACCAGCAACACCCTGGGCAACAGCCAGTCCGAACGGATTCTGCCAGGAAGAACCGAAGCCGATCTGTGTAGATACGTAGGAGCACATAATTCCGACAACTGCGTCATATCCCATTGCGATAAACATCGGTACGAGGATCATAACGAACGGAATTGCCTCCTCACCCATACCGAAGACTGCGCCTCCGAGGGAGAACAGGACTACAAGGATCGGGATCAGAAGGATCTCGCGTCCGTTTGTCAAAGCGATGACCCGCATAATGCCGCTTTCTATCGCGCCTGTTCGGAGAACGATACCGAAAGCACCGCCTACAACCAGAATGAAGGCGATGATTCCGACAGCGGTACCATTCTTATCGCCGACGGTCATACCCTCGAATACATAGTTTAAAATTCCCTGACCGCCAAAGTCTTCGGTTCCGAAGATCGGAGCTGCTTTGGTCACCTTGTTTCCGTTTTCATCCAGAATATACTGGAAGCTTTCCGGATCCAGAACGGTTCTTGTTTTTTCCACGCCGTTCTGCATATACGTGATTTCTTTTGTGTCGTATTTACCCAACGGGATAAATACGGTGAGCAGAGCCGCGAACAGAATGACACCAAAAATGATGATGTAAGTGTGCGGCATCTGGAAGCCCTTTTTTTTCTCCATGGCTTATCCCCCCATAATTGTATTCTCTGCCTGTGAAATCCCCCGCACAGGTAGTGTATCTACTATATTAACATAGATTCTGTGATACGTCATTACTCTTTTCCTTTAATTCTGCATATTAATAGGTTTATACAATTTTGAATCGGCATTTTTGGTACTTATGTAACCAAGCAGAAACATAGGTATTGTATTGCTTATCATACAAAAAGAAAAAAATGTCAGAATATACACAAAATTGGGATTGAAAGGATGAAAAGTTTGTTCACATCTTCTAAAAAGTATGTTATAATAGAGTCACCATCTAAGAAACTAATGTATGGGACAAAAAGAGCAGCAAGAGGTGATATCATGGTAAAAAAAGAGATGATAGCGATGCTGTTGGCAGGAGGACAGGGAAGCCGCCTCGGTGTATTAACACAGAAAGTGGCAAAACCGGCCGTCTCCTTCGGCGGAAAGTACAGAATTATTGATTTCCCGCTCAGCAACTGCATCAACTCTGGTGTTGATACTGTGGGAGTATTGACCCAGTACCAGCCCTTACGTTTAAACGCGCACATTGGAATCGGTATTCCGTGGGACTTAGACCGCAACGTCGGCGGCGTTACGATCCTGCCCCCTTACGAGAGAAGTAAAGGCAGCGACTGGTATACAGGAACCGCGAACGCAATTTACCAGAATCTGGAGTACATGGAGTCCTACAATCCGGAATACGTTCTGATCCTTTCCGGCGATCATATCTACAAAATGGATTATGAGGTCATGCTGGAATATCACAAAGCGAATAATGCGGATGTCACGATTGCCGCTATGCCGGTACCGATCGAGGAAGCAAGCCGTTTCGGAATCCTGATCACGGATGACAACAATAAGATCACGGAATTTGAGGAAAAACCGGCGAACCCGAGAAGCAACCTCGCTTCCATGGGTATCTATATCTTCAGCTGGAAGGCACTGAAGGAAGCGCTCATCAAGCTTTCCGAGGAGCCGGGCTGTGATTTCGGAAAACATGTGATCCCGTATTGCTTCGAGCAGGGCAAACGGATCTTTGCATATGAGTACAATGGTTACTGGAAAGATGTCGGAACTCTCGGCTCCTACTGGGAAGCAAATATGGAGCTGATCGATATTATTCCGGAATTCAACCTGTATGAGGAATACTGGAAGATCT
>OIXH01004578.1_pt1 | contig 11165 bp, 8 predicted proteins | sample 1587741 | NCBI WGS metagenome assembly OIXH01 (sample SAMEA3888916, study PRJEB22519) | human gut metagenome | biome: human gut; feature: human-associated habitat; material: faeces | place: Denmark | collected 2011 | reverse complement strand
GAAGAAAATCTGTCCTGTCCTTCAGGCGGTTTTCAATATAAAATAACATGAGGAGGAAAATTATGTTAGAAAAATTGTTCAAACTGACTCAGAACAAAACGACAGCGAAGACAGAGGTGATTGCCGGCGTTACTACATTTATGACAATGGCGTACATTCTGGCTGTCAACCCAACATTGCTTTCTGCATCGGGAATGGATAAGAATGCGGTACTGATTGCTACGGCACTCGCTTCCTTTATCGGTACATTGGCAATGGCACTTCTGGCAAATTACCCGTTTGCCTTAGCTCCCGGAATGGGACTCAACGCATACTTTGCTTTTACGGTGTGCGGCGCTATGGGATATTCATGGCAGGTTGCCTTGATGGCAGTATTTGCAGAGGGTATTATTTTTATTATCCTATCCCTGACAAATGTGCGCGAGGCGATTTTCAATGCGATTCCATTTACATTGAAAAAGGGTGTGAGTGCCGGTATCGGATTATTTATTGCGTTTATTGGTCTTCAGGGCGCCCACCTTGTAGTAAGCAATCAGTCCACGCTGGTTTCCTATGTGGATTTCACAGGTAATTTCCATACAGAGGGAATCTGTGCAATTCTTGCTTCGATCGCTGCTTTATCGCCCTCGCCGTCAACAATGACTGTGTTCTCTTTCTGAACTTTGATGGATTTTGCACGTCCAAGCATATCTAAAGTTGTATCTTTTAACTCTAAGCCTAACTCTTCTGAAATGACCTGACCACCTGTTAAGATTGCAATATCCTCTAACATTGCTTTTCTTCTGTCGCCATATCCCGGAGCTTTGACAGCTACAACATTGAATGTTCCACGCAGTTTGTTTACGATCAGGGTTGTAAGTGCTTCACCCTCGATATCTTCTGCGATGATCAAAAGTCTTGCACCGGACTGTACGATCTGCTCTAATACCGGAAGGATCTCCTGAATGTTGCTGATCTTCTTATCTGTGATCAGTACATATGGATCATCTAAAACTGCTTCCATTTTATCCATATCGGTTGCCATGTATGCGGAAATGTATCCACGGTCAAACTGCATACCTTCTACTAAGTCTAACTCTGTCTGCATGGTTTTTGACTCTTCAATTGTGATAACACCATCGTTTGATACTTTTTCCATAGCATCTGCTACTAAGTTTCCGACCTCTTCATCTCCGGCAGAAATTGCTGCAACTTTTGCGATCTGATCTTTTCCGCTGACTTTCTGGCTCATAGATGCGATCGCTTCTACTGCTGTATCGGTTGCTTTTTTCATTCCTCTTCTTAAGATGATCGGGTTTGCACCAGCTTCAAGGTTCTTCATTCCCTCTTTGATCATTGCCTGCGCTAATACAGTTGCGGTTGTCGTTCCGTCACCTGCTACGTCATTTGTCTTAGTTGCAACTTCCTTTACAAGCTGTGCACCCATATTTTCAAATGCATCTTCTAATTCAATCTCTTTTGCAATGGTCACACCATCGTTTGTGATCAGCGGTACTCCGAAAGATTTATCTAATACCACGTTTCTTCCTTTTGGTCCGATGGTAACTCTTACTGTGTTTGCTAATTTGTCAACACCTGCTTCTAATGCGGCTCTTGCCTCTGTGCCATATTTTAATTCCTTTGCCATTTCAATCTGCCTCCATTAATCTATAATCTGTCTTATCATTTCTAACTTTATAAATTTTAAAAAGATATGTTCCCGAAATTAATCTTCTACTACTGCAAGAATATCATTCTGTCTTACGATGATGTATTCTTCGCCATCTAATTTTACTTCTGTTCCTGCATATTTAGAATAGATAACCTTCTGTCCTTCTTTGACCTGCATCTTCACTTCTTTTCCGTCTACAACTCCACCCGGTCCGACTGCTACTACTTCTGCGTCCTGTGGTTTTTCCTGTGCAGCACTTGTTAAAATAATTCCTGACTTTGTAGTCTCTTCTGCCTCTAACTGTTTCAGTACAACTCTGTCGCTTAATGGTACTAATTTCATTTTAATTCCTCCTATATCTTTCTACTTTTTTCTTCATTATTAGCACTCATTTAATTTGAGTGCTAACCCTTTCATCTACATAAGATAGCACTATGTTTTTTCTTTGTCAATAATCATTTGGGGATTTAATAAATTATTTATATTTCCAAGGCATTTCGTACCAGGAACTGACAGTATGCGACTCCTATAAAGATTAGGGTGTCAGAAAGCTCCTCTCAACTTAGTGGCTGCAAGTTGCTCAATAAAAAATGCCAGGCAGTCCGCAAACCACCTGACATTTTTACATCTATACCATTTTTCTCTTTCTTAAGATCAGCAATACGATCACACAGATCAGCACCATGATCCCGCAGACAATATAAAATCCATACGGTGTCTGTGATAACGGCATCCATTTTCCACTGACATTCATTCCGTAGATTCCCGAAATAACCGTTGGAATAGCCATAACAAGTGTAATGGATGTCAGATATTTCATTACATTGTTCAAACGGTTATCTATAATCGTAGACAACAGTTCGCGTGTACCATTGATAATATCACGATAAATTGCGGTCATCTCGATTGCCTGCTTATTCTCGACAATAACATCCTCTAGGATTTCTCTGTCCTCCGGGAACTGTTTTAACCGCTCATAGCGGGTCAGACGGTCTAATACAACTCCGTTTGCCCGGAGTGAGGTTGCAAAGTATACTAAGTTGGATTCTAATTCATGAAGATCGATCAGATCCTTATCTTCGGTATCGTCACTGATACGTTCTTCAATCTCCCTGCGACGTTTGTCAATGACACGCAGATAATTCTGGTAAACACTGGTCGCACGATAAAGAATCTGATAGACAAAACGCATTTTTTTCTTCGTGGAAAAATCACGCACACGCCGTTTTTCAAACGCCTGCAATACCGGTGTCTCTTCACCGCACACCGTGATAATGACACCATCTGCCAAAATAATACCTAACGGGATAGTTGTATAGGCTTCCTGTTTATGACGAATCTCAATGGATGGAATGTCGACAAGAATCAGGGTGTAGCCGTCCTCTAAATCCACACGGGAGCTTTCCTCATCATCCAGTGCAGCTCTGACATCGGCAATATCAATATCAAAACACTCTGAAATACTGATACACTCCTCCATCGTCGGTGTAATCATATTGATCCAGCATCCGTCTTCTACTTTTTCAATCTCATTTACAATGCTCTCTTCTGTCTTATATATCTTAATCATGCCATCCTCCTGTCTTCGCATCTTAAACGGCATGAATTCCGACTAAATCAACCCAAAATGGTGCAATCCGTTGTAGATGCCGTCTTTATGGAGATCACTCGTGACATAGTCCGCGACTGCCTTCACCTCGTCTAAGCCATTGCCCATGACAATCCCGTGCTGCACATAGTGAATCATATCGTAATCGTTCATACTGTCCCCAAAAGCATAGGTGTCTTCGTGTGCAATCTGCAAACACTCACACGTCTTTTCAATCCCTGTTGCTTTTGAGAAATTTCCGGGCACAAGCTCCACAAAGTCTGTTCCATGGTAAATAATATCATAGTCCTTTGACAATCGGTCTAATACCCCTTTACACTCCCGCCCTCGTATGTCAATACTGAGCTTACTCGCTTCTAACTGATCCTCATTTCCCGTGATCGGACGCAGCCTGTCCGCGACGGTTGCCTGCAACACCTTCAAAAACGGGTCATCGGCAAACGTATCTTCATCCACATACAGATACTCTCTTCCTTCTAATACTACCGGATAATGATATGGCTTTAAAATCTTCAGTGTTCGTTCCAGTACCTCTTCTTCAATCCGTTTATAAAAAAGAACCTCGCCGGCTTTTTCCACATAAGTTCCACAGCCGGCGACAATCCCATCAAAGCCCAACGCAAGCAGACGCTCGTCCTGTATATAGGAGAGCGTCCGCCCTGAGCATATAAAGGTCAGATGTCCGTTGTTCTTCAACATCTCAAATGCCTTTTTTGTACTTTCCGGTATCTGAAATTTTTCATCCCACAAGGTTCCGTCTATATCAAAAAAGATTGCTTTTGTTCCCATATCTTCCACCTGTTACTTCAATCTATCATATCTGAATTTTATTGTAGCACATTTTATATAGATTTGTGAACCTTGAATTTTATAATTGTTTTTTCCCATAACGGGCAATTTTATACATACAGTCTTACTGTACGGACAGATAAGAATATCCCATCAGACTTTCATCCACTGCTCTTGCCACTTCTCTGCCCTCGCGGATTGCCCAGACCACCAAAGACTGGCCTCTTCGCACATCTCCCGCGGCATAGACTCTTTCCACACTGGTCGCATAATTTTCCTGATCAGCCGCAACATTGGTTCTTTCATTGAGCTTTACGCCAAATGCATCTGCCACATATTTCTGTGTTCCTAAAAATCCTGCTGCGATCAGTACCAGTTCCGCATTCAGTACTTTTTCCGAACCGGCAACTTCCGTCATTACCATGCGTCCGGTCTTTTCATCCTTTTTGCTCTCTAACTTTACGGTCTTGACGCCGCAGACTGCACCTTTTTTATCTTTTAAAAATTCTTTGACTGTCGTCTGATAAATTCTCGGGTCATGACCAAAGACAGCAATTGCTTCTTCCTGACCATAATCTGTCTTGCAGACTTTCGGCCACTCCGGCCATGGATTGTCCTCGGCTCTTTCATCCGGTGCTTTTGGCATCATTTCAAGCTGTGTCACGCTCTTTGCTCCATGACGGATACAGGTTCCGACACAGTCATTTCCGGTATCGCCACCACCAATGATAATTACATTTTTTCCTTTTGCAGAGATATATTTCCGGTCTTTTAAATCGGAATTTAACAGACTCTTTGTGGTAGATGTCAGAAAATCCACCGCAAAATAAATACCCTCTGCATCTCTTCCCTCTGCCTTGATATCTCTTGGATTCTTTGCACCACAGGCTAAAATGACACGGTCATAATCTTTTAAGATTTTTGCTGCTTTCACATCTTTTCCGACATCTGTTCCCGTAACAAATTCCACGCCTTCTTCTTTCATGACCTCAATTTTTCTCTCGATAAAGCGTTTTTCTAACTTCATATTCGGGATTCCATACATCAAAAGTCCACCGATGCGGTCATCTCTTTCGTATACTGTCACGGAATGACCTCTTTTATTCAACTGGTCTGCTGCTGCAAGTCCTGCCGGCCCTGAACCGATGACTGCAATCTTCTTATCCGTTCTTACCTTTGGCGGTCTTGCCTTTGCATATCCTTTTTCATAGGCATTCTCAATAATACTGTTCTCATTTTCACGGACAGAAACCGGGCTTCCGTTCAATCCGCAGGTACATGCTTTTTCACAGAGTGCCGGACATACACGGGAAGTAAATTCCGGGAAGTTGTTGGTCTTGATCAGGCGCTCATAGGCACGTTTCAGATTATCTTCATAGACTAAATCATTCCACTCCGGTACTAAGTTGTGAAGCGGGCAGCCGGATGTCATGCCCATTAATTCCATGCCGGACTGGCAGAACGGCACTCCGCAGTCCATACATCTCGCGCCCTGTTCACGGCGTTTTTCTTTTGAGAGAGGTATATGGAACTCATTAAAATTCTTGATACGCTCCTTTGGATCAACGGCTATAGTTTCCTCTCTGTCGTATTCCATAAATCCTGTTGGTTTTCCCATCGTTCCATTTCCCTCCTATCTCTTCGTATTTGCATAAAATGCTTCTATCTGTGCCTGCTCCGCATTCAGACCTTTTTCCTCCATCTGGACAATGGTCATTAACATACGGTTGTAATCAAACGGAATGATTTTCTTAAACTTCGGCAGATATTCGCTGAAGTGGTCTAATATCCGTTTTCCTTTATCGGAATTGGTCAGTGCCACATGCTCTTTGATCATCTCTTTTAATTCTAAAACATCATATTTAGAGGTGATCTCCTGCATGGATACCATTTCTTTATTTGTTCTCATATAGAGGTCGCTGTCCTCATCGAGTACATAGGCGATTCCTCCACTCATTCCTGCCGCAAAGTTCTTTCCGGTCTTTCCAAGTACCACAACACGGCCTCCGGTCATGTACTCACAGCCATGGTCTCCAACGCCCTCTACTACGGCAACCGCACCGGAGTTACGAACACAGAAACGTTCTCCTGCCACACCGTTGATAAAGGCTTTTCCACTGGTAGCTCCATAAAGTGCTACGTTACCAATGATGATGTTTTCATCCTGTTTAAAGGTCGATCCTGCCGGTGGGTATACCACTAATTTTCCGCCGGAAAGTCCTTTTCCAAAGTAGTCATTACTGTCGCCGACCAATTCTAAGGTCAGTCCTTTTGGTATAAATGCTCCAAAGCTCTGTCCGCCGGCTCCCTTACATTTTACAATGAAGGTATCTTCCTCTAAGGTATCCTGATATTTCTTTGTGATCTCGGAACCAAAGATGGTACCAAAGGAACGGTCGGTATTGGTCAGTTCCACATCGATGCTGCGTTTCTGCCTGGTGTCGAGTGCTGTTTTTAACTGCTTCATCAAAATACGCTCATCGGCTGTTTTTTCTAATTCAAAGTCATATACCTGTTTCGGGTCAAAGGTTACCTTCTGTTTTGGTCCTGCAAACGGGTTATTTAATATAGAAGATAAATCTACTTTCTGCTCTCTTTCATCAAGTCCTTCACGAACCTTGAGCAGATCAGAACGTCCTACTAACTCATCTACGGTATGTACACCGAGTTTTGCCATGTATTCACGAAGTTCTTCTGCAATAAAGTGCATGAAGTTGATGACATATTCCGGTTTTCCTTTAAAACGTTTACGAAGTTCCGGATTCTGTGTTGCGATTCCGACCGGACAGGTATCTAAGTTGCAGACACGCATCATCACACATCCCATGGTTACAAGCGGTGCGGTGGCAAATCCAAACTCTTCTGCTCCAAGAAGTGCTGCAATGGCAACGTCTCTTCCTGTCATCAGTTTTCCGTCTGTCTCGATTCTGACCTTGTTTCTCAGTCCGTTCATAATTAAGGTCTGATGCGTCTCAGCCAGTCCTAACTCCCAAGGAAGTCCGGCATTATGAATTGAACTGCTCGGTGCTGCTCCGGTACCTCCATCATAACCGGAAATCAGAATTACCTGTGCTCCTGCCTTTGCAACACCGGCTGCTACTGTTCCCACGCCTGCCTCTGATACTAATTTTACGGAAATACGGGCATCCGTATTTGCATTTTTCAAATCAAAAATTAACTGCTCTAAATCCTCGATAGAATAGATGTCATGGTGTGGCGGCGGTGAGATCAGACTTACACCCGGTGTAGAATGTCTGGTCTTTGCGATCCAAGGATACACTTTTCCTGCCGGAAGGTGTCCGCCTTCGCCCGGTTTTGCTCCCTGCGCCATTTTAATCTGGATCTCTTTTGCACTGACTAAGTAACGGCTGGTAACTCCGAATCTTCCGGATGCTACCTGTTTGATCGCTGAGCATCGGTTGCGTCCGTCTTTTCCAATCTCAAGTCTGTCAAGGCTCTCTCCACCTTCACCGGAGTTGGATTTTCCATGAAGGGTATTCATTGCAATGGCAAGCGTCTCATGTGCTTCCTGTGAAATGGAACCATAGGACATCGCACCTGTTTTAAATCTTGTGACAATGGATTCCACGCTTTCTACTTCTTCGATCGGAATTCCTTTTTTCGGATAGTTGAAATCCATCAGTCCACGGATGTTCAATGCTCTCTTTTCGCCATTTAACAGTTTGGAATACTGTTTAAACAGGTTATAATCTGCACGTCTTGTAGACTCCTGTAACAGATGGATCGTCTGCGGATTGTACAAATGCTCTTCTGCTCCGCTTCTCATCTTATGGCGACCCTTGGAATCTAAGGACATATCGGTTGCAAGTCCTAACGGGTCATATGCCTCGGAATGCAGAATATCTACAGCCTTTGCGATATCCTCTAATGTGATACCACCGATACGGCTGACTGTATTCGTGAAATATTTATCAATGACCTCTGAATCAATTCCGATTGCCTCAAAGATTTTTGAACCCTGATAAGACTGAATCGTGGAAATTCCCATCTTTGATGCAATCTTAACGATTCCATGGATGACTGCATTGTTGTAATCATCGATCGCTGCATAGTAATCTTTATCTAACATATGCTCATCGATCAGGTTTTTAATCGTATCCTGTACTAAGTACGGATTGATGGCACAGGCTCCATATCCAAGCAGTGTTGCAAAATGATGAACTTCTCTCGGCTCGCCCGACTCTAAGATAACGGCAAGACTGGTTCTCTTCTTCGTCTCAACTAAATGCTGGTTCAAACCTGCTACGGCAAGCAGTGACGGAATTGCCACATGGTTCTCATCCACACCACGGTCGGAAAGGATCAGGATATTTGCTCCGTCTTTATGTGCACGGTCTGCTTCTACAAAAAGATGATCCAATGCCTTTTGCAGACTGGTATTTTTATAGTAGGTGATCGGTAAGGTAACTACCTTAAATCCTTCACGCTTCATAGAACGGATCTTCATTAAATCCGTATTGGTCAGGATCGGATTGTGTATCTTTAACACCTGACAGTTGATTGCATTTTCCTCTAAGAGGTTGCCGTCTTTTCCGATATAAGTGGTCGTGGAAGTTACCACTTCCTCACGGATGCAGTCGATCGGCGGGTTTGTAACCTGTGCAAACAACTGTTTAAAATAGTTAAATAATGGCTGTTGGTCTTTGGACAATACCGGTATCGGTGAATCGATTCCCATTGCCGCTATGGATTCTGCTCCATTCCTTGCCATCGGTAAAATCGTATCTTTGGTCGATTCATAGGTGTATCCAAAGGCTTTCTGCAGTCGGCTTAAGTCCTCGCCTCTGTGCTCGATCACACGCTCATTCGGAATCTTTAAGTCTTTTAATTCCACTAAGTTACGATCTAACCATTCACCATACGGCTGCATGTTTGCATAACTGTCTTTTAATTCGTTATCATCGATAACCTCGCCTTTTACGGTATCCACTAAAAGCATTTTTCCCGGACGAAGTCTCTCTTTTACTTTGATACGCTCCGGCTCGATCTCTAAGACACCAACCTCAGATGACAGGATCAGATAGTCATCTGTCGTGATATAGTATCTGGATGGACGGAGTCCGTTACGGTCTAAAACCGCTCCCATGATATCGCCATCAGAAAACAGAATGGATGCCGGTCCGTCCCACGGTTCCATCATCGTCGCATAATACTGGTAAAAATCTTTTTTCTTCTGACTCATAATGCTGTTATTTGCCCATGGCTCCGGTATCGTAATCATAACAGCAAGTGGTAAGTCCATTCCACTCATTACGAGAAATTCGAGCGTGTTATCTAACATGGCTGAGTCAGAACCTGCGGTATTGACTACCGGAAGGACTTTTTGCAGCTCTCCTTTTAAATGTTCGGATTCCATAGTCTCCTCACGGGCTAACATCTTATCGGCATTTCCGCGGATCGTATTGATCTCTCCGTTATGTACGATAAAACGGTTTGGATGCGCTCTCTCCCAACTTGGATTGGTGTTCGTGGAGAAACGTGAATGTACGGTTGCAATTGCAGATTCGTAATCCTTATCCTGCAGATCTTTAAAAAACAACCGAAGCTGCTCTACTAAGAACATTCCCTTGTAAACAATCGTTCTGCTTGAGAATGATACCACATAGGTGTTGTCATTACTCTGTTCAAATACACGTCTTGCAACATAGAGCTTTCTGTCAAAATCAATTCCCTTTGGACAGTCCTTGGGTCTTTTTACAAATCCCTGCATGATATACGGCATACAGTCAATTGCTTTTTGTCCTAATGTCGTTGGGTCCGTCGGCACTTCTCTCCATCCTAAAAACTCCATGCCCTCTTTTTCTACAATGACCTCAAACATTTTCTTTGCCTGGTTCCGTTTTAACTCCTCCTGCGGGAAGAAAAACATTCCGATTCCGTAATCTCTCTCTTCTCCTAAGCGGATTCCTAACGGTTCACACGTTTTTTTGAAAAACTTATGGGAAATCTGAAGAAGGATTCCTACACCGTCTCCGGTCTTACCTTCCGCATCTTTACCTGCTCTGTGCTTCAAATTCTCTACAATCTTCAGTGCATTCTCTACGGTCTCATGCGTCTTAATACCTTTGATATTCACGACAGAACCGATTCCGCAGTTATCATGTTCAAATCTCGGATCATATAAACCCTGTGCTTTGGCGTTACTCTCATTTACCTGTGTTCTCATACGTCATCCTTTCTGCGTTCCTCTGCTTCGTGTACGCTGTGTCGTTCTTAATAACTAGGATACACCTATTTTTTTTGCGTGTAAACAGTTTTTTTCTTTATATTATCTGATAATTTGACTATTATTTATTTTTTCATTTATTATCTGATAATATAGCATTGTTTTTCGTTTGATGTTTTGTGTTTAGAACAATTTAGCAATGGTCTTGTTGAAAGTTTTTTGTGATCACGTTGGTTGAATCGCGGAGTTTTTTAGAATTGTGTCAGAATTGTTTGTCATTAAAAACAAAAATGAAGCCATATATAAATGGCTCCATTCCATATAGATACAATATTTTGTTTCATTACTGCATATCCATATTGGCAAGCTGCTTCATCTGATCTCGCTTACCATAAATAATTGCGATTACCTGTACTTTATTGCTTCCATCTGTTCTAACGCCTGTCTGGTAATTTTTACTTCGTATTCCTTCATACTATATCTCCGCTTTCAATTGTTCAAAAGCCTCCTCCACCGAAACAGAGTCGTCCTTCTTCGCCTGCATAAAACCGGTTTGCATCATAGTATCAAATTCCGTTTTTGTTAATGTATCTCTTGTAATAAGCTTATCCGGAATATCCAGAGAAAAAGGTATTCCATCCCTCATAATAACCTGCCTGTATGTCATGTCAATAAATACAGATACAGGAATCCCTAGCCTTTCCAGAATCGCTTCTGCCTGTTCTTTTATATTTGGTTGAATACGTGCTGTAACATTTGCTGTTTTTGCTGCCATAATATACACCTCCTGTTTGTTTTAATGTACCACAGTGTATTGCTTTTTACAATACATTTCATCAAAAGTATATACTGAATTATATCAAAAAACCGCTAAAACTTAACAGTCTCTGCTGAGTTTTTATCACGTCGCCCGCTTCAACAGATGATTT
>OIXH01004575.1_pt1 | contig 11169 bp, 9 predicted proteins | sample 1587741 | NCBI WGS metagenome assembly OIXH01 (sample SAMEA3888916, study PRJEB22519) | human gut metagenome | biome: human gut; feature: human-associated habitat; material: faeces | place: Denmark | collected 2011 | reverse complement strand
TGCTTACACTCACGAAACCGGGCTGCGAGGTTCACGACAGCGCGAAGCTGACGCTTGAAGAGGTCATCGCCCTCATCGAGCGGGCGGAGCGCGAGGGAAAGACCACCGTGCGATTGCACACGGGCGACCCGAGCATTTACGGCGCGGTGCGCGAGCAGTTCGACGCGCTCACAGAGCGCGGCATCGACTTTGATGTCTGCCCCGGCGTCAGCTCGTTCTGCGGCGCGGCGGCGGCGCTGCGGGCGGAATACACACTGCCGAACGTGAGCCAGACGGTCATCATCACGCGCACGGCGGGCCGCACGCCGGTACCCGAGCGTGAGTCCATCCGCAGCTTGGCCGCGCATCAGGCGACGATGGTGCTGTTCTTGAGCACCTCACTCACAGAAAAGCTGCAAGGCGAGCTCCTTGCGGGCGGCTATGGAGAGACAACGCCCGCGGCCGTCGTTTACAAGGCGACATGGCCGGAGGAGAAGATCTTCCGCTGCACGGTGGGCACGCTGCATAAGACGGTGACGGAAAACGGCATGAAAAAGACGGCGCTCATCGTGGTGGGCGGCTGCCTTGGCGACGAATATCTGCGCTCGCTGCTCTACCACCCCGACTTTACGACGGAATACCGCAAGGGGAAGGCATGAAGATCGCAATTTTTGCCTACAGCCACGGCGGCTGCGCGGCAGCGCGGCGCGTTCGCGCGGTGCTGGCGGAGGCGGAAACCGTCTGCTACGCGGTACCGCGATTGGAAGAAGCGGGCTTCCTGCCGCTTGCGAAGGACATCTACCGCGAGCGCTTTTCGTCGATGGATGCGCTCATCTTCATTGGCGCGTGCGGTATCGCCGTGCGTGAGATCGCGCCGTATCTTGTGAGCAAAAAGACCGATCCCGCGGTGCTCTGCATCGACGAGAAAATGCAGTTTGTCATTCCGCTGCTCTCCGGTCATATCGGCGGGGCGAACGATCTGGCGCGCCGCCTTGCCGCGGCGCTCGGCGCATCGGCGGTCATCACGACGGCAACGGACGTGAACGGTAAATTTGCCGCCGATGCCTGGGCAGCAAAAAATGAATGTGCCATTTCGAGTATGCTGCTTGCAAAAAAGGTCGCAGCGGAAATTCTGGAGCGCGATGTACCGCTTGTGAGCGATTTTCCGATCAAGGGTGCATTGCCCGGCGGAATTGTGGAAAAAACGCAGGGCGCGCTGGGAATTGTGATCGGATACTGCACGAAAGAACCGTTTGCCGAAACGCTGCGCCTCACGCCGAGAGTATTGCGTGTCGGCATCGGCTGCCGCAGGGGAACTGCACAGGAAACCATTGAAGCCGCCGTTGCGGCGGTGCTTTCTGCGCATCAGCTGGATCCAAGCGCGGTCAAGGGCGTCTATTCCATTGACTTAAAGCAGCAGGAGGCGGGGCTGCTTGCCGCCTGCGCGAAGCACAACTGGCCGACGGTATTTTACACGGCAGAGGAATTGCGCAGCGTACCGGGCGAATTTACGGATTCCCCCTTCGTGCAGGAGATGACGGGCGTCGGCAACGTCTGCGAGCGCGCAGCGATGCGCGGCGCGGAGAAATTATTGGTGAAAAAGACTGCGGTGGACGGCGTGACCGTCGCCGTGGCGGCGGAGCATTGGGAGGTTACCTTTGGGTAAAGTGATCGTGGTGGGCATCGGCCCCGGCAGCTATGAGGATATGACGATCCGCGCCGACCGCGCGCTGCAATCGTGCGACGCCATCGTCGGCTACGGAGTTTATGTTGACCTTGTGAAGGAGCGCTATCCGGACAAGGCGTTTTATGAAACGCCCATGACGCAGGAGGCAAAGCGTTGCGCGCTTGCGATCGAACTTGCGCGCGCGGGCAAGACCGCGGCCATGGTCTGCTCGGGCGACAGCGGCATTTACGGCATGGCGGCGCTTGTTTACGAGCTGCGCGGCGAAAGCGAAGAGCCCGAGATCGAGGTCGTCCCCGGCCTGACGGCGGCGTGCAGCGCCGCGGCGCTTTTGGGCGCGCCGCTGACGCACGACTTTGCCGTCATCAGCCTGAGCGACCGCCTGACGCCGTGGGAGACCATCGAAAAGCGCCTGACGCACGCGGCAAAGGCCGACCTGACCATCGCCCTTTACAATCCCGCGAGCCGTTCGCGGCCCGCACATTTGAAGCGTGCGTGTGATATCCTGTTGCGCGACCTGCCGGACAGCCGCCTCTGCGGCATCGCGCGCAACATCGGCCGCGCGGGGGAAAGCTGGCGCACCCTGACGCTCGGGGAGCTCAGAGAGGCAGAGGTTGATATGTTCTGCACGGTGATCGTCGGCAACGTATCAACGAAGGAAATTGCGGGGCGGCTCATCACGCCGCGAGGGTACAAAAATGTGTAAGATCTGCATTTTCGCAGGTACGACGGAGGCGCGCCGGCTCGTGGAGCTTTTGAGCACCCAGCCGGTCTCCGTCACGGCCTGCGTAGCAACGGAATACGGTGAAACGCTCCTGCCCGAAGGGGGCAACGTGACGGTGCGCTCGGGGCGTATCCCGGTGGACGGGATCATTCAAATGCTCTCCGACACGAAATTTGATTTGGTGATCGACGCGACGCACCCCTACGCGGCATCGATCACCGAGAGCGTTGCGCGTGCCTGTGCGGAGACAGGGACAGAATATCTGCGCCTTCTGCGCGAGGAGTCTGACAAGGTATCTGACTTTACTTGCGTGTTGAATGCGGAAGCAGCAGCGCTGTTCCTGTCGAAGACGGACGGAAATATCCTGCTGACGACCGGCAGCAAGGATCTGAAAACGTATAGCAAGGTAAAAGACTTTACAGATAGAGCCTATGCGCGCGTGCTGCCGCTGGACGCGTCGCTCGCGCTCTGTCGCGAGGCGGGCGTGCAGCCGTCGCACATTTTAGCGATGCAGGGGCCGTTTTCCGAGGAGATGGACACGGCCATGCTGCGCGCCGTGTCGGCTAAGTGGCTCGTGACGAAGGACGGCGGCGAGGCGGGCGGCTTTGCCGCCAAGGTCGCCGCGGCGCGAAAGGCCGGGGCAAATGTGCTCGTGATCGGACGGCCAAAGCAGCGGGAGGGGAAGTCCTTTTCGCAGGTGTTGGACAGCTTGGAGTGCCGCTTTGGTTTCCGATTCGCGCAGAGTGTGAAGATCGTCGGTATCGGGCCGGGCAGCAGGGATGCGATGACGCAGGAGGCGCGCCGCGCGATCGAAGAGGCGGACTGCCTCATCGGCGCGAGACGCATGCTGGATGCCGCCGCGCGCGGCGGGCAGAAGACTTATGCCGCCATCGCACCACAGGAGATCGCGGACTTCATTCACGCGCACTGCGAATACCGGCAAAGCGCGGTCGTGATGTCGGGCGACACGGGCTTTTTCAGCGGCACGAGGAAGCTGCTGCCGCTGCTTTCTGACTGCGAGGTCAGCGTGCTGCCGGGCCTGAGCTCGCTTTCCTACCTCTGTGCAAAGCTGCAAACGTCCTATGAGGACGTTCATGTCGTCAGCCTGCATGGCCGCGCGCACGACATCACGGCAGACGTGCGCGCGCACGCGCGCGTTTTCGCGCTCGTCGGCGGCGAGAATGGCGTGAACGACCTGTGCCGAACGCTGGCGGAAAACGGCCTCGGCACCGTGACGGTGAGCGTCGGCGAACAGCTGAGCTACGAGGATGAGACCATTACCACCGGCATGGCGGAGGAGCTGCAAAGTAAGGCCTTTGCGCCCTTGAGCGCCGTGCTGATCGAAAACGACCATCCCGATGCCATCGTGACGCACGGACTGCCGGACGAGGCGTTTTTGCGAGGCGCGGGCGAGGGCGGCGTTGTGCCGATGACCAAGAGCGAGGTGCGCGCCGTCGCGCTCTCGAAGCTCCGCCTGACCGAGCGCGCCGTCTGCTATGATATCGGCGCGGGAACGGGTTCGGTCGCCATCGAGATGGCGCTTCAGGCGAAGCACGGTCATGTCTACGCCGTTGAGCGCAGAGACGACGCGGTCGAGCTGTTGAAAAAGAATCAAGCGGCGTTCCATGTGGAGAACCTGACGGTCGTTTCCGGCACTGCGCCGGAGGCGTGCCGCGATCTGCCTGCACCGACGCACGTCTTTATTGGCGGCAGCGCGGGCAACCTGCGTGATATTCTGTCGATGCTGCTTGCCAAAAATCCGCACGTCCGCATCGTGGCGACGGCCGTCTCGCTTGAGAGCATCGCCGAGCTGACGGCGTGCATGAAGGATTTTGCCTTTACCGAGGCGGAGGCCGTCTCCGTCCAGATCGCCCGCGGCAAAAAGGCGGGGCCGTATCACCTGATGACGGGGCAGAACCCCGTGTATGTGTTTACGATGCAGTCGGAGGAGAAGCTATGATTGGGCCAATTTTGCCGCTTCTCATCGGCTTTGGCATCGACCGCGTTCTGGGCGATCCGCACAGCCTGCCGCATCCGGTCGTGCTGATCGGGAAGACGATCAGCGCGCTGGAGTGCGTCCTGCGGAGAATCTTCGCCAAAACGCCGCGCGGTGAGCGCGCGGCGGGCGCAGTGCTGTGGTTGATCGTCGCATTTCTTGCGACGGCGGTGCCCGCGCTGCTTCTGTGTTTGTGCGGCAGGGTGAGTCCGTGGCTGCGCCTCGCGGTCGAGAGCGTCATGTGCTGGCAGATCTTGGCGGCAAAGTCGCTGCGGGATGAGAGCATGAAGGTGTATCACGAGCTCGAGCACGGCAGCATCGAATCCGCGCGCCGCGCCGTTTCGATGATCGTGGGACGCGACACGGCGGCGCTCGACGATGCGGGCGTGACGCGCGCCGCGGTCGAGACCGTGGCGGAAAACACGTCAGACGGCGTGGTCGCACCGCTGCTGTACCTTGCCATCGGCGGCGCGCCGCTGGGCTTTTTCTACAAGGCTGTGAATACGATGGACTCGATGCTTGGCTACGTCGAGCCGCCGTATAAGGACATCGGCCTTGTGCCTGCGAAGGCGGATGATATTGCGAACTATCTGCCCGCGCGCCTCTCTGCATTGCTGATGCTCGCGGCGGGCGGACTTCAGCACATGGACGTCAAAAACGGCTGGAAGATATTCCGCCGCGACCGCTACAAGCACGCGAGCCCGAACTCCGCGCAGACGGAGTCGGTCTGCGCGGGCCTTTTGGATGTGCGCCTCGCGGGCGACGCGTGGTACCACGGCGTGCTGCACAAAAAGGAGTACATCGGCGACGCACTGCGGCAGATCGAGCATGAGGATATCCCGCGCGCCTGCCGGCTGATGTACGGCACGACGCTGCTGGCGCTGCTGCTCGGCTGCGCGGTCCGGCTGCTGATTTTTTCGCTGTGAGGGAAGAGAATGCTTTATCAAACGGAAAACCGCCACGGCGGAGATATCTACGGCGGCATTGCGCTCGACTTTTCGGCGAATGTGAGCCCGCTCGGCACGCCGAGAAGCGTGACCGACGCGATCGAACGCGCGCTGCCCGAGCTCTACCGCTACCCAGACCCCTACTGCCGGACACTCGTACAGACGATCTCGGAATATGAGGGGGTGCCGAAGAACTTTGTCCTCTGCGGCAATGGCGCGTCCGAGCTGATCTATGCCTATTGCGGGGCCGTGCGGCCCAAGCGCGCGATGGAGCTCGCACCGACGTTTTCGGAGTATTCGCTCGCCTTGCGGCGGACAGGCTGCGAGATCGTGCGCTATGCCCTTGACCAAAATGAGAATTTTGACTTGCGGAAGGACTTTTTGCCGTTTCTTGCGCGCGAAAAGATCGACGCGCTGTTCCTCTGCAACCCGAACAACCCGACGGGACGGCTCATTGCGGACGATTTGCTGGAAGAAATTCTGCGCATCTGCCGCGAGAAAAATATCGCGTTTTTTGTCGACGAGTGCTTTTTGAGCCTGTCGGACGGCGGCGTTGATCTGACGCCGTCCCTATCTGACTTCCCGCAGCTTTTTATCCTCAAGGCCTTTACGAAGAGCTTTGGCATGGCGGGGCTGCGGCTGGGATATGGCCTGAGCGCGGACGAGGCATTGCTGCGGAAGATGTCGGCGGCGGTGCCGCCGTGGAATGTCTCGACGCTTGCACAGGCGGCGGGCGTCGCCGCGCTGGGCGATGCGGAGTTTCTGGAGAAAAACCGAACCATCATCCGCGCGGAGCGCCCGTGGCTCGAGGAAAAACTGAGGAAATTCGGCTTTTGGGTGTGCCCATCGCAGGTGAATTACATCTTATTCCGTGGCGATGTGGGCTTGACGGAACAGCTGCGAGCGCGCGGCGTCGCGATCCGCGACTGCGCAAATTTCGAGGGCCTGACATCCGGCTGGTATCGCGTCGCGGTCCGGCAGTACGAGGAAAACGAACAGCTTATCGCGGCAATCAGAAGCGTGGGAAAGGAGTGAGCGCATGGCAAAAACTATCATGATCCAGGGGACGATGTCCAACGCGGGCAAGAGTCTGCTGGCCGCGGGGCTCTGCCGCGTTTTGAAGCAGGACGGCTATCGCGTTGCCCCGTTCAAGAGCCAGAATATGGCGCTCAACTCGTTCATCACGAAAGATGGCGGCGAGATGGGGCGCGCGCAGGTGGTGCAGGCTGAGGCCGCGGGCATCGAGCCGGATGTGCGCATGAATCCGATTTTACTGAAGCCGACGACAGACGTCGGCAGTCAGGTCATCGTGAACGGACGCGTGCAGGGCAATATGCCCGCGATGGAATACTATCGCAGAAAGCGCGACTTTATCCCCGCGGTGATGGAGGCCTATGAGAGCTTGGCACGCGAGTACGACATCATCGTCATCGAGGGCGCGGGCAGCCCCGCGGAAATCAATTTGCAGGAAAACGACATCGTCAACATGGGTCTTGCCCGCATGGTGGATGCGCCGGTGCTGCTGGTGGGCGACATCGACCGCGGCGGCGTGTTCGCCCAGCTCTACGGCACGGTCGCGCTGCAAAGTGAAGAGGACAGAAGGCGCATCAAGGGCGTTGTTGTCAACAAATTCCGCGGTGACCGCGCCATTCTGGAACCGGGGCTCAAAACGCTTGAGGAGCTCTGCGGCGTACCTGTGGCGGGCGTTGTGCCATACCTCCACGTCGACATCGACGACGAGGATAGCTTGAGCGAACGCTTCGGGCGGGATAAGGAGCCGCGGCTCATCGACATTGCGGTCATCCGCCTGCCGCGCATTTCGAACTTTACGGATTTTTCGCCGTTTGAGCGCTACGAGAATGTCTCGCTCCGCTATGTGGAGCGGGCGCGGGATCTGCGCGCGCCGGATATGATCGTGATTCCCGGTACGAAGAGTACGATCGCCGACCTCCAATGGCTCCGCCAGAGCGGGCTGGAGGCGTCGATCCAAAAGGCCGCGAGCGGCGGCACGCTGGTTTTCGGCGTCTGCGGCGGCTATCAGATGCTCGGGCGGCACATTTCCGACCCCGAACAGGTCGAGGCCGCGGGCGTGACGGAGATCGACGGAATGGGCCTTCTGCCGCTCGAAACAGTATTTCAGGGCGAAAAGGTGCAGACGCAGACAAACGGCGTCTTCTCCGGCGTCGCGGGACTGCTCTCTGAGCTGAACGGCAAGCGCTACGCGGGCTACGAGATCCACATGGGCCGCAGCGAAGAAGCGCGCGGCGCGCTCATCAGCGTGGGCAATGTCTACGGCAGCTATGTCCACGGTATTTTCGATGAGCAGGAGGTCGCCGACACGATCTTAAAAGCGCTGTGCACGAAAAAGGGCGTTTCCTTTGAATCGCTTGGCACCTTTGACGCGAGGGCCTACAAGGAGCGGCAGTATGATCTGCTGGCAGACGCGGTGCGCGCGGGGCTCGATATGCCGCTCATCTACCGCATTTTGAATCGGGAGGTGTGAGCATGCAGGGGATGATTCACCTGTACTGCGGCGATGGCAAAGGCAAGACGACCGCGGCGGTCGGACTGAGCGTCCGCGCGGCGGGCGCTGGAAAGCGCGTGCTGTTTGCGCAGTTTTTGAAGGACGGCAGCTCGTCGGAACTGAACGTCCTGCGCGCGCTGCAAAATGTTGAGGTCGCGTGCTGCACGCAGAACTTCGGCTTTTTCAAGTCGATGGACGGGCAGACGAAAGCGGCGGCGCAAAAGGCCTATTCCGCGCTGCTGGAAGACGTGATGCGAAAGAGCGCGGACGGCGTTGATCTGTTCGTGCTCGACGAGGCGGTCGCCGCCTGCAACCACGGATTGATCGAAGAGGCAACGCTGATTGACTTTCTGCGCGGCAGACCAAAAGCGCTTGAAGTCGTACTGACGGGGCGAGATCCGTCGCAGCATTTGCTGGACGCCGCCGACTATGTGACGGAGATGCGAAAGCGCAAGCACCCATTTGACCGAGAAATCGCGGCGCGACGCGGCATCGAATTTTAAGGAGGGGAGAGCCATGCAGAAGGAATTGGACACGCTCGTGCGCGCAGTCGCGCCGCTTGATTGCGGCGCGATGACGGCGGCGGAAGAGCATCAGGCGCGGCTTGCCAAGCCCCCCGGCAGCCTCGGGCGGCTCGAAGAGCTCTCCATTCAGCTCGCGGGGATCACGGGGCGGGTGCACAATGCGCTCAATAAAAAGCAGCTGCTCGTCTTCGCTGCGGACAACGGCGTGGTGGCCGAGGGCGTTTCCAGCGCGCCGCAGTCCGTGACGAAGCAGCAGACCATCAACCTGACGCGGGGCAAGACGGGAGCTGCGGTGCTGGCAAAGCACTTTGGCTGCGGCTTGACCGTGTGCGATGTCGGCGTGAATGCCGATATTTGCGAGAGCGCCGTTTTGAACCGCAAGATCGCCTACGGCACGCAAAATATCTGCACCGGCCCCGCGATGACGCGGGAGCAAACCTTACAGGCCATCCTGACCGGCGCAGAAATCGCGAGGACGGTCGACGCGGACGTGATCGGTGTCGGCGAAATGGGCATCGGCAACACGACGACCTCTTCGGCGGTGCTGGCCGTGCTGCTGGGAGCGGACGTCGAGGCCGTGACGGGCCGCGGCGGCGGTATCACGGAGGAGAGCTTTCGCAAAAAGAAAGCGGTCATCCGCACCGCCATTGAGGTAAATCGGCCGGACAGGGACGACGTTGTCGGCGTCCTTTCCAAGGTCGGCGGCTTTGACCTCGCGGCGATGTGCGGCGCATTTTTGGGCGCGGCGGCGGCACGCCGGCCGGCGGTCATCGACGGCCTCATTTCCGCCGCGGCGGCGCTGTGCGCCGTCAGGCTGTGCCCGAATGTGCGCGGCTATCTGGTGCCGAGCCACGCCTCGTTTGAGATCGGCTACCGCCTCGCGATGGAGGCGATGGACCTGCGCCCGCTGTTTGACCTCGGCATGCGATTGGGCGAGGGGAGCGGCTGTCCGCTCGCCTTTCAGGTGCTCGACGCTGCGTGCGCTGTCATCAACGACATGGCGACCTTTGACGAGGCGGGCATCAACGACGACTATCTGGACGAAATTCGCCGGGGCGACCAGTTCACGCCCTGAGAGAAGGGAACGCGCATGGGAACGCTGATCATGATCTCCGGTGCAAACGGCAGCGGCAAGAGCCGTTATGCCGAGCGCATCGTCGCGCGCACGACAGGCGAGCGCTATTACATCGCCACGATGCGCCCCTGCTCGGAGGAAAATTTGCAGCGCATCGAAAAGCACCGCGAGCAGCGAAAGGACCTGCAATTTACGACGCTTGAATGCCCATATCAGGTCGGCGCGGCGGCGGTCGAAAGGGACGGCGTCGTGCTGCTTGAGGATGTGTCGAATCTGCTGGCAAACGCGATGTTCGAGCGCGGCGGGGATGAAGCAAGCGTGTACGCGGACATCGAAGCGCTGTGCTCGCGCTGTCGTCTGCTCGTCGCCGTGACGATCACAGGCCTGTGCGCCGACGGCTACGACGGCGAGACGGCGGCTTACATCCGCGCGCTGAACGGCCTGAATCAAAGACTGTACGACCGCGCCGCGGCGGCGGTCGCAATGAAAGACGGCGCGCCGTTTGCCGAAAAGGGAGACCTCGATGAGATTATTTGAATCGCTTTTGATCGCGCTGTCGACGTACAGCGCGGTGCCCGTTCCGCAGCTTGATTGGAACGAAAAAAATATGCGCTACGCGATCTGCTTTTTCCCCGCGGTGGGTGTTCTCTGCGGCGCGGCGCTCTGGCTGTGGGCTGTACTTGCGCAGGCGACGGGCATGAGCGGCGTGCTGTTCGCGGCAATCGCGGCATGCCTGCCGATTCTGGTGACGGGCGGCATCCATATGGACGGCTATCTCGACACGGTGGACGCGCTCTCGTCGCACCAGACGCGCGAGAAAAAGCTCGCGATCATGAAGGATGCCAACTGCGGCGCATTCGCGGTCATTTACGGCGGCGTGTACCTGCTCGCTTACGCGGGCTTTGCCTACGAGGTGTTCGCCGCGGGGCATATTTTGCTGATTTGCCCGCTGTTCGTGCTCTCTCGCGCGCTGTCGGGCCTGTGCGCGGTGAATCTGCCGAACGCGCGAAAGTCCGGCATGCTCTGCGCCTTCACAAGCGGCGTCCAGCGCCGCACGGCGACAGCCGCGCTCACGCTCGTCGGCCTCGCCGCCGCGGCGGGGATGGTCTGGATGTCTCCCACGGCTGGCGGGATGGCGGCGGCGTTTGCGGTGCTTTCCGCGCTCAAGTATCGCAGATTTGCGCTGGCGCAGTTTGGCGGCGTGACGGGGGATACGTCGGGCTTCTTTTTGCAGCTCTGCGAGCTCTGTGGCCTGATCGGCATTTGGATCGGAGGGCTGCTGTGATCGACATTTTCTTCATCCGCCACGGCGCGACAGAGGGCAACCTCCGCCGCCGCTACATCGGCCGCACGGACGAGCCGCTGTGCGAGGCGGGCATCGCACAGGTCAAAGCGCTGCAAAAGCGGGGACTTTCAGTCGATCGGCTTTTTGTCAGCCCGCTGCTGCGCACGCGGCAGACGGCGGACATTCTTTTTCCGAAGATGCACTATACCGTCGTGGACGGCTTGATTGAGACGGATTTTGGCCGCTTTGAGGGGAAGTCCGCCGACGAGCTCTTGGGCGACCCCGCCTATCAGGCGTGGGTCGACGCGATGTGCCTGACGCCCATCCCCGGGGGCGAGAGCGTGGCGGATTTCAAAATACGCTGCTGCGAGGCGTTTGCGGAGACGATCCGAACCGTGCCGGACGGCTCGCGCGTGGGATTCGTCGTCCAC
>OIXH01004574.1_pt1 | contig 11170 bp, 18 predicted proteins | sample 1587741 | NCBI WGS metagenome assembly OIXH01 (sample SAMEA3888916, study PRJEB22519) | human gut metagenome | biome: human gut; feature: human-associated habitat; material: faeces | place: Denmark | collected 2011 | reverse complement strand
ATAACACAGTGAAGTTAGAAAATGATGTTGAAATCTATGAAAATAAAATATCTGAATACCTTGACCAGTACATTGTTGAGAAAAATATTGAGGACATGTCAAGAGAACCTCAAAGCAGATGGAATGCGGCTTTAATTTATATATATAAAAATATATTTAAAGAGCACAAGGATAGTTTAAAAGGACCTGATAGAGATACTTATAACGATGAGTTAATAAATAATATATGTGATATATATATTGAACTGTGCTATGAATATGATAAAGAAATAAGTATTAATGGTTTTTGCTTTTTAACTGGAATACATAAAGACACTATATATTCATGGGGCAGAGAAGAGACGCGGCTCGGTTCATCGTGTTCCGACCTGTACAAAAAACTGATCGAAAATAACGAGGAATCCCTGAGCGACAAGCTCATAAGCGGCGGTCTTAATCCGATGAAAGTGCTTCCGGCTTTAAATAGGCGGCACAATTGGAATATGCCGGGAACTAACCGCCAAGGCGGCGAGCAGACGCAGAGCATCGAAGAGATTCAAGAGAGATACAAGGGCGTTATTCAGCAGGAAGATGCGAAGTTAGAGCTTCCATCAGCTGATTTCTAGTAGTTTTCCGTCAAATTGCACAATGATTTTTAAACGAAATCCACATCAAGTGCCGAAAATATGAGATAGTTCGTAAAATCATACAAATGCGAACTATTAAAACGCAGCAAGCGTCCTGATTTGATCCGGCATATGACCGGTCCGGCGTATCCTGGGGCGGGGGTCTGGTGGGAACTACCCCGGGGCGACAACTGAGTAGGTCAAGCTAATTTCAAACAAAAAGACCTTTTCCATCATCGAGGTATTGAATTATGATTCTGAAAAACATAAGAGCATTTCTTCTAACAGCCTTTTTATTCTCTGCGGTGACAGGTACATAAGCAAAATATACTAGGCTGATCTTTACTGACGATAGAGTCATAATTGGCTAATTTTTCTACATCAGATAAAATTCCAAAGTTACATTCGATAACGATTTTCAAAAATTTAAAAAAATAAAAAAGGCTTTAAAGGAGCGTAAGCGATATGGGTAGACCAAGAGTTAAGGTTGTAAATCCAAATGAAGGTTGGATGGGAACTGAGTATTACATAGACGGTAAGAAGATTGAACGTGTTAAAAGCGTTGATTTTCGTGTTGCAGTAGACGAGATTCCACAGTTCACTTTTGAAACCATGGGTCTGCCGGACATTGACATGGGCGGAGATATTAATTTCCGCTTCACACAAGAAACGGTTCAACAAGCAGTTGTAGTTTTACGGAATGAGTTAATGAATCATGGTGAACTGTATAACGCTTTCTTGAAAAGCATGCTAAGCGCTTTGGATGATAAATTTTGGGATTCAAGGAATAGAAACGGGCACGACCTTGACCTTGGAGAAGAGGATTTCAAAGAAGCAGCAGTATTGATGTTAAATCGTTTGATAGGGATTGAAAGCTGAAAGGATGGATGAAATATATGACCGGAAATGAGTATCAGAAATTAGCTATGCGGACAAATGATCGTAAGGCAACAGATAGATTGCTTGGAAATATGTTGACATGCGATATGAAATATCTGTTACAGGAAAATTTGATTGCAGAAGATGAACGACATCTTGACATTGGTGGTATTTTCAATTCTTGCCTTGGATTGTCCGGTGAGGTTGGAGAGTTCAACGACATGATTAAAAAGTGGATTTTCCACGAGAAACCGCTTGATGTTGAACATGCAAAGAAAGAGGCAGGAGATATTTGCTGGTACTTGGCAATGCTTTGTGAATCCTTTGGATGGAGCCTTGATGAGATTATGCAGATGAATGTAGACAAACTCAAAGCTCGTTATCCAGACGGTTTTGACATTGAGAGAGCAAACCACAGAATGGATGGTGATATATAATGGCTGATCGAAAACAGTGCTGCGGCACCTGTGAATACGGTTCATATGATAAAGTAGATGGCTATGTCTGCGTAAACAATGAAAGTGAGTATGTTGCCGATTTTACAGAGTACGATCATACCTGTGATTGTTGGGAGCGGAAACGGAGAAGGCAGAAGTGAACAATGCATTGATGAAAAACGAGTATTCCGAAGCCTTTGACGAAAAGCGGAAGGGATTGGTTGAGCAGTCGTATTACAAGTATGGACCGGCAAGAATGAATTTTGCAACCGGAAATGTAGATGCGATTGGGAGTTTGAAAAAATGCCTTGCCAAGTTTGAAGAGACAGGGAATCTTGAATATCTGTGTGATGTTGCAAATTATGCTATGTTCCGGTTCATGTTTCCACAGCAGGGAGAATATTTTAAGCATACGGGCTCTGATGCATCTGCCGGGATCTCCGGTATGAGTGTGAATGAGATGGAAGAGTTCAGAAACAAACATAGATCTAGCGACAGATAGGAGCATAAGAAAGTGAGAGTAGTTTCACAAAATAGAGATTTTTCATTCAACTTCGACAATACGGTATTTTGGAAACAGTACAACATCATCTATGCAAGAATTGGGAAAGAAAATATTCCAATCGGACAGTATGAATCAGATGAGCGAGCTGCAGAAGTGTTTAAGGAAATACATAGGTTAATCGGTGAAATAAATTTGTATTATATGCCAGAGGAGTGAACCAATGGAAATTATAAAAACAGTTATAACAACGCTTGATATTTTGCTTATTTTGTTATTTTTTACGTTTGGAAAAACAGCAAAGGATAAGACGACAGCAATAGGATTTGGAAGCATGATTATGTTGCTAATTATAAATATTTTCCTCATGTGGAGATGATGCAATGTTTGTATATGATCAAATATTTGGTATCTACTTCTTGCCACCAATTTTAAGCGTGTTAGGAAGAATACATAGAATCAAGACAAAAGCCCCAGAACATTCGGGAGATTTTCTTAATCTGGATAGTGACGCCGAACACCAGAGTGAGAAATCGGAGCATCCGGTATAGCTTAAGTCCGCAAGCGATAGTTCTCGGCTGAATAATTGATCTATCGGCGTTAGGCTTTGAATTACGTTTGCGGACGAATACAACATTGGGCTATCGCCAAGCGGTAAGGCACTGGATTTTGATTCCAGTATTCGCAGGTTCGAATCCTGCTAGCCTAATTGGTTACATGTCTTATGCGTGTAACCACATGTACTTTTTCATGTGGTCGAACCCATAGTTGAAATGTTTAGGCATTTGGGTTTCTCCTTTCAGCCATTAGGATGTTTCTGTTAAGGGCGGTGCGAGACCGTTCGGTGGCGTTCGCCGCAGAAAGCGGTATTTGATGTAAGCATATATGGTGTTGAACGGCGTCCGTTCCGTAATTTGCAGACGTGCGATCCATATATCTGTCATATTTGATGGTTCTGACACCTATCCCACGGTGCCAGAGCTGTCAAAAATATAATTCCCCATATAGTTAGGCGGTGGCGGAATAGGTAGACGCTTAAACATAAGACAACCACGCTTTGGTTAGGAAATAAGTCATTGAATTAATAAGGCAATGAAGGAACCTGTAAAGGTGTTACCCGTTGTGAGTAAGTCGTTGTTATGTGAGGTACAAATCCTCACCCGCCTATTTCCTGTGATGGTGCACAGGATAGTGCAACGCATGGCACGATAAAAAAGATTGCTAACCGTCTGATGGCGGTTTTCGGAACGTAGCTTAATTGGTAAAAGTGGCGTGTACACGGAAAACAACAATGAGAGCCGGATTGAAGGTTCGAATCCTTCCGTTCCGATGGTACCGAGCTGATCTGATACTGTATGCGTAGCGCGGTCGCGTACAGAGATATGGAGTGAGGTGTCCGCGCATTTCGGGGAAGCGGCAACGATTGGCGGTGCTGCAGCTGACTGTAAATCAGTTCCCAAGCGGTAAACATTGGAGGTTCAATTCCTCTCTTCCCCATTTTGCAGAAATAAAATAGAGCGTGAGATACGGTGGCGGCACAAGGTGTTTCGTAAATGTACAAGTCAGGTAAACAGCCGGGAGACACCCTACCGATAAACAGCAGAAAATCATAACGCTTGTCCCTGTTCGCAGGTGCTGACTAACTGCTGCATAATATCTGTTTCTGCAATTATTCGGTCAAATTACGCTGTCTGCCAGCAGATGGTCTATGTTTTGAACGAAAAAGTCTGGGAAAGCCGACAGGACTTAAAAATTGGAGAGCTTGCGTAAGTCACGCTAAAGACCATTGTTGCAACAATGCCTACGATAGCATAAGTGGAAATGCCATGGACAAGTATCCGGGGATAGTGGGGTTCGATACCCCACCGTAGGATGAGGTCACAAGGTTACAAGATACGCCGATGACCTAATAAACCCAATCGAACCTGAGTTTTGGCAACGATTTTGACTATAAAAATCGAAAGCGCAGAAACGTAAAGGCGGAGGACTGCGAGAACAACGTACATCCGAGGTAAGGCATGAAGCGGATTGCCAGCGCTCTCTGAAAATAGTCGGTGGTTTATGGGAGCATATAAAAATTGCCAACGTGCCCGAACGGTAAAGGGAACGGTCTTGAAAATCGTCTGCCAGAAATGGCTTGTGGGTTCAAATCCTACCGTTGGCGTTTCGATCTTTGATAATTGAATATTGGCGGTTGCAGTGGTATAATTTCCCTATCACAAAAGATTGGGGGAATTACAATGGACTACATCGAAAAACTTTTTAAGCAATTCCCATTTATTTATTTTTTCGGTGGAAAGTATTATGCATTTGGCTCATATGTTTGTTCTGAATGCGATATGCGTAGCGTGACTTTAGAGAGCAGATTCAAAGAATTTGAGGACAGCATAAAAGAAGAACTCACGCAAAAAGAAGCATGGAAAATATTCCACAAGCTGATTTTTAAAGCAGAGTGCGTAAGGGATGAACATGGTTTTTGCAGCGAACCACAAAAAGAGCTATTGAAATTTCACTTCGATGATTCAGAAATGAATGAATTAAAAGCCCAAGTCAATAGATATGTGGAATATTGGAAAAAATATTCATTTTCCGATTTTTGCTAGCTGAATTTCATAAATAGCATAACTACCAACCGTCAATATTAGATGGTTGGTATTTTTTTACATAAAACGGGGTGTGAGTATGTATTTTGAATTTGTCTATGTTGGATATACAGAAAAACGATGCATTGACTTTATCAATGGAATTGCAGGAAAACTAAAAGAACATGGGATAAAACTTGAATATGATAAAAGACAATTGACAGTCAAAACTGAACTATTCAAATGCACGGCATTGCCTATAAATTTTAACTGCTTCTACAATTGGGACATAAGAAATACAGATTATATCTGTAGTGAGACTGCGTATCCGAAGCCTTTTCTGCCAATTACGCAAGAGCATGTTAGGATAGCGGATATTTTGGAAGATATTTCTACGAAATTTGTTAAAAGACCAAAAGAAAAGACGGAAAAGGAACTGGGAGAACTGATTGATACTTTGATTGAGGTATGAGTATGTGTGATTTTTGCGATGGAAAAGCAAAAAGGATAGAAAATGGTTATACATATGGGAATGCAAGAATAGAAAAATCCTCTGATGGAATTTATAGTTTGCATTTTGACAACAGCGGCGATGAATATGGAGACGGACAGTTTGAAATAAATTATTGCCCTATGTGCGGCAGAAAGTTGGTGGAAGAATGAAAATATTATGGAAAAGTCTTAGAATAATCTGCGTTGTCCTATACATTTTTCTGACATGGATTATGATTTCATGTGTTTTAGGATATTTATTATCCGAAATGATAGGAGACATTGGCGATTGGATGGGAAAAATATTTTGTACATTGCTCGGATGGGGAGCGATTGAAATTGCAGATAGCGTGATTAAGCATACTTTGAAAGAGGACTGAAGAATGAAAAATATCATTGTAATTACCGACAGCGCAAAAATAGCTGACGTAAAGTTCAAGTCGTTACGGCAAAGGCTGATGGATAAAGAGCTGTTGGTAAAATCTGATGCTATGCATTGGACGCTATATACACAACAACTAATGATACTTTTTTGGAACATTGATACTGGAACGCATCCGCTCATCCCTATGCTGCACACAATCGCATATTCAGATTGCAGAATAGGGATAAGGAAAAACGAGCCTATTATGTGCAGAATTAGAAAATGGCAGAGAATTGAGCGATTGGTAGAACATATGCCGCCTAACGCGAAAGAAATACCATACAGCGATATTGAAAATTTGAAAATATGGGAACTGTCAGATTTGAGGCGAAGAAATGAAACATATCAAGGAATGGCATACATGCAATAGATGTGGGGCTGAAATAAGATTCAAGCCAAAACAACAGCTACAATATGTACCGTGTGGTACATATTCAGAACCGGTAGCTAGATTTACAGAAGATGAAATTTCGTGCGAGCTTCACAAAATAAGATTTTGTGGAAGACTTAAGAAAACTTATGAATTATGCCCTAAATGTCGCAAAGATTTCGAGAGGTTTATGAAGAATGATCTTAATATCAGAAATAATGTTTATAAAATGACAAATCGGCAAGCAAAAGCGATTCCTGAATCAAATTCTAGATTTGTTCAATTTAGCGGCATTATCAGAGAAACAGGTGAACACGTAAGCGGAGTGTATGAGCAAGAAAAAATAACAGATAATCAGTATGGAATTAGGCGGTTTGTCCGTTATGTAAGGATATTTCATCTTTCAAGTAAACTTACCAATGAATCAAAAGAAGCTGTACTCACGCTTGAATATGGAGAAAATCCATGCACCACAATCACAAATGTTTACACAGTGGAAAGTGGGAATAAGCTTATAGAGTATTAAAGGAGTTTTAATATGAGCATGGCAGAATTAATGGAATCAATAACAGATGAATTAACCGAACAGCTGGAACATAACGCATTTGCGAAGTATATGAATCCACCGGAAGAATCGGACGAATTGAGAGATTGTCGTTGTGTCAAATGCAACCGTCTGTTAGGAAAATTCAACGGACAGGCTGAAATCAAATGTCCGAAATGCGGGGAAATGAACGTGATTGGAGTAAAATGAGTATGACATTCAAAATGTTTGTAAAATGGTGCAATAACAGAGCCTGTGATGGATGTTGGGGAATGATAGAAGCGATGGCTTGTATTGATATTATTTCAGAGATTCGAAAACTTCCATTTTGGAAGAGAAATAAAGCATGGAAAGAAAAAGAACAACAGGTTCTTGATGAAATTGTAAATCCGATTAACAGGAAGATTGAAAAAATGAATAGATAACAAATTATAAGAGCACCAGCCGTAGAGTGCCTACGCAGAGAGCCGAATTTCCAAAATTTAAGGAAAGGAGGCTCTTTTTTTGTGGTTTCAGAACAAACGAAGTCAACAGCAGACAGCATTAAAAATTACATAAAGCAAAACGGAATTGAATACCAATCGTTGTATGACCTTTTGGATGTTGCGAAAGTGGCATTTGAAAAGGAAAACGACACGGAATGGGCGTTGAAAGTCACTTCGTACATCAAGGAATGCTGCAGGTGGGCGATTCAAAACAGTATTGAAGTCTTACAGATGGATGATTTGTACTGGAAAACCATGAAAGCAGAAGCTCCGTACTGGTTTGATTCGTATTTAATCTATCTTGAGCGCAAACGTGAGCGGCGCGATATGTTTTATCTTCCAAAACGAAAGCAGTTGAATAAACACGGTTTGATTCAGGCTATGCAGGATTTGGAAGATGACAAATTGGATATTTTGAGCATTTCAATGCCACCTGGCACGCAAAAAACCACACTTGAAAAGTTCTTTGCATCATGGATCATCGGCAGACATCCGGACGATTACAGCCTGTTTTTCTCACACAGCGGAGATATTACCCGTATGTTTTATGACGGAGTAATTGATATTACCACGAATGATGAGGAATATTGTTGGAATGAGATTTTTCCGGATGTTCACTTGGTAAGTACAGATGCCAAGAGAGAACAGATCAATTTCAACAAATACAAGCCTTTTGCTAATCTGCAATGTACATCTGTAGGCTCTAAAAATGCCGGTAAAGTTCGATGTAACAGATATTTGTACTGTGATGATCTGATAGGCGGTATCGAAGAAGCCTTGAATAAGAATCAGCTTGACAAGCTGTGGCGAATATACGGAACCGATGCAAAGCAAAGGAAGCTGAACGAACAGGTCAAAGAGATACACATTGCCACAAGGTGGTCAGTACATGATGTTATTGGACGATTGAAAAGGCTATATGACGGAAATCCAAGGGCGAGGTTTATTGCAGTACCGGATATTGACCCGGAAAGCGGAGAAAGCAACTTTGATTATGAATTTAATGGTATGTCCGTGAAATTCTTCAATGACCAAGCCCTAACGATGGATGATATTTCGTACAAATGTTTGTATAAGAATGAGCCTATTGAACGTGAAGGACTTTTGTATCATGAAGATGATCTGCGGCGGTATCAGTCATTACCACTTGGTGAACCAGATGCAATTCTTGGTATTTGCGATACAAAAGACAAGGGAAGTGATTTCTATTTCCTGCCATGTTTCAAGCAGTATGGGAATGACTTCTATCTGATCGACTGTATTTGCAACGATAGCAGTGATTACGGTCTGCAATATGAGAGATCGGCAGACATTATCCTTGAAAATAATATGCAACAGTGCGAATTTGAGAGCAATAACGGCGGTACGAGAGTTGCGTATGAGGTAGCAAAGATAGTTGATGAACGTGGCGGCAGATGTAATATCACTGACAAAACCACTAGTTCAAACAAGGAAACAAAGATTATTGTCAATGCTGACTGGGTAAAGAAACACGTTTTATTCAAGGATAAAGAAATGTACAAGCCTAAAGATGAATACGGTGTGATGATGGGGTGGCTGTTGAGTTATTCAGTTGTTGGTAAAAATCCCCATGATGATGTTCCGGATGGTTTAGCGAGTTTTGCTTTGTATGTAACGAATGGTTTTGTGTGTAAAGCACAGGTTATAAATAGCCCTATGGGATAGAGGAGTGATAGAGTGAATAAAAGACAGTTGAATCTTGAAAAATATGGTATTTCCGGTAAGCGATACAAAGAACTTTGCGGATTCTGTGAGCAATATCCGGAATGGAAAAACCAGTTGAAATTCAGTAATGATACGGTTAAGAGCATTGAAATTACAGATATGCCGATCACACATAACAATGCGGATGCTACCGGAAATCTGGCAATTAAGCGAGTTGGATTGGAAGAAAAATGCCGGTTGATTGAAGAAATTGCAGAACTGGCCGGAGAGGATTTGAGCCAATATATTATCAAGTCTGTTTGCTATGAGGTTCCGGTTACATACTTGATTGCCTGTGAGGGTATGCCAATCGGAAAATCTGCATTTTATGAGATGCGCAGATATTTCTTTTATCTGCTTGACAAAAATAAAGCAATGTGAAATGCGGAAAAAAGGGACATACTTTCATGATATTATTATATCATCGAAAAATGAAAAGTAAGCCACTGTTGGAGAAATCCGGCGGTGGTTTTTTGTACGGAGAAAAGCATATGGAACCAAAACATATTTGTTGGAATTGTAGCGGCTGTGGCGAGGAAATTGATATTCCGGCAAACATGGGAGATCAGATTTTTAAATGCCCGAAATGTAAAAAGTTTTTTAAATACAGCTTCCGTTCGGTTGAGATCGAGAGGATCGAGCCGCCGGAGCGCAGAACGGCATCCGGATGCAGGATATATTGACAGTAAAGGAAGTGAGTCGGCGTGAGCGAAAAAGAACGTAACATTGAATATCGTGGAAGAATCAAAATCTATACGGATGTGAAAGAAATCACAAAGGACAATGTTATCCAGGTTCTTTCTACTGCCATGACAAAACATGAGCTGAATCGCACGCAGATCCGCAACCTTATCAATTTTGAAAAAGGCGATCAACCACTTATGCGCGAGAAGAATGTCCGTAAGGATATTGATATTAAGTCGATTTCCAACCTTGCGCATCAAATTACAGAATTTTGGCTTGGCTATTTCTGGGGAAATCACATGGCATTTGTGCAGAAGTCGGACAAGCACCCAAAAGGCAGCAACCCGACAGATAGTGATTCTGCAATCACTCTTTTGAATGAAATGTACGATGCCGAGGACATGGAAAGCAAGGATCAGTTACTTGCGTATTATCTGGAAGTGTGCGGCGTATGTTGCCAGCTTATTGATATTAAGCGTAAACCGGATGATGAAGATGCGGTATTTGACCTTGTAACACTAAATCCTCTGTATTCGTTTGTTGTCTATTCTTCTGATGCATATGAACGTCCTGTAATGGGTGTGTCGTATTCAGAAGATGAAAACGGATCAAAGATTTTCACTTGCATTACGGATGATGCTGTTTACGAGATTCGCGACATGGTTGAATTTGTTCGCGGAACAAAAACACGCGAGGGAAAGAAAATAACAGATGGTAAGGATGGAATACAGGCAAATCCGTTTGGAAGAGTAAATATCGTTGAGTTTGAACGTTCTACAGATCGTACCGGCGTATTTGAACGCCAGCTTGACGAACTGAATGCCTTAAATATTCTTGAATCTGATCTGTGCAATGATGTGTCACAGACCACACAGGCGAACTGGTGGGGCAATGACATTGAATTAGATACGGATGATGATGGAAAGGTAAAGGGACCGCAAGCGGGACAGTGGATTTTAACCAAGACCAACGGAAGCGGAAAACAACCGAATATTAAAGGACTGGTGCTTAATTACGACTACGCCGGTGTTCTTGCCAATATTCAAGCCAAGCATGACGGCATTTTGGAAAGGACGTTCACACCAAAACAGACAGAGCAGAGCGGTGGCTCTACAACCGGAGCAACAAGCCTGTCAAGCGGATGGACTGCAACCGAAGCGGTGGCTTGCAAACAGGCGGCAATCATAAAGAAAGGTTTCAAAGAAAGAAATTGCCTTGCCTTGATTGCTATTAAGAAATCTCAAGATACAGACCCGGAAAGTCCGCTTTTGAAATTGAAGAATAGTGATATTGAGATTCGACCAATCCGGCAAAAAAGCTACGATATGGCAACAAAAATAAATTCACTCGCAACGATGGTTCAGAATTTCGTGCATCCGCGTGTGGCAATGGAAGCAATCGACTTTTTTCCGAACCTCGCCGAAGCTGTCGAAGATTCCGT
>OIXH01004573.1_pt1 | contig 11178 bp, 8 predicted proteins | sample 1587741 | NCBI WGS metagenome assembly OIXH01 (sample SAMEA3888916, study PRJEB22519) | human gut metagenome | biome: human gut; feature: human-associated habitat; material: faeces | place: Denmark | collected 2011 | reverse complement strand
GATCGTCTGCGGCGATTGCTGCGATTTCTACGGCAGCAAGGTATGGCACAGCACGGATAAATACCGCCGGGTGATCTGGCAGTGCAACGGAAAGTTCAAGGGCAAGGACCGCTGCGCCACACCGCATTTATACGAGGAGGACATCAAGCGGCTGTTCCTCCGGGCCGTTGCTCAGCTTACCGAGGACCAGGAGGTACTGCTTGAGACCTGCCGGATGATCCATGATGAATACCTGAACACGGACGCCATTGATGCAGCGTGCGCCACGCTCAATGATGAGATTGAGATCGTTTCAGGCCTCACGAAAAAGCTGATTGCCGAAAACGCCACCACCGCCGAAAACGGCGTGTGTCCGTTCAGCCAGCCCGCCGCGTTGCGTTCAAGCAGCGCCTTATCAATAGTGCGGCGCGGCGTGACCGCCTTGTCGAGCGCTATGCTTGCCGCTTCAACGCACCCAAGCGTCGCTCCGCGCGCGTTGATGATGTACGGCGTTATGTTCTCGCCCGCCTTTTTTAGCAGTTCCAGCGTCACCACGCTGTCCTTGCCGCCGCCGACAGGTACCAGCGTTCCCGAAAGCCCTCGCGGTAACTTCGGTAACGGCGTGGGTTCCGGAGCGTTTATCGTCATAAAATCTTCAAACGAGGTATTTATATCGTTTCGGTAGAAAAACTCTCCCAGACCGTTCCAATACAGCTTTTTCCACCAGTTTATCTGCCAAGGCGACAGTCCGCCGCAGCGCACCTCGACGGTTGGACAGCATGCGCATTTCCAATAGCTTACAAGCTCCGCCATTCCAAGCGCGAAAGCGAGCACTTCAAGCCGTTCGCGCGGCAAGTCCGCTTTGTTGAGCGTCACGTCAAACGTCCATTCGGGGCGGAAGTGGTATTCATCTATTGAAAAGTGAAATCGGATATGCCCCGCGCCAAGCTCGAAGCCATGATATATAAACAGTGGGTGCTGTGAGCGCAGTTCTTCAAATTTGCTCATGATCGCTCCTCTTTTTTCTTGTATTCTTGCCCTCGCGGAGCGGGGGAGAGAATACAAATTTTGTGCTTATTCAATGATTATCGGCTTCGCGGTGAAATCAATACCGCAGGGCAGCGGCTCTTTCAACGCAAGCGACCAGAGGTCGGTGATGTGAGCCTCAAAATCCGCTTGGCGGCGAGCCTCGTGCGAGGTCTTGGAGAGAGCCTTCAGCGACGTGTCGATAGGCAGAGGACATTTTGCCGCCGAAAGTATTTCGCGTCCGCGCGAATTCATTCCCAGAACGCGGATATACGCGCACTTTTCGCGGGAAATTTCGCCGGTGATACCGAGAAATCCGCACAGTACCGCTCTGCGTATACGCGCCAGAGTGTAGCGTTTGGTTTTAGTCATAAAGTATATTCCCGAAAGCGAGTTCCCTTTGCGAACGGCTTTATACAGCCTGTCGCCAAGCCCGCCCGCGCAGTCGGCGATATAGTCGAAGTCATCGGGGCGGAGACTTCTCAGCGACGCTAACACGGCGCGTTCCAGCCGCGCTATATCGGCGGTGGGAGCGTCCACAGCGGGCGCGTATTTCGAGCAGTCCTCACCAGCCGATATCATTTTGCGCAGCGCCGATCCGCTTAAAAACTCGTCCTCTTCGTCGCTGTCGTGAGCCGCTCCGAAACGCCGCACGGTGAACGGCTCGATAGTGCTGCCCGAATTATCGAGAGCGTTCAGATACTCAATAGCAAGCGTATTGTTAGGAGAGGAGACAAGCTCCGCCACATCTTCTGTGTAGAACTTCAGCATTGCCTTTTGCAAAGCGGACGGATAGCTAAAACCCTTTTTAAGGAACTGTTCAAATTCCTCGCTGTGGAGAGTGTACTCAACGGCGCCGGAGGCTTCTTTCAGCGCGGCGATATCCCCGCTTTCGCTGCCGAACGCCAGCATATCTGCGCAGCCGAGCGCGTTTACCACGCCGACAGCGCCCCTCGCAAATCCCGCTGCTGAAGTCAGCGAATACCGCGCGGGCAGTTCTATAACAAGATCGACTCCGTTTTCCAAAGCCGTTTTCGCGCGGGTGTGCTTATCATAGATCGCCGCGCCGCCGCGTTGAGTGAAGCTGCCGCTCATCACGGCGAAAATATGCGTTGCGCCCGCGTTCCGCACCTTATCGATGAGGTACTTGTGTCCGTAATGGAAAGGGTCGTATTCCGCGATTATTGCTGCTGTTTTCATAATTCCCTCCGTCGCTTGATAGTCTTTTCTTTATTTTACCACTTTTCCCCGATAAAATCAAGAGGAAGAAGCGCTTTTTTTCCTGCCTGCGACGGGGAGAAAAACAAATATTGACTTTCCCCGTCGCAGGCGGGGAAAGCAGATCCGTGCCAAGTAAAATAAATTTGAAAACCCCCTTGATTTTTTTCTTCAAAAGGTTTACAATATAATAGTATTATTTTATTTTGAAAGGGGCAGGAATATGAAAATTTTGGTAATCAACGCGGGAAGCTCTTCTTTGAAGTATCAGCTTCTCAATATGGACGACGAGAGCGTTATTGCAAAGGGAAACTGCGATAGAATAGGTATCGGCGGACATATTAAGCATACAACTTTCGACGGCAGAACTATTGATGAGGACTGCGACTTTCCGACGCATACGGAGGCGTTCGAGAAGCTTGTTGAGGTCTTGACAAAGAGCGACGCCGCCGTGCTGAACTCCATGGACGAAATATCCGCTGTAGGTCACAGAATAGTCCAGGGCGCGGAGGTGTTCGATAAGACCACGCTGGTAACGGACGAGGTCATTCAGCAGATCGACGATCTTTCTGAGCTTGCGCCCGTGCACAATCACCCGCACGCGCTCGCTCTCAGAGCTTGCAAGAAGGTCATTCCCGAAACTACTCCGCAGGTAGTTGTATTCGACACCGCGTTCCACCAGACGATGCCCGAAAAGGCGTTTATGTACGGTCTTCCCTACGAGTGCTACGAGAAGTTCCATGTAAGAAAATACGGCTTCCACGGCACCTCCCACAGATTTGTTTCGCAGGCTCTTGCGGAAGCTATGGGCAAAGACATCAAGGATCTCAAGATCGTTTCCTGCCACCTCGGCAACGGCTCTTCCATAACGGCGGTAGAGGGCGGCAAGTCGATAGATACCTCTATGGGCTTCACTCCGCTTGACGGCGTTATTATGGGTACTCGCTGCGGCGCGGTGGACGCTTCCGCTGTAACTTTTGTCGCTAAAAAGCTCGGTTTGAGCGCCGGCGAGATGAGTGAATATATGAACAAAAAATCGGGCTTCTTGGGTGTATCGGGCATTTCCAGCGATAACCGCGACATCTCCGCGGCAGCGCAAGAGGGCAACAAGCGCGCTATCCTCGCGGGAGAAATGCTGCGCTATGAAATCAAGAAGTACATAGGCTCGTATGCCGCGGTGATGAACGGCTTGGACGCTGTTCTGTTCACGGGCGGTATCGGCGAGAACTCCGACGATCTCCGCGCGGACGTTTGTCACGATATGGAGTACCTTGGTATCAAGTTCGACGACAACGCCAACAAGGGCTTGCGCGGAAAGCTTGCTAAGATATCCGCGCCCGACAGCAAGGTAGAGGTCTGGGTAGTACCCACCAATGAGGAACTGCTTATAGCGCGTGATACAAAGGCGCTTGTGGAGTCGATAAAGTAAGGATTCCAAAAACCGAAAGGAGAAACGCTGTGAAAAAAAGCGCGTTTGCGTCAATGTTGCTGTCTGTGTGTTTGTTGTTTACAGGCTGTAAGGGTTCAGAAAATTCGGTGCCGCTTTCCGAACCGGTGACAGAAAGCACTTCGGTTCAAAGCACGGTCAGCTCTTCGAGCAAGAGCACCGTAAGCTCTTCGAGCAAGAGCACGGCAAGCACTTCGAGCAAGAGCACAACAAGCACTTCGAGCGAAAGCACCGTAAGTTTTTCGAGCAATAGCACGATAAACTCTTCGAGTAAAAGTACCGCAGGTTCTTCAAGCAATAGCACGACAAACTCTTCGAGCAAAAGCACCGCAAGTTCTTCAAGCAAGAGCACGACAAGCACTTCGAGCAAAAGCACCGCAAGTTCTTCAAGCAAAAGTTCCTCTAAAACTTCAAGCACAAGCAAGCCGGTAAGTTCCTCTACGATGTCAAGCAGCAGTTCTTCGGAGGTTCCGAAACCGCAGCCTCCCGAAACTGCGGGCGGATTTAAGGTAAACGGCACGGGACTTTACGACGTCAACGGAAACAAATTTGTAATGCGCGGGATAAATCACCCGCACGTCTGGTTTACAAACGAGCTTAATACGGCTCTTGACGGCATAGCGAAAACGGGCGCAAATTGCGTTCGCGTTGTGCTTGCGGACGGTCAGCAGTGGAGCAAGACCTCGGCGGACGACCTCAAAAACGTTATCGCTCAATGCGAGCAGCGAAAGCTCGTTGCTGTGGTAGAGCTGCACGATGCTACCGGAAACGATAATGTATCGGCGCTTAAGACCGCCGCGGAATATTGGATCGAAATGAAAGATATCCTCAATGCGCACAAGTCTACCGTAATTGTCAATATAGCGAACGAGTGGCACCACGAAAACTGGGGCAATCCCGGCGCGTGGGCTGAGGGTTATAAAGAAGTGATACCCATGCTGCGAAACGCGGGTATCGAAAACACCTTGATGGTGGATTGCGACGGCTACGGTCAGTTTGCGGACAGCTTGTTCAAAAACGATTACGCAAAGCAGATATTCGCCGCCGATACTCAAAGCAACACGATGTTCTCAATACATATGTATGACAGCGCGGGGAAAGATGCCAATACCGTAAAAAGGCATATAGACAACTGCTTTAAAGCGGGGATATGCGCGGTTATCGGAGAGTTCGCCGCCGACCACGGCAGCAGAGGCGACGTCGCCGAGCAGACCATTCTGGACTACTGCACGGAAAAGGGAATGGGTTACATCGGCTGGTCGTGGAAAGGCAACGGAGACGGTTTGGGCTCACTGGACATTTCAAACGACTGGGCGGGAAATAACCTCAGCAGCTGGGGCGAAACTCTTGTAAACGGCAATAACGGCATAAAGCAGACCTCAAGGACCTGCACTGTGTTTGATTGATGATTTTTTAGAAGAGCGAGAAAATAAAAGCCGAACCGCGGATTTTCAAGTCCGCGGTTTTCTTTTGCGTCATCTTCAGTTAATTATGCCTAAAAAAAGTGCAAATAAAGGCAAAATTTGTGATAAATATTACATTGAAAGTTGGTAAAAATAATGTTATAATTTAAGTTGGTATAGAATGTGTAAAAATATTTTACTTTATATATCTAATTTTCGTTGTTCGGAGGAATCAAATAATGTTTGGAATGAGCAAAGATATCGGTGTTGACTTGGGTACGGCAAATACGCTGGTCTATATGAGGGGCAAGGGGATAGTCATCCGTGAGCCTTCTGTGGTGGCGGTCGATAAAAAGGCAGGTCAAGTGCGCTATGTAGGACAAGAGGCAAAGGACGTCATCGGACGTACCCCAGGTTCCATAGTTGCAGTAAGACCGCTTAAGGATGGTGTTATCGCCGATTTCGATATGACAAGCATAATGCTCGGGCAGTTCATCAAGAAAACGTTAAAGGGCAAGGGCGGCGCCCGTGTTATCATCTGCATACCGTCCGGCGTTACCGAGGTAGAGCGCCGCGCCGTTAAGGAAGCGGCACAGCAGGCGGGCGCAAAGCGCGTATCCATAATAGAGGAGCCTATGGCGGCTGCGATCGGCGCGGGACTTCCCGTGGCTGACCCTATGGGTAGTATGATCGTCGATATCGGCGGCGGCACGTCCGAGGTGGCTATCATCTCGCTTGGAGGCATAGTAACGTCACGTTCCGTGCGCGTCGCGGGAGACGAGTTCGACAACTCGATAATCAACTACATCAAAAAGAAATACAATCTGCTTATAGGCGAGCGCACAGCCGAAAATATCAAGGTCGGCATCGGCTCGGCGTACAAGACCGACGAAAACGAGCCGGTCATGGATATCAAAGGACGCAACCTTTTGAACGGCTTGCCCCAGAACATAACCATTACATCCGACGAGATACGCGAGGCGCTTGCCGAGCCGCTGTCTCACGTTATCGAGGCTATCAAGACGACGCTTGAAAAGTGCCCGCCGGAGCTTGCTTCGGATATCATCGAAACGGGAATTATGCTTGCGGGCGGCGGAGCGCTGCTGCGCGGTTTGGATAAGCTTATCAGCGCGGAAACGGGTATGCCCGTAAAGATCGCCGAAAGACCGCTTGACTGCGTTGCGGACGGCACAGGCAAGGTACTTGAAAACATAGATAAGCTTGAGGACGTTCTCAGCGAGGACGACGTGATGTATTGATAAGCCCGCGCGGCGGACGGAGTGTTCGCTGAACACTTATACCAATTCTCAAATGAAAGGGTACAAATTTTATTTTCTCCTCCCATGCGAAGCGGGGAAGAGAAAATAAGATAATGTGCTTGCTTTTAATGAGAAATTGGTTTTATGAGCCGAAAAGCGTAAAAGCTGTTGATTTTCGGCTGCAAATTCGGAGTTGATATGAAGGATTTTTTTCACAGCGTTAAATTCAAAATACTGCTCGGTATAGCCGCGCTGCTGCTGGGGCTTATGGTTGCCGTGGCAGTTTCGGCAGGACAGCAGACCACTCCGCAGCAGATACTTAATACCATAGCGTCGCCGTTCGTAAATGCGGCAAACGCCGTTGCGGACGGCGTGGGCGGGTTCTTCGACAAGCTGATAAACGCCGATAAATACAAATCTCAGAATGACGAGCTTCTCGCAAAGCTTTCGGAGATGTACAAGTACACAATGGATTATGACACCTTGAAAAATGAGAACGACCGCCTGCGCGAAATGCTGGAGCTTAAAAAGAACAACGAGGATTTTCGTTTTTCCGAGCCGTGCGACGTTGCTTCACGAAACGCGAACGACCTTTACGGCGGCTTTACGGTCAGAAAGGGAAAGAACGACGGGATATCCGTCAACGATCCCGTTATCACCTCGGTGGGTCTTGTCGGCAGAGTTACGTCCGTTGCTGATAACTATGCAAGAGTTACCACTATCGTCAGTCCGCAGGTGAACGTCGGCGTATATACCATGCGCACCAAGACCACGGGCGTTATAGAGAACGATGTTTCCTCCGCCGAAAAGGAGCTCTGCCTTATGAGTGATATCCTGAAGGACGCGGATATCAAGGAGGGAGACATAATCTTTACTTCGGGCAAAAGCGGGCTGTTTCCCGCCGATATTCCCGTAGGAACGGTAACGGAGGTCTACGACGATCCCAACGGTCTTACCAAGCACGCGCTTGTAAAGCCCATGGAAGACGTTAAATCGGTGTCCTCGGTGTTCGTCATTACGGACTTTGACGGCAAGGGTATACCGTTTGATATAGAGGACGAGTGATAGCTTATGAAGATGAAGCTCACAAGCAAAGCGCGTTCGCGCAGAGCGGCGATACGCTGTTTTTTGCGCTGGCTTTCTTATGCGGCGGTTTTGCTGTTGTTTTATGTGATGGAATGTAACCCGATAATACCGGGCTTTTGTCCGTTGTTGCTGATACCGCTTGCCACGTCCGTCGCAATGTATGAGGGCGACCTCGCAGCGGGAGTGTTCGGCGTTTTTTGCGGACTTATGCTGGATATAGCGAACGGTGTGACCGTTACGGGTTTTTCGGCGCTGCTGCTTTTATGCGCGTGTCCGTTTATTTCGCTGATGTCGCGTTTTCTTATCAAGAAAACGTTTGTCAGTCATTTGATACTGAACGCCGCCGTTTGTGTGGTAATGGCGCTGCTCGATCTGGTGTTCCTACACTGGGTGTGGGAGGGCGGTCAAAGCGTGATATCGTTCCGAAAGGTGATACTTCCCGCTTACGGTGGAGCGATATTCTGGTCGATACCCATTTACGCTTTGATAAGCTTTATCTCCGCAAGGTTCCGCCCAAAGGAACAGCAGAGACTGGCGGAGTCGGCTCAGAATGCCGAGGAGCAGGAAAATATGGAAACGGATTGACGCGGACATTGTGCTTTGCGGAATAAATCCCGCGCTTTTCATAACCGCGTACAATATGATTTAGGTGAATATTATGAGCAAGATCTCAAGTCTTATTCGGTCGATAGTATTAGCGGCGCTGGTTATCGTCGCCGCGTTTTTTTGCGGTGTAAGGCTGCTGCAAACTCAGATAGTCGACGGAGAAAAATATCTTCAGATGACTAAAAGCGTAAAGGTAACTACGCAGGAGATCGAGGCCGCCCGCGGGCAGATAGTCGACACGAACGGCAAGGTGCTGAACACCAATAAGATATCGCACAGCCTGAACCTGCAATATTCGTCGCTTCCAAAGGGGAAGGAGAACGAGGTTATCTACCGTGCTGTAACGGTGCTTTTGAATAACGGCGACAAATGGAACGATTCCCTGCCGATAACTCTTGACACGCCATATTCCTTCCTTACCGGAAAGGGAAAGGAGGAGGAGATAGCGAAGCTCAAGGAGGTCATCAACGTAGCGGGCTATTCAAGCGCCGAGGACTGCATGCATTGGATCTGCAAAAATTATGAGATAGACGAAAACAAATACGACGAGAAAATGCAGCGCTATATCGCGGGCGTTCGTTATGAAATGACTTTAAAGGAGTTCTCGTCGTTCAATAACAAATTTGTTATGGCTTCCGATATCAGCGAGGACTCGGTACACGAGCTGAAGGAGCTTGACCACCTGCTTGAGGGCGTTGAGATAAGCGACAGCTGGGAGCGTCAGTATCTTGACGGAACGCTTGCGCCGCATTTGCGCGGAGTTGTGGGCGCGATATCCGAGGAGCAGTACGAAAAGCTGAAAGACGAGGGCTATAACGCCAACGATATAATAGGACGCGAGGGCGTTGAGAAATCGTTGGAGGATATTCTGCACGGCAAGCGCGGCGAGCGCACTATCACGCGCAGCAGCGAGGTAAACGGCGTCAAGGAGGAGATCACCAAGGAACCCGAGGCGGGGAAATCGGTTATGCTGACAATAGACAGCGAGCTGCAGCAGCTCCTGCAGGACGCGTTGAAATACCACATCGACTATATCAATTCCGACTACCTCACCCCCGAAATAAACTACACAAAGTATGTCAAGGGATGTACGGCAGGCTCTATCGTGGTGCTTGACGCGAAAACGGGCGGCGTTCTGGCATGCGTCAGCAACCCGGGCTATGACATCAACGATATGGTAAAGGACTACAACGAGGTATTGAACCGCCCGAATTCTCCGCTGCTCAACCGCGCGTTGTTCGGCGAATACCGCCCCGGCTCGACGTTCAAGACCATAACGGCGACAGCCGGTATGGCGGAGGGCGCGATAGTTCCCAACACCACTATAAGCTGCGGTCACTACTACCCGTATTACGGCGGCAAATTTACGTGCTTGGGCGGGCACGGCGCTATCACCGTAAAGGAGGGGCTTCGGGTTTCCTGCAATATATTCTTTTACGAGACCGCTCGGCGTATCGGAATAGACAAGCTTGCGTACTGGGGGAAGATGTTCGGCGTAGGAGAGGATCTGGGCTTGGAGCTTGATATGGCGACGGGTCACATGAGCTCGCTTGAATATTTCGAGGAAATGGGCTACGATTGGTACGAGGGCAACATCGTACAGGCGGGTATCGGTCAGTGCGAAACGGCTCTTACGCCCATGCACCTCGCAGTCCAGGCAATGACGCTGGCAAACAAGGGAGTGCGTTACGAGCCGCATATCGTGAAGTCCGTCTATAACTACGACCTCACCGAAAAGCTCTACGACAAGGAACCGACGATCGCTGAGGATTTCTCCGACCTGCCCGATATGGATAGTTACATGGACGCGATAAAGCAGGGTATGCAGCTTATGGCGGATACGCAGGTGAGCTTCAATATTAATGGAGTGTTCCGCAACACATTCGATTATCTGGGCTTCAAGGGACAAGTCGCCGGCAAGAGCGGCACCCCGCAGGTCTCCGAGAACGAGTACAATTCCGCGTTTATCGGGTTTTATCCCGCCGATAAGCCGGAGATAGCGTTCGGGATTCTTCTGGAAAAGGGCGAGTATTCCAAGTGCCTTGCGGCGAACGTTGTGAATGCTTACGCCAACAGGAAAATAAGCACTCAGTATGACGAAAAGGGCGTACCCAAGAGTATGCTTTAAGAACAAAACGTTTTCTCCCTGCCACAGGTGGGGAGAAAACCCATAAAATAATCGCATTTTATCGAAAGGGAAAATATGACAAAAAATCTATTCACGGCAATAACGGGACGCCCGAACGCGGGAAAATCCTCACTTACGAATTTGTTGGTCGGAGAGAAGATATCAATAGTCTCCGAAAAACCGCAGACCACCCGCAACCGTATAAACGGCGTACTCACAAAGGGAGATACGCAGTTCGTGTTTATCGATACGCCGGGTATGCTCCGTGCGAGGACTAAGCTCGGGGAGCACATGGTGAAGTCGATACGCTCGTCGGTAAGCGACGTGGACTGTGCTGTTCTTATGGCGGACGCGACAAAAAAAATATCACCCGTAGAGCAGCAGCTGATACGCTCGTTCGCCGAAAACGGCACACAGGTCATTTTGCTGATCAATAAAGTCGACCTGCTGAAAAGCAAGGAAGAGCTGCTGCCGATGATCGCGCAGTACAACGAGCTTTACGATTTTGCGGAGATAATACCGATAAGCGTAAAGCGCAGGATAAATACGGAAAAGATACTTCCCGCGCTGGAGCGCTTCGCGGCGGAGGGTGAACACTTTTTCCCCGACGATATTGCCACCGACCGTACCGAGCGTTTTCTGTGCGGTGAGATAATCCGTGAAAAAATACTGTGGACAATGGAGCAGGAGATACCGCACGGCACGGCTGTGGATATCGAGAGCTTCAAGCAGCGCACGGGCAAAAACGGCGCGGAGATCATTGATATCGGCGCGGTGATCATCTGCGAAAAGCAGTCGCATAAGGGAATGATAATCGGCAAGGGCGGCGAGCGCCTGAAACAGATAGGCTCTATGGCGCGCAAGGATATTGAGGAGCTGCTGGTGAAGGCTGGCAAGCGCCCGGACGGCAAGACCATCCTGTACGACGGCCGTACCGGCGAGCCCTTTGAGAACCCTGTAACGGTGGGCTATATGTACTTCCTGAAGCTGCACCACCTGGTGGACGACAAGATGCACGCCCGCAGC
>OIXH01004567.1_pt1 | contig 11200 bp, 7 predicted proteins | sample 1587741 | NCBI WGS metagenome assembly OIXH01 (sample SAMEA3888916, study PRJEB22519) | human gut metagenome | biome: human gut; feature: human-associated habitat; material: faeces | place: Denmark | collected 2011 | reverse complement strand
TGAGTTATTCCATATGGTAAACCAAAACCTTCCACGATCTTCCGATTAAGCTCCAAAACTCGATCAACAAGTTCGCTTGAACGCAGAGATGGGAACGTTCGCTTTTTAGCCGAAAAAAGAGATTTATTATTAAAGTAAATCGTATCACCGCATATCAAATTATGACACTTATAATTATCCGTTACCGCTTCTACAACGAACTCGATCCCCGACGCATATTTCTCCGCCAAAACAGTTCCGTTTTGTGAAAAACTTACAGCAGCCGCAAAAGCGTCGGCTATATCTTTTGCATCAGACACCTTCATTACTCCGCGGCTTCCCTGCGTATCTATCGGTTTTATAATAATCTCACCGGGATTATCTTTATAAAACGAGACCGCCTCGTCAACAGTTGTTATCAATTTATATGGCAGGATGGGGAGGTTTAACTCTTTCATTTCCTCCCTCATAAGGAACTTATCGGTAAACAGCTTGCTAACCTCATATCCTATTCCGTTTAATCCCATTTTCTCAGCGACATAAGCTACCGTCCTAACAGGTATATCGGTTTGATCGGTGACGACCCCATCAACGTTCTCATTTTGAGCTATTGTTAAAATTCGCTCCTTATCTCTGACGTCAACAAAATATTTCGCAGAAACAAACTTATCAAATCTTTCGTCAATTTTGGGCGCAACTAATATTACTTGACCTTTCGCAGCAGCAGCCTCAGCAAGAGGCAGCTGAAAATCCCCTGCCCCGATAACCATGATTTTTTTCATGTAGACTTAACCTCCAAAAATTATCTCCACCCTCGAACGTTACAACATATCCGTACTCTTTTTGTCCGGCAGCAAAACGGAACGTGCCGGAACATAAACTCCAAACGGTTCTGTATCCTTGCTGACATAGCAACCTGCGCCGACCAATGTGTATGGATTGATATTTATTCTGTTCTTCACCGTACAATTCGCGCCGAAAAAGCAGTTGCAGCCAATATTCACACTGCCTGCGACAACACAGGAAACAGCAAAGAAATTATAATTTCCGACTTTGGTATGGTGCGCGATATGCGCACCGCTTTTCAATATGTTGCCGTCTCCGATTTCGCAAAACGGTTCAACTATTGCGTTTGCCAAAATTATATTTCCTATTCCCATAGACTTTGCGTTTACAACGGCTGACGGATGAATATAGCTTAATATCTCATAGCCTTTTTCTTTAGCAAGTTTAAAAATGCGCTCTCTTTCGGAGTTCATTTTTTTATAACCAAGGCAAATATAGATCCCATATTCATCCGGCGGAAAAGTTTTTTCTACGCTTTCAAAATCCACAAGCGGCAAACTGCAATACGTCTCTCCGTTTCGATACTTGCTTTCAACCGTAAAGCCACATATATGTTCTTGTTTTAAATAATAAAATAAAGTTTCCGGAAATACTCCCGTCCCAAATATTATCGCTTTCTTCATAATAATGCCCTCATGCGAAAAATCAGTTTATATTAACTGCCGCTTTATCATCTGCGTCATTGATATTGATCGTCTCTCGAATCACATACTGCGGAGAATTGTTTATGCAAATATAGATCCGTCCGATATATTCGCCGATCATTCCCAACATCATCATTATAATACCCCCTACGAAAAGCAGAACAGCCATAAGCGAGCTGTAACCCATTAAAATATCGGGGTTTATTATCTTTCTTATTATTGTAAACAACCCAAAAACAAATCCGCACAGGGCGCATAAAGCCCCTAAAACCATTGATATTCTCAACGGCTTTACGGAAAAAGCCGTAAACCCGTTAATCCACAAAGCAAGTGATTTTTTAAATGTGTAATGACCCACTCCCGCTGTGCGTTCACGTTCCTCCATATCCACATTGGTTATTTTAGAAGTGGTTCTCAACATAAGTCCGGAAATATACGGGTATGGATTTTTGTACGAACGCATCTCTTCCATTACAAATCTCTTTAAAACGGAAAAGTTGCTTGTTTGCAGGCTTTTGGGCTTATCGATCAAATAATGCGCCATTGCGCCATTCATTTTACTGCCGAAATTTTTCAACGCCGATTGTTTCTTTTTGGGATATCGTGCAATTGAAATATCGTACCCCTCATAAAGCGGCTCCATAAGCTCCCACAGCTTATCCAAAGGGCATTGTCCGTCATCGTCAAGATTAACGATATAATCTCCTTTTGCGACGGAATATCCTGCCATCATCGCAGCATGTTTGCCGCCGTTTTTGGCAAGATCTATCACCTTTATTTTGGGGTCGTCTTCCGACAAAGTCCTTAACACATCATACACTCCGTCGGGAGAACAGTCGTTCACCGCAACTATCTCATAATCAAGCTCCGGTCTTTCACTCATTTTATCGTGAATTTCCGAAATAACTCCCCCAACGGTAAGTTCGCTTCTGTAACACGGAATTACAAAGCTTAACATTTTCTGCATACAAAAACCTCAGTTCTTTTCAAAATCTATTTGCCGAAAAATCCGACAATCTTTTCGCATATCATTTCCACGGTATCTCCTCCCAACCCGTAATACATCGGGAGCCGAACCAACCTCTCGCTTTCCTTGACGGTGTACTTGTCCTCGCCGTGAAAACGCCCGTACCTTATTCCCGCGGGAGCGCTGTGGAGCGGTATATAATGGAACACCGCGCCAACGCCGTTTTCTTTCAGATATGCAATAAATTTTGTGCGCTCGTCCAAATCCTTCACCTTTATGTAAAACATATGAGCGTTATGCGTACAGTGCACCGGAACAAACGGCAGCTCTATCGCGCCCTTATTCGCAAGCGGCTTCAGCAGCTCATAATACTTGTTCCAGCTTGCAAGGCGATCAGCGGTTATTTCGTTCGCCGCTTCAAGCTGCGCGTACAGATAGGCCGCGTTAAGCTCACTTGGCAAATATGACGACCCAAACTCCACCCATGTGTATTTATCAATCTGCCCACGGAAAAATTTGCTTCGGTTCGTTCCTTTTTCGCGGATTATCTCAGCACGTTCGATGAAGTTTTCGTCGTTTATCAAAAGCGCGCCGCCCTCGCCCATGGAAAAATTCTTCGTTTCATGAAAACTGAGGCATCCGAATGATCCGAACGTTCCGAGCGCTTTCCCCTTATAAGTTGACATAATTCCCTGTGCGTCATCCTCCACGACCACCAAATTATGACGCTTGGCGATATCCATAATCGTATCCATTTCGCAGCCGACGCCTGCGTAATGTACGGGAACGATCGCCTTTGTTTTCGGCGTTATCGCATCCTCAATTAGGGTTTCGTCGATGTTCATCGTATCGGGACGAATATCCACAAATACTATTGTTGCGCCGCGAAGAACAAATGCGTCCGCAGTTGATACAAACGTGTACGACGGCATTATCACCTCGTCGCCCGGCTTTATATCTGCAAGCAGAGCAGCCATTTCAAGCGCGTGAGTACATGAGGTGGTAAGCAAAGCCTTGGCGCTGTCGGTCTTTTGCTCCAGCCACGTGTTGCATTTTTTGGTAAATTGCCCGTCACCGCATATTTTATGGCTTGCTATCGCTTGAGATATATACTTCTCTTCCGTGCCAAAATGCGGAGGTACATTAAATGGTATCATACGTCCTTCTCCTTGCTTTGAGGTTTATTTTTTTCGCGTTTCTTTCGTATTGCCGCATAAACCACGAGGAAGCCGTTCATAACAACAAATACAACGATCGAAACTTTTTGAAATTTGTGATAAGTTTGATTTACATATATAAAGCTGATGCTATGCTGTCCCGCTTTTACCGGTATCGCCGAAAACGCATAATTGGCTTTTATTATCTCTACCTTCTCGCCATCGACATACGCGTTCCAATCCTTGTTGTACAAGACAGGCAAATATAGCAAGCTGTCTTTTTGAACATCTACCGATCCCGTTATGGTGTCGCCTCTATCCGGGTTATTCAAGTGAATGCCCTCGTTAGTATAGGCTGCCGTTACCGTCTTTGAAGAAACAGCAAAGTCAAATTTGCCACCCTCGTTCACACTAAAGGCAATAGCCTTTGCGTTTTGCGGCACCATAAATGTGCAGATCGTTTTCTCGCCGTCCTTTTTGGGGGTGAATTCGGGAATTAAATTCCACTGCCCATCACCACCCATGTATAAATATTCTTTAACAGGATATGTGTCTTCAAACTCAAATGTTATTTGTGTTGCTTTCTTGCTGTCATTTATGATATCTGTGTTAAGAGCAAATGATACCGTTGATGTTGCACTATCCAAATTAACAGTCATATCATATTTTCCATCTTCTAAGCCTATACACTTTAGCTGTCCCAGCCATGCGCTTGACCCGGCAATATTGATCGCATCTTGAGAAGTATCTTGCTCCGGCTGTTCTGCAGCATAATCGCCAATATTATCAGGAGGGTTATCCAATATTATCCTCGTTGCCATTCCAAGAGATCTCTCAGAAAAACTCATAGCATCGGCATCTTTCTGCGTGATATAATTGTCAAAAAGCAAGCCTGCCGATTCCAGTCCGGAATTTTTATATAACGCCGCTCCATTATCGGGATAATCTGCGATCTTCTCCCAGCCGTTGCGCTGAATATCCGATGTACGCAGCAAATATTTTATTCCCAAAAGATCCTCGGTCACGGTATTTTTAACTTTCTCACATGAGCCTTGATAATTGTTTAAAGCAGGCACTTGGGAAACGCCAAACATTTTATTATAAAATTTAGGCAAGTCATTGTTGATCGCGGAATCATAATATGCGGTCGCTCTCACAGGAAACATGAAGGGATAAGTATACCCAAACATTCGTCCTTCATAATAAGTCGTTTCAAATCTGAAGAAATTATCCCCCTCGTTATTGTTAATATCATCTGCGATCTCGCTTGTAAGCATCGGCTCGTGTGATACTTCCTTCGTTACAGCCGTTCTATTATAATTTGTTGTAATATAATTTTCACAAAACAGATTTAACACAATAACCGCCGATAAACCGCAGACTGCCGTTTTGTTGACTTTATTCATCCGTGGCGTCTCGGGAGACCCATTTGAAGACAAATATACGACGTCAAGGGAAACCGTGCCAAACACCAACATAACCACCGAAAACATCGTCCACATTAAAGACGTAGTGCTGCCTTTATTATAAGCGCTTATTCCTCCCCACACAATGACCGCCGCGGAAGCCAGCATCGTTATGTAATTGGTGCGCCTGCTGAATTTTCCTTTTTTGATATTATCGAGCACTTCAGCGAACAGCACCGCAAACATAGGAAGAAAAATATAAGCATAAGAATGATAGTGCCAGATGAAAAAGCAAAAAAGATATGCGATAAATTTGTCTATAATGAAAAATGCTACTGTAGCGACAGGTATCATTCTCATTACTTTGTCTTTTACGGTAAATTTATCCTTGAATGTTCTCCAAATGAATTGTGCGGCAAGCGGAACAAGCATAACAGAAAAGAAGCAGCAAAAAACGTGCGTATACCAACCCATACCGCCATACCACGAATTGGAGGTTCCCTCTAACTGGTTGGAAAAAAGACGCAGCAAACATGATTTGAACACGTTAAAATCGTTTAAAGCAAAATAATTCCCCGAATGTACAAGACGATCGCTGCCGGATATTCGATCTAACATTGGAAACAGCCAAAATGACGCGATGCCAATACCGCCCAACACAAAAGCCAAACAAATCCCCAAACGCTTAAATATCATTTTTATATTTTTGCCGTAAATATATATAACGCGATATAAAGCATAAAATCCCGCCGCAAGGAACAACTCATAAGCGGCTGTTGAACCGCTTGCGGTTACAAATACAGAAACATAAAGCAGCCCGCACCAGTATCTGATTTTGTAATCGCCCTTTATAACTTTCTCAAGCATAATGAGCAGCAGAAGCAAATAAATCGGTCTGACAGCAAAGAAATAATGTTCTCCTAACAGCGGTATGTAGCCGGCAAACGCATATACATAAGCCGATATCATCGAAGATCGCAAGGAAAAATTAAACCCTTTTAGATAATATAAACAAAGCAATCCCGCACAAATATGTTTTAAAATAAGTATATAGATCATACTGTCGGCTATATATTCCCGACCGAATATAATACCCGTAAGAACGCCTATCGCCGAAAAGGGATCGGACACATACGAAGTCAAACTGAAAACAGAGTTACCAAAACCATTCTGAAAAGTATAACTGCTTAAAGTTCCATCCTTTATAGCCGACGCAAAAAACTCATATACTTTGGCGTACTGAAGATAGGTATCGACAGCTACATCTTTAAAAACATATACCTTATCGCCAAATATAAATTGCCAATAAAGAACCAACGATGTAGCAATTATAAATACCAAAAGCCGCAAATAATCGTGTGCCTTCCATTTGCATCTCATATTTGAAACAACTCCTGCAAACGCCGAGTTACTCATTACAATCCCCCTCCTACTGTTCAACTATATCATAGCTAACTGTTTCAAATCGGTATGTCCCATCGTTGCCCACTTGAATAAATTGAATCTTGTTCACGCCTTCAAGATATCTTTTGGAAACGCCACTTTAAATCCGATCCTTTTAGATTGGAGTTTTTAAAGAAATCTGAAACGTTCGTCCTCTCTATGCCATACTCACACTCTAAAAGATGCGTCCCAAGCTTCACGTACATCCTTAAAATCGATTTGATGGGCTTTTTGTCGGTTATTCTTATCCGACCCATTTTTTTCCGCCAAACGCATGATATATCTTTTTGAAGAACTTCCAAATCGGCTTGGGAATCTTAGCCTTTATAATCGTCTTTAAGGCCATTCTTGCCGTCATAACTGACATTTTACTATCCGGAGATGTATGATACCTTATAACATCTTTTGTGACCTCATAATTTGTAACCATTTGTTTGTTGGATATCAATATGTCTACAATATTATACAGCATATACTGATAATTTATCAGATCGCTTCTGGCGTCGTCGGTATTCATCACCTCGGCATAATAATAGCCTGCGTCCTGAACGCAAAAACCATATATTCTTTCTATAGCATGCATAAATGTTCCATCTGATTTGTATTCCACATCAAAATCATCATAAGTCAACCCTTGACCTATTGCTTTTTTTAAAGCGTCGGCTCTGAACCAGAACATATCGCCATACGGAGCGACGGGTATTACATCTTGTTTTATAGGAACATTAAGCTTCAATTTCTTAGCAAGCTTCACGGTATTCTCATAATTAACTGGCCAAGTTAATACATGTACCCCAAAATATTGCCCATGATATACAACAGGAACGCCCAACATTCCAAGACGTTTGTTGTCTTCAAATATGTTGATTATATTTTTGACGATTTCTTTCGTACCGAAAAGATTGTCATAACACCTTGTAGCAAACGAATCACCGTGCATTGTATAATCCAAATAGGGCGATTTTTTATCATGAAAATAACAGATGTACTCATATTCACCCGAAGTAACTACATCCGCATAAGTTACCCATAGCGTTGACATCGCCACGCCCACGTTCGGTCTTATTTTAGACGTAAAATTCAGATTCCTTGCTTTAAATTCCCGCTTGATTATCTCGTTGGTTTCTTCCGTGGTTGTCGTAATATAAAAATCCGTATTATCGGGGAAATTCAAACAGTAGTCCGCAAGCCTCTCCACCAGATCTTTATAATAAATGTGCAGTATTACAGCGCATTTCTTGCTGTATTCAAAAGGCTTTTCCACAATGTTTTTGGGAACAACATTTTCAAGCTGCAGCTGATAATAAATATCCGTAAGGTTTTTTGTTCTTAACAAATAATCCCATATTAAATCAACATCATAATCTGTATGTTCGTCTATGTATTGCAAAGTATCTCTCGGATCTCTTGCATATCCCATTGAAAGACCTTGATACATCATATCCGAACCAAACGGTCTTATTCTTGCAAAAGGGATCTTATCACCCTGGACCAATTTCTTCATATTATGAGTGAGGTTATCGAAAAAATACCCCTTTAATTTATCCGATTGATATGAATCCACTTTAAATCCGGCATCGATTACATAATCATAAAAGTTTAATTCCGCATAAAAATATGTATCACCGTCTTGATTTACTTCCGGCATTTTCTCCCAATACTTTCTGAATTCGGGAGAGTGTAAAAGTCGGCTTTTTATTATATAAAAATAGCATATCGAGCCTCTTATATGCCCATGCTTCAAGCTGTGTCCGAAAAAGCTTGTAATATTTTTATCCTCGAAATTCCGCAAAGCGCCATAAAAATCGGAATCGGATTTCTCCATTGCGTCCATCATATCTTCAAGAGGATAAAACGGACCAAAAAAGCTGTCGTTCAGCATAAACAGCTCGTCATATTTATCAAGCGTATCCCAGCCGATGTGTGCGATCCCGTCGACCCACGCGCCCGCCAATAACCCTTTGTTTTCGCGCACATATATCTCGTCAACAAAATCGTATAGCTCGTTTCGGCTCTCGGACGTAAGTTCGCCGCATACCACAGCAAGAATATGATCCACTACTTTCCCAAGCTCTTTTAAATAATATTTGCGGAACCCATCCAAAATACCATCTTTATCGTAAATAACATAGATCGCTATTCTTGACGGTCTATTATTTTTTCCTTTTATGGAAGCTGTCAAACTTGTCTCCATATTCTATCCTCTACCTTTCCGGTTTTTAACAAATTTAACCTGTTGAGCAGTTTAGTTATCATTTGCGAGAAAAGCCTCTATGTCTCTTATAACGTCAAACGCTCTCAAAATACACTCGTCCATGTTATAATATCTGAATTCAGCCAGTCTTCCGCAAAGGAAAAGATTCTTAAAGGTGCTTGCGTCATTAAGGTATTTTAGATAAATATTCTTTGTGTCGTCCGTAATGACCGGGTAATATGGGGAATTTTGAGAACCCTTTACATACGCTGTCGGATACTCTGTTGCTATGGTGCTTCCGCTGCATTTTTCAAACGAATTCATCATTTGGCGATACTCGGTTTTTCTTGTATAGCCTTTCGCCTGCGGGAAGGATATTATTTCCTGCGGAAATACTTTTTCTTTATCAAACCATTCATAGCGTATATCCAACGATCTATACGGCAAGTCGCCGTATTTTGATTGGAATAATTCATCGATAGCGCCAGTATAAACCAGCAGTCCCACTTCCTCATTGTCGTATGTGATGCTGTTGGTCTGTGTGTTCAACTTCAAATGGCTGTTCGCGTCTTCGTTTAATCTGATCTTGATATTTTCGTGATTTAACAGATTTTCAAAAAGCTTGGTATAGCCGTTTTGAGGGAGGAACTGAAAGTCCTTGTTCATATATCTCTCGTCATAGCCGATGACCATTTTTACTCTGTCCATAATGGAAGCGTCGAGTTTTTCCACAGGGGTATCCCACTGCTTTGCGCAATATGTTACATACGCTTTGTTAAAAAGCAGCTTTCCGTATTCGGATATATCGGGATCCTCACATCTAACCAATTGTCCTACGGATACTCTGTCTTCACCGCAGAAAACTTTTCTCATTTTTGTAAGCAAGAGCTCCGCTTTTTCCTCTCCGACAAGCTGCTTAACGGCTGCGTGGGCGGTCAGCTCGTCTCATCGCTGCTGGCGGTCAGCTGCGTTACCGTTGCGTTCTGCTCGAACCTTCTCATGATAAAGGACAAGACCTCGGGCGCACGGCATGACCTTACCGCGGCACCCGTGCACTACGGCACGCTCGGGCTGGGATATTACCTTGCGTCACTGGCATCCACGCTCATAGTCAGCTTTGTTTCGCTTGCCGTCTGCCTCGGCTACCTGCGGGCTGTCGGATGGTATATCACCGCGGCCGATGCGGCGCTTATGGCGCTCGACGTTCTTTTGCTGACAATGTTCGGCACGGCGCTCTCGTCATGCGTGAATTCGCTGCTGAGCACCGACGGGCAGGCGTCGGCGGTCGGAACGATCGTCAGCGCCGGCTACGGGTTCATCTGCGGCGCGTATATGCCGATATCGAATTTCGGAGAGGGACTGCAGCGGGTGCTCTCCTTCCTGCCCGGAACATACGGCACGAGCCTTTTGCGCAATCACGCCATGCGCGGCGTGTTCGACGCGATGAGCGGCGAGGGCTTCCCCACAGAGGTGGTGGACGCGATACGCGACAGCGTGGACTGCAACATTTACTTTTTCGATAAAAAGGTCGGAGAAGCGGAAATGTATATGATCCTCTGCGGCAGCGTGGTGCTGCTCATATGCCTGTGCGTCGCACTGAATATCCGCGCCGGACGAAAGAAAAAGTAAAGAAGCGGCGAGCGTGACATCGGATAAACCGCAAGATCGCCGTTTCCGAAAAGCAAAAGAAAAACAAAAATGATAATATAGGGGAGATAGCTCCCCAAAGCCAAATTTGATAATGTAGAGGAGGGTGACCCCGGGTGAAACCCGAGGTCGCCACTTCCGTGAAACAAGTACAGATTTTATTCACTAAAGTTTATCTTTTACTTTACGTCCGTTGACGGAACGTCGGCTAACGGCAGCCTTCCAGTGTCCGGGAAGGTGGTGCCGCAGGCGCCGGATGAGGAGGTATAAAGGTTTTGCCACAGGCAAAACCTACCGATAATAAGTAGGGGAGGGGCTTGCCCCTCCCGTTAAACGAATACAGATTTCACTCACGGGAGGAGCAGAGCCCCTCCCCTACGGCTGTATCCGGGCGGCAGCCCCGTTTTGTTTATCTTATAAATTCCGCTCTGGCAATGAGTCCGCCGATGACGAAGGAAGCAAGGTTGGCGGTAAGTGAGAAGAGCCATGCCTTTGCGATGCCGCGACGCCTTCCGTCATCATCGCGGTGCGAAAGGGTAAAGGTGTAGATGATCCCTTCGATTACAAAGACCGATATCTCAAGCAGAATGTAGGACATTGCCATTGCAAGCCACCCCGCTTGGAAGTTGATGATGTTCAGCCCGAGGTTCAAAAGCACCTGGGTTGCGATGTTGGTGATGATAACGGTCCTGCGCGTGCGTGGCGCAAGATAGCCGAACGGCTTGGCGATGAGCAGCTCGATCGCGAGGGTCAGCAGCACGCGCAGAGCGAACCCTACCGCCTCGAGCGCATAATTGTAGCTTTGCTTTACCGTCAGTGTTCCGCTGCCGATGCCGCCGATTGTAAAGTAGCTTGAAAATGCGTATTGTGTAACGACCGCACTTGTTTCAAAGCTGTCCGTACCGGGATAGTAGACG
>OIXH01004565.1_pt1 | contig 11205 bp, 7 predicted proteins | sample 1587741 | NCBI WGS metagenome assembly OIXH01 (sample SAMEA3888916, study PRJEB22519) | human gut metagenome | biome: human gut; feature: human-associated habitat; material: faeces | place: Denmark | collected 2011 | reverse complement strand
TTAGTATGGCCATGAACGCAGAAGGTGCTAAGGCATGGGCTCGTTTGACAAAAGATAATATCGGACGTTGCATCGCTATCGTGCTTGACGGTATGGTTGCATCTTCTCCTAACGTAAACGATGAAATCAAGGGAGGTAGCTCTCAAATTTCCGGACGTTTTGACGTGAAAGAGGCAGGTGACCTTGCAAACATCTTGAAATCCGGTAAATTACCCGCACCCGCACGTATCATCGCTGACGAGGTGGTTGGAGCATCACTGGGACAAGAGGCTATTCAATCCGGTATGTGGTCATTCATCATTGCGTTCGTGTTGGTATTGGCCTATATGTTATTCTTTTATAGTAAGAATGCCGGTTTGGCTGCCGATATCGCATTGCTCGCCAACTTGTTCTTCTTGTTCGGTATTCTGGCATCCATTGGAGCCGTATTGACCTTACCCGGTATTGCCGGTATCGTGTTGACCATGGGTATGGCCGTCGATGCCAACGTGTTGATCTACGAACGTATCCAAGAGGAAATCAGAGCCGGTAAGGGATTGAAACTTGCAATCAAGGAAGGTTACAGTAATGCCTACTCGGCTATTATCGACGGTCAGTTGACCACGTTATTAACCGGATTTATCCTGTACTACTTCGGAGAAGGCCCGATCAAAGGTTTCGCAACCACATTGATCATCGGTATTTTCACTTCATTGTTCTGTGCGATCTTCATTACCCGGATCATTCTCGACAATGCATCCAAGAAAAATGATAACGTCAGATTTACCACTCCATTTACAGCCAACTGGTTACGGGACGTACACTTCCCATTCCTCGAAAGACGGAAAGTGGGTTATACGGTATCCGGTATCATCACCGTTGTTTGTCTGGTATCTATGTTCACCCGCGGATTCGATAAAGGCATCGACTTCGTCGGAGGTAGAACTTATACGGTTGCTTTCGACCAGCCGGTAGAAGTGGAAAAAGTAGCAGAAAGTCTGGCTGCTGTGTATGGAAGTGCTCCTGAAGTAAAAACTTTCGGCGGAGACAATCAGGTCAGAATAACCACCAAGTATAAAATCGAAGATGAAGGAACGGAAGCTGACGACGAAGTAGAGGCCTTATTGTATGAAGGGTTGAAAAGCTACTTACCCGACGGTACCAGCAAAGAAGTATTCCTGAGCGACTATCGTCAAATGTCGCAGAAAGTGGGACCGGCAGTGGCGGAAGATGTCACCCGGGCTGCAATCTGGTCGGTAATCTTTGCCTTATTAGTGATCTTCGTTTACATTATGGTACGGTTCAGCAAATGGCAATATGGTGCCGGTGCCGTCCTCGGATTGGCTCACAATACCATTGTCGTATTAGGTTTGTTCTCCCTGTTGGCCGGATTCCTGCCTTTCTCTCTGGAGATCGACCAGGCCTTTATTGCAGCCATCCTGACCGTAGTGGGTTATTCGATCAACGACACGGTGGTTGTATTCGACCGTATCCGTGAATACCATCATCTGGACCCGAAACGCGACGATCTGGAAGTAACCGACGCTGCATTGAACTCTACATTACGCCGTACGTTCAGTACTTCTTTGTCGACCTTAGTGGTATTGTTAGCGATCTTCATCTTCGGTGGTACTTCTATCAAAGGTTTCGTATTCGCTCTGTTGATCGGTATCATCGTAGGAACCTATTCTTCTCTGTTCGTGGCCACACCGTTAGCTTACGAATTCAGAAAGAGATTCGGTAAAAAAGAAACGACTGTCGTGAAGAAATAAACAGTTCTCACTCTCATAAGAAAACGCCTTGCAAAAGGCGTTTTTTTTGTACTTTATTGGTATAATATAGGATGCGGCTTGGCAAAATCAATCAAACCAGTTTGTTGTTTTTGCTCTCGCCTTTCACTATATTTGCCTAAAAATGTCCTATGCGTCAAATTAAAATATGTTTGGGCAGTTCGTGTTATTCCCGGGGAAACAATGTCCATCTCGAAGTAATCAAGAAATACATAGCAGAAAATCACCTGGAAGCCGAGATTTCATTCTCCGGTCATCTGTGCGAAGAATTATGCAGTAGCGGCCCGATCCTCCGAATCGACGAGAAAGTCTACAAAGAGGTCAATCTCTCGGGTTTATACAAAATACTTCAGGAAGAATTTCCGATAAAATAATAACAGGCGAAAGGCAACCTCACCCATAACACAGTTTACCCAGCAACTATGAACAGATCTATGGATTTAAAACCGATCTATACCGAACCGGAAAATTGTCAGGACTGTTATAAATGTGTCCGTGAATGTCCGGTAAAAGCGATTCAGATCGAAGACAATAAGGCCTACATCATAGAAGAACGATGTATCTACTGTGGCCACTGTACCCAAGTTTGCCCTACCGGTGCAAAAAAGATCCGGGACGGGGTCAGCCGTACCCGTCTTATCTTGCAGAATTATCCCCGGGTAATCTTATCCCTCGCCCCCTCCTGGGCCTGTGAATTCGAAGATTTATCCATCGGACAACTTATCGCAGCCATCCGCAAACTTGGTTTTTCAGGAGTATCCGAGACTGCGATCGGTGCAGAATTGGTCTCTTCACGGGTATCGGATTATCTACAACAATCGCAACCGGGAGTGTATATCTCTTCCGCCTGTCCGGTAGTGGTCGAATACATCCGGAAATACTCCGCCGAGCATACTCCGGCCATCACGCCGATGCTCTCTCCTATGTTAGCTCATGCCAGAATTTTAAAAGACTATTACGGAAACGATTTAAAAGTCATCTTTGCAGGCCCATGTATCTGTAAGAAACTGGAAGCGGATCATTTTAAAGAGCTGGTGGAAGTGGCTATCACTTTTAAAGACCTGAAAAACTGGTTTGAAAAAGAAAATATTCATCCCGAACAATTAACTCCGGCTGCAGAGGATCACTTTATCCCCTGGCAGGCCGGAATCGGTTCTCTGTACCCTGTCGAAGGAGGCATGCTTCCGGGTATCGACGGTGAAAGCAAAAAGATTGTAAAAATGGCTTTCTCCGATTTGAGTAATATCAAAGATGTCATCAAGAACCTGGATACGCGCCGGGAAAAAGATACGATTTTTCTGGAACTGCTGGCCTGTAAAGGAGGCTGCATCAATGGTCCGGCCAAACTCAGCCAGACTTCTCTGGCCATCAAAAGATACAATATTCAGCAACACCGGGCCGCACACCCCGAAAGTACCGTTCCCGATCTCGGGCATATCGATCTGACCACGACATTCAAGGCTTACGACTGTTCGACGGCCCGGCATACAGAAGAAGAGATCAAGCAAGCCTTATCTGCTGTCGGTAAAAACAGTCCTGAAGACGAGCTCAACTGTAGCGGGTGTGGTTATGACTCCTGCCGTGATTTTGCAGTAGCCCTGGTCGAAGGCCGGGCAGAAGAAAACATGTGCGTATCCTATATGCGACGGGTGGCCCACGACAAAGCGACCGTCTTGTTACAAAAAATACCGGCAGGCGTATTACTGGTCGATAATGATCTGAAAATCTCCGATATGAACAGCTGTTGTGCCGACCTGCTGGGAGAGGATGTCGTCATGGTCTACGAAGCTTCGCCCGGATTACAAGGCGTCGAATTGGACAAAATCTGTAGCTTCACCGACCTCTTCCGCACAGTATTGAACACAGGTAAAGAGATCACGGAACGGCAAATCCGGGAAGGCGATAAAATCTGGCTGCTCTCTATTTATAATATCCAACCCCACCGCCTGGTATTCGGAATCTTACAGGATCTTCGGGAACCTTATGTCCGTAAAGAATGGATGCTGGAAAAAACCCAGGAAGTGGTACGCAAATATATGGCTACAGTACAGGAAGTGGCTTGCCTGCTAGGTGAAAATGCAGCTTTTACCGATGCTACCCTACGGTCGATTATGGAGGCGGGGGAAAAGGTAAAAAGCTAAAGGCCAGAAGCAAGAGGGGAGGGAGAAAAAAGGTTGGAGGGGAAAAAGATGGGGGAACGAGTTTATAAGAAAAAAGGAAGGATGAAAGAATCGGATATATTTATAGAAGTAGACTGTTTCCAAAAAAATAAAGCAGGCAATATCGTCTGTGGAGACAGTTACATGTCCCAGAAGTTAAAAGAGGAAGACCGGATCATCAGTGTATTATCGGACGGTTTAGGGAGTGGTATCAAAGCCAGTGTTTTATCGACGATGACCGCTACTATGGCCATGAATTACACAGCCATGAACGAAAGTATCCTCCAAACCGCTCTCTCGATTATCCATACCCTGCCTAAGGATATGGTCCGTAAAATCAGTTATTCCACCTTTTGTATCTTCGACATCGATTGTTTCGGGAATACCCGGATCGTGGAATACGAAAGCCCGGCGGTCTATCTGTTTCGTCGCGGACAGGCAGTGGAAATCCGGAAAAAAAAGATCCCGATCGAACGGGAAGATCTGGAAAATACCTTTCTGTGGATATCGGAGTTCAAGCTGGAAAAAGAAGACCGCCTGATTTGTTTTTCCGACGGAGTCAGCCAATCGGGAATGGGTAGCAGTAATATGCCTTTCGGTTGGGACGAAGGAGTCGGTATCTACATTGCAGAAACCTTAAGCCAGTACCCCGGTATATCGGCGAAAGAATTAGCCCGCAAGATCGTTTTAAGGGCCGAACGCAACGATAACTATCGTTTGCTGGACGACACCAGTTGTTGTGTCATTTACCGGCGAACGCCGCGCAATCTGCTCATCTGTACCGGCCCGCCTTACGATGAAAAAAAAGACCGGTATCTGGCAGAAAAAGTCAGGGATTTCAAAGGTAAAAAAGTACTCTGCGGAGGAACGACAGCCACGATTATTTCAAGGGAACTTCAACTCCCCCTGCAGGTCAGTATGGATATCACCGATAAAGAGCTCCCCCCACTCTCCTATATGGAAGGAATCGACCTGATCACGGAAGGGATTCTGACCTTAAGTAAGGTGGAGCGGCTTTTAACCCAAGGGATCCCCGAAAAATCACAGGGTCCGGCCAACGACCTGGTTAATCTGATACAAAACAGTGATAAAATCACCTTTATCGTCGGTACCCGGATCAATGTGGCACATCAGGATCCCAACCTACCCGTAGAACTGGAAATCCGGCGTAATGTGGTAAAAAAAATTAAATATTTATTAGAAACGAAATTCCTGAAAGATGTAGAAATTACCTATCTTTGACCCCTCAAAATGACACACATCAAAGACTACACATTAACAGGAAAGAAATTTTAAATTTGAATCCTATGGACAAAATCAAACTGAGATTATGTGCAGGAACCATGTGTTATGTCATGGGCGGAGCCCAATTAATGGAAATAGAAGAATTGTTGTCTGAAGAAGAAAAACAAGGCATTGAAATCACCTTTTCTCCTTGTCTGCAACGGTGTAACGGCAAAGATACACCTCCTTTTGCAGAGCTGAACGGAGAAATCATAACCGGTGTCAGTAAAGAAACCCTATTACGAATTATAAAAGAAGAATTAAGACATGTTGTACGATAATTTTGCGATGCTCACCAAACGGGAGTTATTAATCCGGATTGTCAAGTTATTAAAAAAAGACGAACTGATCACAGGTCTGAAATATCTCCCTGTCGAAATGCGTCCACGCAACAAGCGACCGGTGAGGTGTTGCATCCACAAAGACCGTTACATCCTCAAACACAAGATTATCTCGATTCTGGGCTTTGAAATTACAGACGAAGAGATCGACCTGATTCATCTCTCCGATTTCGCCCGCATGGCGATGGCTAATAAAAATATGAAGGAAAATATTCTTTCTGTTGTCCACGAAGCTTGTAGTGCCTGTATCCAATCACAATATGCCGTCACAAACCTTTGCCGGGGATGTGAAGGCCGGCCTTGTGTGATGAACTGCCCCAAAGCTGCGATTTCGTTTATCGGCGGCAAAGCCAGTATCAGCAGTGAGGATTGTGTCAGCGGCGGATTATGCCAGAAAGTTTGCCCCTATCATGCTATTGTATACACGCCTGTTCCTTGCGAAGACGTTTGTCCCGTAAAAGCGATCAGTAAAGATGCCGAAGGCGTAGAACATATCGATAAAGAAAAGTGTATCTATTGCGGAAAATGTATGCAAGCCTGTCCCTATGGAGCTATCATGGAACGGTCGAAAATCATCGATATACACAAAAGTATTAGTAATCCGAAGAAAAAAATCGTAGCTATCCCTGCTCCTGCTATCTATGGACAGTTCAATGCCACTCCGGGGCAAGTACTGGCAGCGATCAAACAAATCGGTTTCGACGATGTGATCGAAGTTGCTCTCGGTGCCGAAATCACAGCTGCAAACGAAGCCAAAGAATTGGAAGAAAAAATGCAGGAAGGCCAAGCTTTTATGACCACCTCTTGTTGCCCGGCTTATACCGGTTGGGTGGACAAGCATGCTCCGATGCTGAAACCCTATGTTTCGGAAACCCGGAGCCCGATGGTCTATGCAGCCCGATACGCGAAGGAGAAATATCCGGATGCCGAAGTCGTATTCATCGGACCGTGCCTGGCCAAACGCCATGAAGCCGATTCGGTCGACGAAGTGGATTATGTGATGAGCTTCGAAGAGCTGGGTGCTTTTATGGTGGCTTATGACATAGATGTAGCCAATTGCAGCGAGAAAGAGCTCAACCACGAAGTGACGAAGTACGGCCGTGGATTTGCTCAGGCCGGCGGAGTACAGGCAGCTGTTGTCAATGCCATCGGCGACAAATATTCCAATATTCATATCGAAGGGTTGGATAAGAAAAATCAAGCCCTATTGAAGAGTATGGCTAAAAAACCCGACGCTCAATTCGTCGAAGTAATGGCCTGCGACGGAGGTTGTATCAACGGCCCCTGTTCATTAGCTCCCCTCACCTTAGCCAAACGACAAATCAAAAAAGTACTGGAATAACCAAAAGAGCAATTGGTTTGTCAAATCGATGTCCCCTGTACCGCCTTTTTACGGCCGCAGGGGGCATCGATCTTATAATTAGTACGTTTTCAGTGACAACGGTTAACTTCTGAAATTTTTGTACCCCTTGAAACCTAAAAAAATAAAACTAGATATGGTACACCTAGAAACTAAGAAAGATTTCAGTTTGAGCACATTTACCTATTTCTTTACCTAAAATATTAGAATGACTCTCCGCTCCGATCACATATATAAATCCCGTTCCCCGGAAGCAATTCGCTTATAATAATTCAGGAAAGTCGGCAATAATTTCTTATCTGTAAAGAAAGACATTCCCTCGATTTCCTGCAACTCTTTTTCGATCAGTTGCTCGCCGATCCGACGGGTTTCTGCCGAAGCATAATCATTCAGGTATTCACGGAAAGTCAGTACGGCATTCAGCTTACAGAATTTACCTTCCACTCCTTTTTCCAGCAAGTTCATGATCTTATCCCCGGTACGTCCGCAACGGTAGCCGGCAGTACAGAAAGAAGTGATGTAACCGTCTCCGGCCAACTCGCGGATCACTTCGTCCAAACTGCGTTCGTCGCCCAGCATAAACTGAACCTTATCGGGATTTTCTTCCTGTACCTTTTTCTCGGAATAGGCTCCGATACCGATTTTCGAAGAAGCATCCGTCTGTGTGCAACCATAATTGATAATTTCACGCCGTAATTCAGCACGCTCCCGGGCCGTGACAATCAAGCCTGTATAAGGCACGGCCAGACGCAACACCGTCACCAATCGGCGGAAAGCATCGTCCCTGACCAAATAAGGCGAATTTTCGCTCACAAACGATCCCAAAGCAGGCTGCATACGCGGAAAGGAAATGGTGTGCGGTCCGATACCGAACTGTCTTTCCAGGTCGTGAGCATGATGAACTAACCCCATCACCTCAAAACGCCAGTCGTACAAACCGAACAGAGCCCCGATAGCCACATCGTCTATCCCTGCATCCATTGCACGATGCATTGCGTACAAACGCCAACGGAAATTTCCTTTAATCGTATTGGCCGGATGCAACTCGGCATAACGTCCCGGATGATAAGTTTCCTGGAACACCTGATAAGTCCCGATTCCGGCACGCCACAGTTTCCGCAGATTCTCTATACTCATCGGCGCCGCATTGATATTGATGCGACGGATATTATTAAAGCCGTTCCCGGTAGGAGTCACCCGTTTGGTTGCATAAATCGTCGCCATACTATCGGCAATATAGTCGGCATCACTTTGGGGATGCTCACCATATACGGCAATCAAACGTTTATGTCCCTCATCGATCACAGCCTCCGTCTCCCGTCTCACCTCCTCCATAGTCAACACATGCCGTTTTTCAGCACAGTTATCACTTCGGAACCCACAATAGACACAACTATTTACGCAGAGGTTGGAACAATATAACGGAGCGAAAAAGACGATCCGGTTGTCATATACTTTCTTTTTTACCTGCAATGCGGCTTCACGCATTTCTTCCAACAGTCCCGGATCTTCTACATTCAACAACACAGCCGTTTCTTCCGGAGATAACAACTTTATATCCAGAGATTTCTGTAAAATATCCCGCACTTGCTGTTTATCCGGCTGACGATATTTTTCAAGATTACCGAAAATCGATTTTTCATCGATAAAGTCTTTTCCGTTTACCAGATATTTTTCTATTTCAGCTGGTTTAATCACTTGCTGAACCCATTCTTTCATGTTCATATCGACTCATATTTCTATTATCTCACCGCCAATCCCCAGGCATCGGCAAATTGCGGATACTTCTTTCTGATCAGGAATACTTCATTCCAACAATCGGTGTGGGTATTGAAAGGGGCGGTAGTCACCCGGTACATGCCATTTTCGTTCCTCAGGATAGCACTTTCTTTAAATCCCATAAATACCAAGCGTTTTCTCAAATTTTCCACTCTTTGTTTACTCTTGAAACTCCCGACAATCACATAATAAGCCCTGATTGAATCACTTTCGGTATCGACTACTTTCTCCTCTTTTATAGGAGCCACCGGATCGACCTCAGGAGCCACCTCTTTATAGACAGTGTCTTTTTTCACCGGAACAGGTGCAATCATCACTTCCAGCGGTTCTTTTTCGGCTGCTTTTTTCTTTTTCTTATGGTCTTTATGTCCGAACAGTAAATTTATCCCGAAACGGGCATTAGCGGACTGTGTATTGGTATAATTGCAAGCCAATAAGTTGTCGGTTTCCAGATAAAGCTGGAACGGGCCGAGTTTTGCGGTCAGACCGGCACCGAGATTCACATAACTTCCCCGGGTAATGCTATATGAAACCGAAGCACTGACATTACGCATCAAGCGTCCGTTCACCGAAGCAGTCAGCGAAGGAATAAACATTTTATCAACTAATGAAGCCCGGAACAACCCTCCGACATAAAAGGTACGGTTCAACTGATAGGTAGCTCCTAAATACAATTTCGGGCTCACCATCGTAGTATAAGCTTTACCTCTGCTTCTCAGCTGCAAACTATCTTTCAATTGGTCTGTCAACTTCGTGAAAGCACTATCGATAGAAATATATCCCACATTGTCTTTATTCACACTATTGGAAATATCGGCCCCTTCCCAGGTAAACCGGGCATCCTGATAAAAATTATACCGAAAATCCTTATTTCCCCAATGAATAAAACCCAAATCCGTCAAACTGGCGAACAATTTAATTTTATCGTTGAATTGATATTCACCTCCCAAATCGATAGCAAAACCGGGATTTTTAGTATTCAGAAAATCCGCAACCCCGATGTCGTCGGTATTGAAGTCGAAATCGTCCCAATCGATCGGCTTGTTGGGTTCGAACGGCAAACCTGTCTGTTCGTTACGAATATTCACCGGAGCGGTGATCCTGATATTCTGCCGGGAATGTATCTTCATCGTTCCATCTTTCTCTGTCACCACATCCAATTCAGAATCCGTCATATGAGCATTCGCAATACCTGCAAGATATTTCAAACGCCCTCCGACGGTAAGCTTACTGTTCACCTGTTTCGACAAACCTAAAGCCACTTCGATATAGGAATTCAGATTGACCCCCAGCTTCCCGAAATCCATAGAGGGATGGTCCGTATTACCATATTTCAGGAAAGTGAACAAATCCTTGTTATAACGAAATAAGAAATCATTTTTCTGAGTGATATCCAAAGTCCCATACCAACTTTTAGCTTTCACACCGATGGAAAGAATAGAATTTTCATTATTAAAAGCGATGTAATTCCGTTTATGCAATGATTTATAAAACTTATTCACATCCATATAAACCGAATCGTCCCGTTTGAACAACAAATCCTCGACGGTAAACGAAGAGTTCAGATAATTCACGGAAACGCCACTGAGCCCCGGCAGACCGATAAAGACTTTATACTCCGGCTGATAAGCAGGATTTAACCGAAATTGCTGCGGAAGATTTGATAAGAAATAAGATGTATTGTTCCCATCCTGAGCTTTAACAACACTACCTAATGAAAGGATTGCCTGCGCAATCAACAAAATACGCTTCATACACCTCTAATAATTTCAATCACCAATTAATCACAGATTTGACGATGTAAATGTATGTTAAATAAACAAGATATTCAATAAATCCTCCCAATTATATTTTATAAATTTTAATCTTCTTTTCCGCTCCTTCTTTTTCCGCTTCAAATATCGTATCCCAGCTCCAGCTTAGCCACATCGCTCATCCGGTCGGGCGTCCATGCCGGCTCGAAAACCAGGTTTACGGTAGCACTTTCTATACCTTCGACTTCCATTACCACATCATGCACTTGCTGCACGATCTCATCGGCGATCGGGCATCCGGGAGCCGTGAGGGTCATGTGAATGATCACTTCGGAAGGCTTTGGAAATTCTATATCGTATATCAACCCCAATTCCCAGATATTCACCGGAATCTCCGGATCATAAACCGTGCTCAATTTCTCAATAATCAGATCCCTTGTTATACTGGCAGTCATATCCATCCGTCTTTAATCGTTTAAAATTTCTTACTTCGTATTTTGCGAAGCTGCCTCAGCAGCAATTGCATAAAATTTGATCTGTTTCACCATCGCAAGCAGGCCATTGGAACGGGTAGGCGACAAATGCTGGGTCAATCCGATCTCATCGATAAAATGCAGGTCGGCTTTAGCGATATCCGCCGGCTTCTGTCCGGAAAAGACCCGGATCAACAATCCGGCGATGCCTTTGGTGATAATTGCATCGCTGTCAGCTGTAAAATACAAAAGGCCATCCTGCATATCGGCATGAAACCACACCCTC
>OIXH01004552.1_pt1 | contig 11229 bp, 11 predicted proteins | sample 1587741 | NCBI WGS metagenome assembly OIXH01 (sample SAMEA3888916, study PRJEB22519) | human gut metagenome | biome: human gut; feature: human-associated habitat; material: faeces | place: Denmark | collected 2011 | reverse complement strand
GAGGAAAGGGAAGCTTTTATGAATTACAACAAAGCGGATTTTATGGCCAGCTATGGTATTTCCAGCCAGCTGCCCGACAGTGACCGCCCGGAGATCAGTTTCTCCGGCCGCTCCAACGTGGGCAAATCCAGCCTCATCAACAAGCTGTGCAGCCGCAAAAACCTGGCCCGCGTTTCGGCCACGCCGGGCAAAACGGCTACCATCAACTTTTATGAGGTGGACAGCTGCTATTTTGTGGATCTGCCCGGTTACGGCTACGCCAAAGTAAGCAATGCGGACCGTGAGCGCTGGGATGACCTCATCAACAGCTACTTTGAGGCCCAGCGCCACCACACCCTGCTGGTGCAGCTGCTGGACTGCCGCCATGCACCCAGCGCTGACGATGAGCAGATGCTGCGCTACCTGCACTATCACCAGATCCCCTACGTGGTGGCCCTGACCAAGGCCGACAAGCTCAAAAAGAGCCAGCTGGCCTCCACGCAGGAACAGTTCGAGGATATCTGCCGCCCCTATGGCTGCCAGAAGGTGGTGCTGACCAGCGGCGAGAACGGCTACGGCATCCCGGAGCTGCAGGCTGTGCTGAACGCAGCTGTCGCCGCCGAGTACGAGGCAAACGCAGAGGACGCGGAGTAACGCAATGGCTTACAACGAATTTGCTTATTTTTACGATGAGTTCAACGGCGAGGCCGACTACGAGGCCCTGTATGCCCACATCAAAAAAGAGCTGGAAGCCCACGGCATCCATGACGGCATCCTCGCAGACCTGGGCTGCGGGACAGGAGAGCTGACCCTGATGCTCACGCAGGCGGGCTACGATATGATCGGCATCGACCAGTCGGAGGAGATGCTCTGCGTCGTCCGGGACAAGGCTGAGCAGCTTGGCCTTTCCAGCGGCCTGCTTCTTTTGCGGCAGGACCTGCTCAAGCTCGACCTCTACGGCACCATCCGGGGTGCGGTGTCCACCTTCGACACCTTCAACCACATCCCGGATCTGGATACCGCCATTGCCAACGCAGGCTTTTTTATGGAAAAGGGCGGCGTGTTCCTGTTTGACATGAATACCCCCTACAAGCACCAGAACGTGCTGGGCGAAAACGAATTCACCTTTGAGGAAGAGGACGCTTCCTGTGTGTGGCGCAACCACTACAATGCCGCCGACCGGAAGGTGGAGATCACCGTGGACATCGACTACCACGAGACGGGTGAGCACTTCCACGAGGAATTCTGCGAGTACACCTACGACCTTGACACCATCCGCCCCGCGCTGGAAAAGCACGGCTTTGCGCTGGAAAGCGTCTGCGACGGCGAGACCTTCGGCCCCCTGACCGGGGACAGCCAGCGCTATTTCTTCTGCGCAGTCAAGCAGTATACACAATTGGAGGAATAACCTATGGCAAATCTGATCCGCGGCCTGTCGGAGAACGGCGGCGTCGTGTTCTGCGGCGTGGACTCCACTGAGATCGTCCGCACGGCAGAAAAGCTGCATACCACCAGCGCCACCTGCAGCGCGGCACTGGGCCGTCTGCTCACCGGCGCAGCCCTGATGGGCTCCATGCTCAAGGATGACCGCGACAAGATCACCCTGCGTGTGTCCGGCGGCGGCCCCACCGGCGTGGTCATTGCCTGCACCGACGGTACCGGCAACGTGAAAGGCTGCATCGATAACCCCTTGGTGGAGCTGCCCGCAAAGCCGAACGGCCATCTGGATGTGGGCGGCGCTGTGGGCAAAGACGGTGTGCTCACCGTCATCCGGGATAACAGCCTGCAAAAGGAGCCTACTGTGGGTCAGGTGCCGCTGGTCTCCGGCGAGATCGCCGAGGATCTGACCGCCTACTACGCCTACAGCGAGCAGGTGCCCACCGTCATGGCACTGGGCGTACTGGTGGACAAGGACCTGTCCATCCTCTGTGCAGGCGGCTTTATGGTGCAGCTGCTGCCCGGCGCTACCGACGCGGAGATCGATCAGCTGGAAAAAAATATCGCAGCCATGCCTTCCGTCACCACCATGCTGCACGAGGGCAAGACCCCCGAGGATATGATGCAGCTGGCGCTGGCGGGTTTTGAACCCAACGTGCTGGACGAGCGCGACGTGCACTACCAGTGCGACTGCAGTGCGGAACGCACAAAGGAAATGCTGTTCAGCCTTGGCCGCAAGGAGCTGGTGAAAATGCGTGACGAGGACCCAAACTGTGAGGTGGTATGCCACTTCTGTCACAGCAAGTACCAGTACGACCTGAACGACCTGATCGCGGGGCAGCACAAACTGGAAGAGTATCATTTTCTGATCTTCATCGGGGGCTTCAGCTTCGGCGACCACCTCGGTTCGGGGACGGTCTTCGCGAACCGGGTGAAGTTCCAGCTGCACGATCAGCTGGCGAAGTTCATCGCCGACGGCAAGCTGGTGCTCGGCGTGTGCAACGGCTTCCAGACGCTGACGCGCCTGGGGATGGTTCCGGCGCTCGACGGGGATTACTTCACCCAGCATGTGGCGCTGGCGCACAACGACTCCGGGGTATTCCGGGATGACTGGTGCTACCTCAAGGCGGATCCCGCCTCGCCGTGTGTCTTCACCCGCGGGGTGGATCTTCTGCGGCTGCCGATCCGCCACGGCGAAGGGAAGTTCGTCGCGGATGACGCGGTTCTCGCGGAACTGGAGGCAAAACATCTGACGGCGCTGCGCTATGCGAATGCGGATGGTTCGATTGCGACGGAGTTTCCGGCCAACCCGAACGGTTCGCTCCATTCGATCGCGGGGATCTGCGATCCCACCGGGCGGGTGTTCGGGCTGATGCCGCACCCGGAAGCGTTTCTTTCGCCCTACAATTCGCCGAGCTGGACGGCCGACAAGATTGCCGGGAAGCTGCCGAAAGAGGGGGACGGCGTGGTCCTTTTCCGCAACGCGGTGGACTACATCGCCGACACCTTCTGACATTGCGCACACAATCAAAACCACCGGCTTAGCCGGTGGTATGCACCACGCCTTCAAGGTGATGTTACCGGCAGCCCGACACGGGCTTTGAAAAATTCGCCAATCGCAACAAATTCACAGGCCGCCGCTAAAGCGGCCAACCAACCTTTTTCTTGTGATAGCCTATTTGAAAAGAAATAGGCCCCCCTGCTATGCAGGCAGAGTTCTTCTGCCTTTTAATTCTTGCTACCCGTAAACGGGTCTATGTACTCCCTAAACGTTAATTGCTCCATTGCCTGATCCTCTGCCAGTTGATTTTGAATATAAGCGGCAATCGCATGAGTATCTGCTCCGGCTGTATTAACATAATAACCTCTGCACCAGAAATGCCGATTCCCGTATTTATATTTCAAATTCGCATGTCGATCAAAGATCATCAGAGAACTTTTTCCTTTCAAATACCCTACAAATTGAGACACACTCAAATTGGGAGGGATACTTACCAACATATGAATATGATCAGGGCAAGCTTCGGCCTCTAGTATTTCTACTTTTTTCAATTCACATAATTGACGTAGAATTTTCCCGATATCTTTTTTAATTTGATTATAGATCACTTGTCGACGATATTTGGGGGCAAATACAATGTGATACTTGCATTTCCAGCTCGTGTGTGATAATTTGTCAATTGACATTTGAGACTCCGTTCTATTATTTGTGATTGGCGAATTACAATACTATAGCACGGAGTTTCTTTTCTCGCCTTGAAGCTGAAGCTGTTCGGCTACATACCGGCACAGCCGGTAGTTTTTTTGCGCTGAAGCAATATAACAAAGGATGCTGCTCTTGCCCGGCAGCATGGATAAGGGGCAAAGCAAGTGAAAATCGAGATATAGATAAGAAACAAAAATACTTGTAGAGTCTCTTCAAACGTACTATATTATCAGTATGGAACTTCGAGATGCAAGAAAAATCAATTCTAAAGAATTGTATGATCGTCGAAAGCAAGCGGTTTTGCTGTTCGAAAAAGGGCTGAAGCGTTATGAAATCGCTCCGCTTGTCGGAGTGAGCGCCTATACAGTCGGACAATGGATTAAGGCTTGGAAAAAAGGAGGCCAGGCCGCATTGAAGGTCGGCAATAAAGGGCGACCGCGGGGGCTTTACCGAAAATTGCTTCCGCATGAAGAACGGGAAATTCGCCGTGCAATCACGGATCGTTGTCCAGATCAGCTGAAATTGCCATTCGCACTCTGGACTCGACAAGCAGTACAAACTCTGATCAAGCAGAAATATTCTGTGGATTTGAGCTTGCAGGCGATCAGCAATTATTTGAATATGTGGGGCTTTTCCCCGCAAAAGCCGATTCGGCGGGCGTATGAGCGCAACGATCAGCGAGTTCGCATCTGGTTGGAAAACGAGTATCCGGCTATTGCAGCTCGCGCCCGACAGGAAAAAGCGGAAATTCACTGGGGAGATGAAACCGGATTGCGCAGCGACGATGTAAAAGGAAGAAGCTATGCGCCGAAAGGAAAAACTCCGGTGCAATATGTGAAAGCTGCTCCCGAAAAATTGAATATGATCAGCACCGTCACGAATCGCGGATTGATGCGTTTTATGTTTTACCGTGAAACTATGACCGCACAGTTATTGATTCGATTCTTGAAACGGCTGATTCGCTCTTCTCAGAAGAAGATCTTTCTGATTCTGGATAACTTACGTGTTCATCACAGCAAACTTCTGCAAGAGTGGTTGACGGAAAACAAGGCTTTTATTGAAATCTTTTATCTGCCAAGCTACAGTCCAGACCTGAATCCCGACGAATTACTGAACCGGGATTTGAAAGCGGCCCTTTCCAAAACTCCGGCGGCAAAACGGAATGGAGAGCTTGAAGAACATGCAAAATCCCATATGCGAAGCATTCAAAAACAACCGGAGAAGATCAAAGCTCTTTTTCACAAGGAGTCTGTCAAATACGCCGGATGAACTACAAGTATTAAACTGTGGGAGCAATAATAATCCGGAAATCTGAGGAAAAAATATAGGGGCAGAGCTCTCCGGATTCGGATATGTAAAACGCCGTTGTTTGGCCGGAAACGGCTCGTGTTGCGATTATGCGGTCGGCCCCGAACCCCGCTGGAGGCATACTTAACCTAATCGGCGCGACAAGGGGCAAACTATGCGAAAAAAGCCGCTCCGTGTGCGGGCGGCTTTCGCAGAATTCCTTTATTCAGCCTCGACATATTCACAAATATGTCCAATGGTCTCCTCGTAGGATTTGCTTGCAAGTACCTCTTTGGTCATTGGTTCGACCAGATCCGGTCGACCGCCTCTTCTCAGAGCTTGCCGGGCGCGCCCTAAGAGCGTATAGATGTTTCCATCGGTTCCAATCAGAACACAGGGAATTCCGGACTGTTTTTCTTCGGGAGTCATTTTGCATCACCTTGTTTTTTGGGGCGGCCTTTCGACCGCCTCACGTTGATTATTGGAACGCCTTGAAAAGTTCTTCCGTTTTGATTTTTTCATCGGCGGCGGTAACCTGGGCGACTGCCTCGGCGACCTGATTGTGGAGCTCTTTCAGGTCGCTGATCCACAGGTTGTCATTTTCGATCTGCTGAATCAGTCCCTCCATCTGTTGCTTCAGTTCTTTCAGAACCTTCTGTTTCGTCAGGCGCGCCTCGGCGGCATTGGCCTTGACTGCGGTTTCGAGTCTGTTGTTCATTTCTGTTCCCTTTCGGTTGTCTTCTGTCGGTGCGGTGTCCTTACCGCCCCGCCCACAGTGTATACAATGCCATGGTATTCGTTGATAGCCAGTAGTTTGTGAAAGAAACAGCGATAATAAATATGGGGTTATCTCGTTGATTTTGAGGTATTTGCATTTGCAATAAAAACAAGTGATGCTGCCGGGGGTGATGACAGTTTCACCTGACAGCATGGCAAAAGAGTTATGCAAGTATGGCAGAGCGATATCCGGGGAAATTATGCAGAAAAAATATTGGGGCATTGTTCGCATCGACCCGCTCATAAATTCGCCTTTGTTCGCGAAGTTGCGGGACGTGTTGCGCAAACGCGGGACCGGGTCGCATGCCCCTGATCGTCAGAAAAACTGTTCGCCGCCACAGAGGCTTTTGTGTGCGATTGACCAATGCATTTGGGCAGATCTCAAATATTTCCGATTGAAAAATCAAAATATCACCGATTAAAAGTTGAAAAAATCGCCGATCGTGGTATAGTTAGCTAAACATCCAGGAGGTGAACGCTCATGTACAAAAAAGAATACCGTCCACGTTTCGTTGATAAAATGGTTGAAGACTATTTGGAAACATTTGGTGCTGTCGTTATTGAAGGACCGAAGTGGTGTGGCAAAACGTGGACATCTTCCATGCACAGTCGAAGTGAGTTTTTGCTAGGAGACCCATCCGGAAATTTTCAGAATAAACATTTGGCAGAAATTTCTCCAGCAACAGTATTAACTGGAGCAACGCCCCGTCTTCTTGATGAATGGCAATCTGTTCCAGGACTGTGGGATGCCGTTCGAGCGGAGGTTGATACTCGTAATGCCAAAGGACAATTCATTTTAACTGGTTCAGCAACGCCGCAACGCAAGGGGATTATGCACAGCGGTGCTGGCCGTATAGGCAGAATCAGAATGCGTCCTATGACTTTATTTGAAGCTGGGCACTCCTCCGGAATGTTTTCACTGCAAAAGATTTGTCAAGGAGAACTTGTTCCGGCCCTGACTGGTGAAGTTGAGTTGCCTAGTTTAGCTGCCCTGATTGTTCGTGGCGGATGGCCAGGCAACCAAACGTCATCTGAACGTAATGCTGGTCTTTTGGCCAAAGAATACATAAAAGCGGTGCTTGAGAACGATATCTATCAAATTGATGAAGTGAAACGCGATGCCCATAAAATCCATCTTCTTCTAAGATCGCTAGCCAGGAACGAAAGCACAACCGCCTCAAATCGGGTATTGAAGAACGACATTCATGAAATTGATGCAGAAAACATTGATGATGATTCAATTACTAATTATCTTGATGTGTGCCGCCGACTTTTTTTGACAGACAATCTTCCTCCTTTTTCTCCGGAAACCCGATCTTCAATCCGAATCAAACAATCGGAAAAACGTCTTCTGGCCGACCCATCGCTTGCCTGTGGTTTGCTGGCACTCTCGCCGCAAGGACTTATCCATGACCTGAATACCTTCGGTTTCCTTTTTGAGGCAATGTGTCTTAGAGATTTGAGAATTTATGCCAACAGCTTCGGTGCTGAATTGTATCATTATCAGGATTATCGGGATAATGAAATTGATGCTGTTATTGAACTTCCAGATAAATCATGGTGTGCCATAGAAATAAAACTTGGGGCGCATCAGATTGATTCTGCGGCACAGGGGCTGTTGAAGATAAATAAAAAAATCGAAGCAAATGGAGGTATTCCTGCTTCTGAATTGTGCGTCATATGCGGGTTAAGCAATGCTGCATATCAGAGACAGGATGGGGTATTTGTTGTGCCAATTACCGCATTGAGAAATTGACCCCTCAAAATGAGCAAAGCCCGGCAGGAATCGAACTCTCACGGGCTTCATTTTGCTCAGAAACTTCGACACTCACGACTTCGACAGAAAGTTCCGTGATTATGAATTTAATCCCATAACCGTGAGTTGGCCTGCAGAACCTCGTAGGAACGCCGGGCGATTTCTTTCGTCATATTGGACTGTAAAATTGTCGTAGAATGAAACTTTACTTGAAGCGAGTCAATGATTCCACAAGGAAATATAGAACCACATAAACGAATACACTGAATTATTCGAACAGAATTCAAAGCAGGTGGAACATGGGACATCGAATTTAAGGGAACAAGACCGATGATGGCGTTAATGGAGGTGACATGACAGACAGTATGAAAACGCATAACATGGAACAGCGAATAACAGCCATTCGCGCCCGGTTGAAGCGACTTTCTACTGAACAGGAAAAACTGGAACAGGAACTCCATGAATTGCTTCTTATTCGGCAACGAACGATTTCTTCTTGGAGCCCACCAGCGCGAACATCCGACCAATATCCTCCGGACAAGAAAATCCGAATATTCCGCAGTTTGTTTCGTGGTCGCGAGGATGTGTTTCCTCGACGTTTTGAGAGCATGAAGACCGGGAAAAGCGGTTATCAGCCGGTATGTACCAACGAGTGGCGACGCGGAATTTGTTCCAAGCCGAAAATCAAATGTTCTGAATGCCAATATCGAGAATGGGTTCCGGTTTCTGACGACATTATCGAAAAGCATCTTCGTGGTTCCGATGAACGAGGTCATGATTTTACCATCGGCGTCTACCCTATGCTGGAAGACGAGACCTGCTTTTTTCTCGCAGTTGATTTCGACAAGCAGAATTTTCGTGAGGATGTACAGGCATTTCTTCTCACTTGCCGACGGTTCAACATTCCCGCCGCCTTGGAAAGATCCCGTTCCGGAAATGGTGCACACGTCTGGATTTTCTTCACTTCGCCAATTCCCGCCCGTACAGCTCGCCGCCTGGGCTGCTTTCTCTTGACGGAAACCATGGAGAGCCGTCCTGAACTTGGATTTGAATCCTATGACAGATTTTTTCCCAATCAGGACACGATGCCGCAGGGAGGTTTGGGCAATTTGATAGCTCTGCCGCTTCAGGCAAAACCACGCCAGCGCGGGAACAGTGTTTTTCTGGATGATGCGATGACCCCCTATCCGGATCAATGGGAATTTCTTGCCGGAATACGCAAGATGCAACCGGCAGAAGTGGAAACTCTTGCCGCACAAGCTGTGGAAAGTGGACGTGTTACCGCAGTCAAAATGCCGATATTGGAAGAAGACGAGGTTCCATGGGAACAGCCTCCATCTCGCAGGCGAAAAGAAAAAGATCTCGCCGTCGGCCTGACGAAACCACTGGAGATTGTCATAGAAAACGAGATATATTTCACGAAAGCCCAGCTTACGCCGAAATTGCAGACAGCTCTTTTACGGCTTGCTGCATTCCAGAATCCGGAATTTTACCATGCTCAAGCAATGCATATGCCGACTTACGATAAACCTCGTATTATTTGTTGTGCGGAAGATTTTCCGAATTACATAGGTCTGCCGCGCGGCAGTGCCGACGATATCGTTACGCTTCTGGTCGAAAATAAAATACGTTATACCGTATCCGATAAACGAAATCGTGGAAAGCCGCAGAAGTTTGCATTTCAGGGGAAACTCCGTCCGGAACAGGAAAAGGCGGCGATAGCGTTGTTGAAAAATGATCTGGGAGTACTGTCGGCATCTACCGCATTCGGCAAGACAGTGGTCGCGATATACCTGCTTGCAAAACGAGCCACGAACACACTTATTCTTGTCCATCGGGTACAATTACTGAACCAATGGAAGAGCCGTCTGGAAAACTTTCTTGGGATTCCGCCATCGGAAATCGGAATAATCGGTTCCGGCAAAAGAAAACCGACAGGTATCATTGATGTTGCCTCAATTCAGAGTTTGGTGAAGAAAGGAGTCGTCGATGATATTGTCGGCAACTATGGCATGGTGATTGCGGATGAGTGTCATCATCTGAGTGCTTTCTCCTTTGAATCGGTGATTCGCCAGTGCAAATGCCAATATGTATTGGGACTTTCTGCAACACTCACCCGGAAGGATGGTCATCATCCGATCATTTTCATGCAATGCGGACCAGTCCGCTACCGGGTCAACGACAAGCAGCAGGCACTTGAGCGACCATTTGATCATCGGGTCATTATCAGGCCCACGGAACGCACCCTGCCTCCGGAACAGCAGGAAAAGACCACGATTCATACCATTTACGATTTGCTTATTCATGATGATGCAAGAAACCGGATGATTGTGGAAGATGTCCGGGCAGCTTTGTTACACGGTCGCAATCCTGTGGTGATTACGGAACGAAAAGAACATTTGTTCTGGCTGGAGAATGCTTTTGCCGATGTGAAACCGCTGTTTGTAATGCGCGGAGGAATGCGCCGTAAGGAGTTGACATCAATTCTGCAGGCCTTCTCCGCAGTCCCGGAGGGCACTCCCCGGCTGTTGCTCGCAACAGGAAAATTCCTCGGAGAAGGCTTTGATGATCCTCGTTTGGACACACTGTTTCTTACCATGCCCATTTCCTGGAAGGGAACCCTCGCACAATATGCCGGACGGCTTCACCGTTTGTACGACCGGAAGACCGAGGTTATCATCTATGATTACGCGGATCTGAAAATCACGATGACGATGCGGATGTTTGAACGCCGGGTCGCCGGATACCGCGCAATTGGTTACCGTATAACGGATGACAATGCTCAATATCTATTTCCTGAATGAGTCATTCGCATGGAGTATTGTTGGCTGTTTAGGTTCTCTGCCTGTGACAGCACAACAAAATCCGCCGGATTTTGGGCATCCGATTCGGAATATGAGCAAGGGCCTGCCGGAGAGCAAAAAAACATCCGAATTCACTTTATCAACCAGGGTTGCAGTTGAATATGAGTATTTGGGGCGTGAAGCTTCTTTGAAAAAATTCCCGATCGGTAAGATTTCGTTTGACAAAAGCTGAAATCACGCTATATTTATACCGAGCGGTAAGAAATTATAAGTTGGAGATAAAATGGCAAAAACAGAATTACAAACCTGCGAAGCAATCGGGACGCTGATACGGAAACTGCGTAAAGAACAAGGGGTCACGCAGGCGCAACTTGCCGGATTGGCAAATACCGGAATCCGATTTATCGGCGATTTGGAAAACGGCAAAGAAACATGTCATATTGGAAAGCTTCTCCAAGTACTCTCGGCTCTCGGAGTCGGAATGTACATTTACAGTCCCTATGACAAGGAGTAATAGCCGATGCAGCAGGATGTACTCAATGTATTTCTGAATGAATCGCAGGTTGGAACATTGCTGCAGGAAAACGGAGCACTTTCGTTCAAGTATGCGCCGGAATATCTGCAAAACAAAGAAGCCTATCCGCTTTCTCAGAACCTTCCGCTGACGGATGGAATATTCCATGATCCGGTGGTTGAGAACTTCTTTTCCAATCTTCTGCCAGATGAACGTATCCGGACGACTGTTGCAATGATTTTGCGAGTGTCCCCCGAAAACACATTTGGACTGTTAAAACATATTGGAGCAGACTGTGCCGGTGCGGTATCTTTTTATCCCCCCGGACAAACACCGCAATCGGCAAGAGCCCCAGTATACCGGGAACTTTCGGACGCTGAAGCATGAGGTAATTTCAAAAGTTTTTAATTTGGGGGGATGAAAAAAGAGGCAGAAGGTTCATCTTAACTCTGGGACTATCAAACCTGGA
>OIXH01004551.1_pt1 | contig 11229 bp, 11 predicted proteins | sample 1587741 | NCBI WGS metagenome assembly OIXH01 (sample SAMEA3888916, study PRJEB22519) | human gut metagenome | biome: human gut; feature: human-associated habitat; material: faeces | place: Denmark | collected 2011 | reverse complement strand
ATTCGTGAGAAAATCCAGATGAACACTGCAAAGCCTCAGTATATTGAGACTATTTGGGGCGTGGGATACCGCTTTAAGCTGTAGTGATTTTTAAAAAATATAGTAGATATTGTAGTATTAATAGGGCATATCAAATTCAAATGCGAAAGGATATGTCCTTGTTGTATATATAAAGTGGCTTATTAATTTATTCAAATGGAGAATACTATGAAGATAAAAACAAAACTTGCTATATCATTCTGCATAATTATTTTTGTGCCTGTTGTGCTCACCAGTATAGTGCTTGTGGGTTTCAATAAGATTCAGCTAAAGGCCATAAACAAGACATATGGCATGGAGGATGCGGGCATGCTCGCGCTCACTGACACGGTGCAGTTTCTGAACAAGGTGACAGGGCGCACATATGATGAGCTCGAGAAGACATCGCTCATAGAACCATCCAGGCTTCTTGATAGTGATTATCTGACTAAGATAAATAAGAAGCTGGAGAAGAAGTATTCATATCTCATAGTGAAAAGTGAAGGAGAGCTCATTTTCAATGGTGGAATTGACAATGATGATATTTTGAGAAAGCTTCCGCGAATATCCAATAAGCAGAGCAGCTCTGATGTGAGCAGCTATATGGACAGTGATGACAAGGTGCTCATAAAGCAGCTTAATTTTCGTGACAGTGATGGTGACGAGGCGAGTCTTTACATAGTGACATCAACCGCGTGTGTGATCCCTGAGGTCAGGACTGTTTTGATAGAGGGAGCATTTGCACTTGTATTGATACTTCTTACTACGGCTGCCATGCTTATAGTGTGGATATACAGGAGTATCATCACACCGATAGAGAGGCTGCGTATTGCCGCTGAAAATATCAAGGATGGTAATCTGGACTTTGAGCTTGAGACGAGCCCGAGCGACGGAGAGATTGGCGAGCTGTGTACTGCGTTTGAGCAGATGCGTGCCCGCCTCAAGAAAAATGCCGAGGAAAAGGTGACGAATGAGTCTGAAAACAGAGTGTTAATCAGTAATATCGCACATGATTTAAAGACTCCTATTACAGCGGTAAAGGGCTACGCCGAGGGCATACTTGACGGAGTGGCAAACACCCCTGAAAAGGTAGATAAATACGTCAGGACCATTTACAATAAGGCAAACGATATGGATAAGCTCATTAATGAGCTGACACTTTACTCGAAGATTGATACGAACAGGATTCCATACAATTTTGCGAAGATAAATGTCACAGATTATTTTAACGACTGTGTTGAGGAAATAGGACTCGATCTTGAGGCAAAAAATATAAGGCTTTCATATGAGAATCACGTGGATAGCAACGTGCTTATCATTGCTGATCCGGAGCAGATTCGCCGTGTGATTAATAATATAGTCGGCAATTCGGTGAAGTATATGAACAAGACACAAAGCTATATAGATATCAGGATAAATGATGTTGGTGACTTCATACAGGTTGAAATCGAGGACAATGGACGAGGAATCAACCAGAGAGATATGCCATATATTTTTGACAGATTTTACAGAGCGGATGCGTCGAGAAATTCGGCTACCGGAGGCAGCGGCATAGGACTTTCCATCGTAAAGAAGATTATAGAGGATCACGGCGGCAAGATATGGGCTACCAGCAAAGAGGGTGATGGAACTACCATGTTTTTCGTAATCAGAAAGTATCAGGAAACACAGGATATGAACCGGCAGTAAACAAATAAACAGGATATTGACATAAAAAGTAAAGCTATAATTATAACAGTTAGATATTAGAATTTAAAATTAAGAGCTCCCGATTGACAACGCAAATAGTGTTGTCAGCCGGGAGCTTTAATGTATTTTTTATTTAAAATAAGTTAAGGAAAAAGCTAACTTGAAAAAGTAAATTCCAGTGCAGAAGTAAATTCCACACTCATTTAAAAGTTCTTGATTTTCTAAGAGTTTTATAAGCTCAAAACGCTTATTTCTGTTATAATAGGAGTAACTTCTTGGAAAAAACTGATTTGATGGTATGACAAACGGACCACTGGAAGGTAGTGTGTGAGACTAAATTCCACCGGTCATGTGAGGAAAATGTGAAAGTTTAATTTCCAGTCCGACAGCAGATTTCTAAGTGGTTGTTAATGGTTGAAGCGAATCAGCTTAGGCGTTAGATTGACCAAATCAGGGTCAATGCGCTTAAGCTGAAATGCGTTTAGGGTTTCTTTTCCGAGTGTCTCTAATGCGGCGTCATAAGGCGTGCTTCCATTAAGACTTTCCCTTGGAGTGGAGTTGATGTGATTCACGATTAGATTCACATCCCATTGTGTCAAAAATTCAAAACTAGTTCCTTTGGGAAGCACCATGCGAAGCATGGTGTGAGCCTGCTCAAGACCTCCTTTTTGTCCGCTACGCATGGGATCACAATAGTAGATGCTGGTACGCTGAATTTCATCCAGTCCTGTTTCAAGAGCGACAGGATCTCCGAATTCTGAACCTCTGTCTGTCAAGATATATTCAAAGACAGATAAGAACTCATAGGTGCCCATACGTTTTTCTAAACGGTCAAAAATAAGCCGGACAGCGCCTTTAGTACAACGATTCAGGAGAAAGGCAAGGAACAGCTTTTCCTTAGTGAAGAAAAAGGTCAGTAACGTCTTGTTGGATTCTCTGGATGAGTGTACCGTATCCATTTCTACAAAAGAGGATAACTGCAGCTCACTAAAATCACTGAATAACCTTTTCTCGAAGACGGTTCTGTTTGTAATCTGTGTTTTATGGCACTTTCGTGGCTTGAAGCCGGGCTTACGTTTTAAATCAATGTTTCTGGCTGTAAACAGACCTTGATCCAGATAGGTGTACAAGGAACGGACTGACATATCCAGTTCTGGATGATTGGTAATGATTTGATATGGAGATTGTCCCTGCTCGATTAAAGGAGAAACAATGCCATCCTTTTTGCGTAATTCATGTTTTGTCATGTTTATACCGGCTCTGGAACCGGAAAGCTTTTCACGGTATTTTCTATCAGCAAAACGTGCATCGTATCTGTATTTCTGGGCGATGGTGCAATGATTTATCTTTTTTGTGCAGCCATTACAGACATAGGGCGCCTTATCCAGTCTTTTGCACTGTTCCTTCACAAAATCCTTGCAAGTTTGATTACAGGTGGGGCAGGAAGTGCATTTTACATCGCAGAGAATGATTTTTCCGCAGACATTGGTTTTCCGGCAATGGAAGCGATGAATACAAAAGTTATGGGCATTATAGAAAGTACCTTTGTGATACCAGTCGGATAGACGGTGAGCCCTTACTTCTTTGGAGATGGTTGTTGGATCCTTGCAAAGAAAGCGGGCAATGTTCTTAAAGGTTTCTCCCTTGTTCAGTTCGTTTTCGATATAGATACGGTCTTCAAGGGAAAGGTGCTTCTGGTTTCCTGGAATATATTTACTCATGGATATCCTTCTTTCTACTGCTGTCAGAAAGAAAGATAACCTTACCATTTTTATATGAAAGAGTAAACCTTTACTGTGCGGGAGTAAATTCCACCACCAAATGTGGTGGTGGAATTTAAAATTTCATTTTTGGGAATTTGTATATTTGTATTTAACTAGTTGTATTTTCTGACTTAAAATGTTACAATATACACAAAATAATTTCTTTATCTAAATCAAATAAAGTGGAGGTGTTTTCATGGATAAGTGGAAAAAACTGTTACAGAAATCAGGTATAACGTCTAATTCTCAGAAATGGCAGTCCGCTCAGAAGTGGCAGTCCGCTCAGAAATGGCAGTCTGCTAATTAATTAGAGAGGTGAACTATATGAATATTGAATTAAATCAGGTTGTTGATGACTGGAGATATTTACGAAACAATACTAAGGCTTTTATTAATGAATTGACTGACGAAGAATTAAATAGAAAAATGCCTAGACCGGGTATTGATACATTCATGAAACATTTTGAAGAAATGTGTGATGTTGAGCAGGCATATCTGGATGCATGCATTTCCGGATTTATGGAATTTGATTGTGTAAAAGAAAATGATGAGTATGACGGTTCTTCAACCAAGGCGGATATTCTCTCTAAGATGCAGATTCAGGATGATCGAATTGATGATATTATCAGTCAGTATGCAGAGAATAAGGTTGTGTGGGATGAAGATGATGTAAAAACGATTTGTTCTCAGTTGCGTAATTTATGCATGCATGAAACTTTACATATTGGTCAGTTAATTGCCTTCTCATATACTATGGGAATTTCAATTCCTGAATATGTTGTTGAAGGATGGGCATTATCGTAACATTCTAAAGCTGTTGTATTGTTTAATACAACAGCTTTTTTGTTAATGAGGTAGATATTATGATTAATGAATTAGTAACGGAAAGAGAATGGCATCACTTATATCCTGAAGTAGATCAGGAATATGTGTGGGAATATCCTTTGTTCAGAGGAGAATCCGAACCTGGAAAGAATCTTTTTGAATCTCAGGATACTCCTTTATCAAATGACTTAGGTCTTTATATCCATGTTCCTTTTTGTCTATATAGATGTCCCATGTGTGGATTTTATATGGAAATAGTTAAGGATCGTAGTTTCTCTAAACGATATACCGATGCTTTAATTAAAGAATTCATGACCTATAAAGCTCATTTTGATTTTTCTACAAAAAAATTAAAATCGGTATATTTTGGTGGAGGTACAGCATCTCTTTTGGAGGCTGAGGATGTTGGAAGAATTGTAACACTAATTAAAGATACAATTACTAATAATGAAACTGTTGAGATAACAGTCGAAAATCATCCCAATATTGCGACAAAGAAATATCTTGAAGATTTGAAAAAAATCGGAGTAAATAGGGTTTCTTTTGGAATACAGTCTTTCGATGATGCAGACTTACGCTTACTGAAATTAAAACAGCGAGAAGAACAAAATGTGAAAATTCTTCAAACAGCTTTGGAGGTTGGGTTCGATACTGTTGCTGCAGATTTAATTTACAGTATTCCGAATCAAACTATTGATGTTTTTTTAAGTAATGTAAACAAGCTAATTTCAATGGGGGTTTCTACAATAAGTCTTTATAGTATGGGCTTATCTGAACGACAGGAAGATTTGTATGATTTGATGCCAAGCCAAGAAGTTGAACATCAAATGTTTAGTGAGTCTATGCAACTTTTGCTTGAAAATGGATATGTTCAGGTAGCACAACCAGATTTTTGTCTGCCGAATCATATAAATCATGATACTGAGATTACCTGGAAAGCCCCTCAGGGCGAGCAAATTTCATTAGGTGCTGGTGCATGGAGTTATTATAATAACTTTTTGTATTGCAATACTCATAATAGTAAGAAATACATGGAAGATGTATTTAATAATGGATATTATGTAGGATTAAACAATGCAGATGAATTATTTATTAAAGAATCAGAATTTATAAAGAAAGTTGCTAGTGAAGAATCATGTATAATAGTTGGAAGATGTGCAGATTTTATTTTGAAAGATAATTATGTTTACTCAAAAGAAGTAAAAAAGAAAAGAATGTCAATTTTACTTTTAAGGATAAAATTATTTTGCTATACGATTGCACATTTATTTGATTAAAATTTATATCCACAATCCTTGCATCTCATTTGTTTTTTAGCATCGTTGCTGAATAAACCAAACAACATAGATCCTTTGATCTTCTTCCCGACAGATATCACTTTTCGCTGTACATTAAGAATAATTTATTTCTATACGCTTAATGTTTTTATGATTTCGTCTTCATATAATCCAAAATATCCGACCATTTTATTCTGAGATGATAACAGTAATTTAAAATAATTTATATCTTTGTTATCTATTTCTACGTCTAAGTTTTCAGATTTAGCTAAAATTTCTGATTTAAAGTTGAATTCAAGCTCTGCTGGAATTTCTTCTCTACTATTATTTACATCCTCATAAACATCTTCATAATCAACTGCAATATAATCAGATAAGTCTTTATTAGCAATAGTTTCAGCATATTGAGACATCTTCACAGCTCTTACACCTAATAATTTATATCCTTGTTTTTTATATAAGATTGTAATATATTGTATTTCTCCATCTTCTTCAATTATTTCTCTTATTCTTTCTTGTATTTTAGCTTGTTCATCAAGTATTATATCCATTTCTGGCAACAGTACTTGTTGTTGTCTATCATCCGGATTAAATTTCATTAAGCTGAAAATGTAGTTCTGTTTATCCTTAATATTATTGGAATTTATTAATGAAGCTAATCTATCTTCACTCATAAAAGAATATAATGTGTGTTCTTCCCTATTATAAGCAAGAAGTAATTTATAGCCATACCTATAAAATTCTTTCACTTCAATTCTTTCATTTTCTCCTATTTTATAATATAATGAACTCATCATTTTATCAATAATTCTAAATCGTTCAGCATTGTCAAATCTATCTCCATTTTCTCTTTTTGCTGTTTTAGCTCTCTTTAAACCTTGTTGCATACCTTCAACTATAGCCTTAGCAAACTCATCATCAATCATACCTTTCATTCCTTTCTACTTTGTTATTTTTCTGTATTATATTCTTTTTTGATGTTTTTGTCAAGTGCTTTTTTGTTTTTTTATTTTTTTTAAAGTAGAATAATGTTTTTTATTTTTTTGCAAATTCATGAATTAGATTTTCTATCGCTTTTGAGAAATACTGTTGTGCCAGATAGGTTTTGCCGTTATAAACATCATCGATATTGCAGACGGTGTACAAGTTTCCTGTTTCATTCAACACTTCCTGCCTGAGTTCATGCACATGATTATGCAACTTGCATCCATCAATTCCAGATGGATGATCACCGTGAACCGTCGGAGTATATATGGCGCATATTTGCCCGATTATGTGAAGAGACTTTATAAATTCATGTGATGACAGTAGATTGCATATTGCATCGTACGTTTTATCCCCATCAAACGTATTCTTGCGAGTAAACAGCAAAAAATTGCTTAATTCGCGAGGAATATTTACCTCTTCAATGAAATCTTCTATCTGTGGAATCTCCTCATCATCCATACCGAGAAGAAAATCAGTAGTCACCCCATAAATAGTTGCAAGCTGGCACAATGTTTCATAATCAGGATTCCGGTTTCCTTTCTCATAGTTGGAATAGACCTGTATTGTTCCTATGAGCCCATTAGATTGATCAACAACTTGTTGCTGTGTAAGGCCACGTCTTTTCCGCATTTTCGCCAGACGTTCAGACAAAACAGACATCGAAAACCCCCATATATTCACTTCGTGGATTTACTTCCTCAATGTTACCATATTCTTTCTTGTATGTCAACAAAAAGAAAATACAATAATATGCAATTTGATGATAAAATGAAAGCATGAGGAGGTGTGTTTATGACACAGAACAGTATTGAACAGATGGCTATTGAAGCACGCCGCGCATATCAGCGCGAGTGGAGAAAGGCAAACCCGGACAAGGTGCGTGCCAATACCATGCGCTATTGGGCCAAAAGGGCTATGAAAGACGCGGAGGAAAGGAAAGCGGCTGAACAGGAGGTGGTGCAGAAAAATGGCTGACAATTTGGAACAGTTGGCATTTACGGTTACAGGATTTGCAAAAGCAATGAACGTCTCTCGACCTACGGTTTACAAATGGATGAAAATTCCCGGATTTCCGGCTCTGAGAATTGGAGGCTGCACAAGGATTCCTGTAAAGGCGGCTGAACACTGGGTGAATGAGCAAGCGGGGGTGATTGACAATGAATGATAGAAAAGAAAATGCCCGCCCGGATGAGGCAACATCCGAGCAGGCGGCGGGAGCTGACTTTGCGGGCCATGTTCCCAACTATGAGTATAACACGGACACAGACGAAAAGCGAGAAGAAAAGTATGAGCTTATTTCCGATTTGCTCCACAATGGCCGGAATAACGGTCTGACACTTCAGGACTTGGTTAGGCTGACCGGAATGGACGAGCGGACAATACGGCGGAGAATTCATGTGGAGCGCAAAAGCGGAATACTTATAAGGAACTTGGCAAACTGGAAACCAGGTTCAAAAAATTAGAGCACAGTGTAAGCGAAAAAGAATTCAAGAAAAACTCTCTCGCGGAGCAGGCGGATGAGCTGAACGCCAAAATAAAGGCCGCTTCAAAGGAAGTGGAGAGATACCGGGCGGAGTGGAAAGCTAATCCAACAGAAGCAACTCAGACAGCATGGGACGCGTCCCTTGAAGCTGTCAGTCAACTTCGCAGTCAGTATGACGGTATTGTTGAAAAAATCAATAAGCTGGATTCTTCTATTGCGGATGACCGGCTGAGCCTTGATTACATAGCGGAGGCTGGAGGACGTATAGCGCAGGAGATTCAGAAGGAAGAACAAGCGGCAAACCAGAAAGTAGAAAGTGAGAAACAAGCGGCGGAATATGAGGAGCGTCAAAAGTCCATTCTTGAAAGAATCAGCTCTGTATTGATCCGGACGGGTAAAGAGGCCAAAGAAACAATTCATGCAGCATTCTCCGGTTTAATGGAGAGATTCGTTGGTTTTCTCAGATCAATCCCTGCTGCTGTCAAATCTGCTTTTGGGGCCGTCTCGGATATTGCCAGAGGCGCGCTATCCGGTCTAACGAAATTTCTGTACAGGCTCAACGTCTTCTCAAAAATTGCGGATACTATCGGCCCTAAGATCACAAGAATATTGAATCTTGCAAAGCGCGTTTTCGTATTCTCCATGATTACAAAGGGGCTGAGATACCTGCGTACAGAGATGGGAAAGTATTTATCTTCCAGCAACGAAGTTACATCCGCGCTCAGAAATCTGAAAGGTGCTTTTCTGACAGCATTCCAGCCAATTTACAACGTAGTTGTTCCGGCTCTGACCACTTTTCTGAATACACTGACACGCGTTATTTCGGCTGTTGCTCAATTTACGGCGGCCTTGTTCGGAACAACAGCAAAGCAGGCCCAGGAAAACGCGAAGTCACTCTACGAGCAGGCGAACGCTACGGAAGCGGCCGGAGACGCCGCAAAGGACGCAGAGAGGTCCCTTGCATCGTTCGATGAGATCAATAAGCTATCCGGAAATCAAAAGACAGGAGGCGGAGCGGCGGCTGAAATCGCACCAGCATTCGAGGCGGAGATGGATGGGACTGTCTTTGATTCATGGGGAGACGCTTTTGACCATTTTCTGGACAACATTCTGAATAACGGCATTCCAGCTCTGGAAGCTGGACTTTCCAGCTTCTCAAATTGGCTGAATACCTTTTCTCAGAACCTTTATGGGATGTTTACGTTCCCCGGAGTGCTTGACAAGGTAAAGCAGATTGGAACAGAACTATCAAATGCCTTGAATCAAATGGTTCTCCGTATTGACTGGAACGCATTGGGGCTTGCTCTGGGCGCAGGTCTTAATACCGCTATCGCGTTTCTGGCTTCCCTGATCTACACTTTCGATTGGATGAATCTGGGCGCAAGTCTGGCGGCCATGATAAACAGGGCGGTCTCTCAAATTGACTGGTACGCATTTGGTCAGCTTCTCTTTGCAGGATGGAAAATCGCCGTTGAATTTCTAGCTGGCCTGCTGCTGGCGCTTGATATGGCGCAGCTTGCGCAGGCGGCGTCCCGCCTTGTCATTGGGTTCTTTGATTCCATGACGGAAACCATACAGAAAATTGACTGGCACTTGCTCGGTCAGCAGATCATGACGTTTCTTGTCAATATAGACTGGACTGGGATCGCTACTTCCGTATTTGCGGCAATCGGCTCCGCTTTCGGAGCTGTCGTTTCCGTATTGTGGGAGCTGATCCATTCCGCATGGGAAACTGTAGTCAACTGGTGGCATGATACAGCGTATGAAGATGGGAAGTTTACGCTGCAAGGGCTTCTTGACGGCATTTTGGACGCAATGAGCGATATTGGGCGTTGGATCAAAAATCACATTTTTGCACCGTTTATGGACGGCTTCTGCAAGGTTTTTGGTATCCATTCCCCATCCACGGAAATGTACTCTATGGGCGATTACATGATGCAGGGCATGGCGAACGGCATCAACGAGAACGCATCCCCTGTCACATCTTCCTTCCAGCTCGTCCTCGATGCGCTTCGGACGGAATTTGATACCTGGAACGCCAACTTCATGTCCGGCTTCACGCAGTTCGAGGAGACATTCTATGACCGCTGGAAGATCGTGTGGAGCAATGCCAACATTCAGTTCGTCAACAGCTGGAACAATATCCTCGATACCTTCCAAGAGGGCGTCAACAATGCGATTTCGGCGCTGAACGAGCTTGTGGCAGAGGCGAATGCCCTGGCCGGTCTCACCGGTACTCAGTACAAATTCGCAAATCAGATCAATGTCCCGAAGCTGACAATCCCGAAGCTGGCGCAGGGTGCAGTCATCCCGCCGAACAAGGAGTTCATGGCAGTTCTGGGAGACCAGAAACAAGGAACCAATATCGAGACTCCACTGGCAACTATGGTTCAGGCGTTCAAGCAAGCGCTTTCCGAAACAGGATACAGTGGAGGCAGCGAGGCCGTTCTGATGCTTGATCGGGATGTCCTCGGGAAGGTCGTATACCGCCTGAATAAGTCCGAGAGCAACCGGATCGGAGTCAACCTCACGGAGACGTAAAAGAGCTAAAGCAAAAAAATGCAACAGAAAGGGGAGCCGCCCGGTTGGGTAGTTCCCTTTTCAGCACGGAGGTACACAATGGCCAACGAAGAACTCGCGGCGGCAATCCAGGCCGGAGATATCGGCCAGCTGCTTCAGCTGTGGGAGCAGGTCCGCCGGTTCGCCGTAAAGCAGTCTGGAAGATGGTGCAGGGCGCTGGGGGGCCGCGCAGGTGTTACTCAAGAGGACCTTCAGCAATGCGCTTTCCTTGCTCTCCTGGACGCTCTGAGCGGCTATAATCCAGAAGGTGGATCTTTTATCGGCTGGTATGCAATGTCGCTGAAATCGGCTTTTACAGCGGTCTGTGGAGTGCGAACAAAGCGTGACTTGAACGACCCTTTACAATCTGCCCTGTCAATTGATGCCCCTTTGACAGACAACGAGGGGGACCCGTTCACGCTGGCCGACGTCACGGAAGACCCGGCGGCGGAAGCTGCTATCCAGAGTGTGGAGGAACGGGACCGGATGCAGCGGCTTCATGATGCCCTGGAAGCAGCTATATCTACGCTGCCGGACGACCAGCAGGCCGCCATAAGGGAGAAATACTACCGCGGCGGGACGGCGGACGCCAGGACTGTTAATGCAGCTCTGCGGGCGCTCAGGCAGC
>OIXH01004550.1_pt1 | contig 11229 bp, 5 predicted proteins | sample 1587741 | NCBI WGS metagenome assembly OIXH01 (sample SAMEA3888916, study PRJEB22519) | human gut metagenome | biome: human gut; feature: human-associated habitat; material: faeces | place: Denmark | collected 2011 | reverse complement strand
ATGGGCGGTTTGTGTTGGATGCCCCGAAAGATGCCGTTTTACAGATTACGTATATTGGGTATGTTTCTCAAGAAGTGAAAGTTTCTGGAAAGAAAGAATTTACCATCGTATTGAAAGAAGACACCAAGACCTTGGACGAAGTGGTCGTTGTTGGATTCGGCACACAAAAGAAGAGTGATTTAGTAGATGCTATTAGTATGGCTACAGCTAAAGAACTTGAAGCACGTCCTGTTAGTAGTGCTTTAGAAGCTTTGCAAGGTTTGGTACCTGGATTAAACATCTCAATAGCCTCAGGGCAAGTTCTGGATGAAAGTACCAATATATCAGTGCGTGGAACTGGTACAATAGGGAAAGGGTCTAATGGTAGTCCACTAATTTTAATTGACGGAATGGAAGGTGATATTACAACTATTAATCCACAGGATATTGAGAATGTAACAGTACTGAAAGATGCAGCTTCTTCTTCTATTTATGGCGCACGAGCACCTTTTGGAGTGATTATGGTGACAACGAAAAGTGGAACGGAAGGTAAAACGACTGTAAATTATAATAATAGTTTTCGGTTAGGATCTCCTATAAATTTACCGAGTATGATGGATTCATACTCATTTGCCAATTTATATAATGAAGCAACAATAAATGGTGGTGGAAAGCAATACTTTTCAGATGAACAAATGCAGAAAATGCTTGATTTCCAATCTGGAAAAATCACTTATAGTTTGGAACCTGATTCTGGTAATCCTAATATTTGGGGAGGTCCTTCCATGTATGGATTTGCTAACACCGATTGGTATAAAGAAGTTTATAAGGATAAAAACATATTTTCGCATGAACACAATTTAAGTGCAAGCGGTGGAGGGAAAAAGATGAATTACTACATTTCAGCTAATTATCTGAATCAAAACGGATTATTACGTATTACCAATGATGGAAAAGAACGTTATACATTAAATGGAAAAATTAATGCATTTTTAACTGATTGGTTAAAAATAAAATTCAATTCACGTTTTGCACGTACTGAGTCTTTTGGCCCCAGTGCCCAACAAGGAACGACTATTGGTATGAGTTGGCCTAATGCACCGGTATATGATCCTTTAGGCCATCCATCAGGAACCATAGCTTTAGGACTGGTAGATAGCGAAGGTGGAGAAAGCAGAATAACAAAAGACCAACATTATTATCAATTAGGATTAACTTTTGAGCCCATCAAAAATTGGATTACAAACGTGGAGTTGAATTATAGCATTTTACAATATAACAAAAAAAAGGCTGAAATTGCTTGTTACGAATATGACGTACACAACCAACCTATAAAATCAGGTCAATATTCAAAATTGGAACAAAAGCAAAGGAAAGAAGACTATTTAAACTTGAATATTTATAGTGAGTATTCCTATTCGTTTAATAATGCTCACAATCTGAAATTGATGGGCGGTTTTCAGATGGAAGAAATGAAAGAACAATCTCTGAAAGTACAGAAAGCCGGTTTGTTAATAGACGAACTGCCAGAATTTGATTTATCAACAGGTGTTGATGGTAATGGCGAAGTACAAATGCCATCTATCAGTGGCAATTCCCAAAGGTGGGCAACTGTAGGTTTCTTTGGACGCTTAAACTACGATTATAAAGGAAAATATTTAATAAAAATAAGTACTCGCTATGATGGAAGTTCTCGTTTCCGTCGTGAAAATCGTTGGGTACTTTCTCCTTCTTTTTCAGCAGGATGGAATGTGGCTAGAGAAAACTTCTGGAACAATTTGCAAGATAAAATCAACACCTTCAAATTACGTATATCCTATGGATCTTTAGCAAATCAAAATACATCTGATTGGTATCCAACTTATCGTTTAATGGAATTAGGTTTAAGCAATGGTGGCTGGTTACAAGATGGAACCAAGCCCAATACAGCTACAATTGGTGGATTAATATCTTCAACATTAACTTGGGAGAAAGTCAAGTCATGGAACGCAGGATTTGATTTAGGTATGTTTAACAATCGTTTTAACGCAAGTTTTGACACTTTTGTTCGTTACACAAAAGATATGGTAGGTCCGGCAATTTTGTTACCTTCAACTTTAGGAACCTCTGTTCCTAATGCCAACAATTGTGATTTGCGCACAAAAGGATGGGAATTATCTGTTACCTGGAGAGACCATTTAAATAATGGCTTGAATTATGGTATTACTTTAAATTTATCTGATCAAATAACAATTATTGATAAATATCCGGGAAATGATGGTCACAAAATTTCAGTAGGAAACAACAGCTCTTTTATTGAAGGACGTAGAATCGGAGAAATTTGGGGATATGAAACTATCGGTATTGCAAAATCTCAGGCAGAAATGGATGCGCATTTAGCTTCACTACCTAATGGTGGTCAAAGGACTTTGGCTGCAGAATGGAAAGCCGGGGATATTATGTATAAAGATTTAAATGGAGATGGTAAAATCAGTTCAGGTGCGGGAACATTAGAAGATCATGGTGATTTAAAATATTTAGGTGACAACCAATCGCATTATTTATTTGGTATAGATATTAATGCCGATTGGAAAGGATTCGACTTTCGTTGCTTTTTCCAAGGTGTATTGAAACATAACGTATGGCAAAGTGATGGTTATTTTTGGGGTGCCTATAATAATGTGTGGAAATCATATGGTATGAAAGAACATGCAGATTATTTTCGTGATGCTCCCGTGGGACTTCCCGGTCAAGAACTACCAGCAAATCTGAATTCATATTACCCACGTCCTATTTTTGGTTCAGATAATAAACGTAACCAACAATGTCAAAGCCGTTATTTATTAAATGCTTCTTATATCCGTCTAAAAAATCTTCAATTAGGATATACTTTACCTAATACCTGGGTTAGCAAATTAGGTATTGATAAATGCCGTGTATTTGTTTCAGGAGAAAATTTATGGACTGGTACCTCATTAAGCGATTTATTTGATCCAGAAACTGTAACGACAGGTAGTGGTAATGCCTATCCTTTGTCAAAGACATGGTCATTTGGCTTAAGTTTAACTCTTTAAAATGTAATAAGATGAAAAAAAATACTTTATACACAATATTGCTTACATTTGTTTTAGGATGGGGAGCAACTTCATGTAATGATTTCTTGGACAGTGAACCCTTGTCTAAGATCTCTCCAGAACAATATTTTACCGATGCTTCGCATTTACAAGCTTATGCCGATAAACTCTACTCTGACATATTACCTTCACATGGTAAAGGAATGGGGCTATTTAGCGATGCGGGTACAGACAATCAAGTAGCTCGCAGTGCAGAAGATCGCTATGGAACAGGATACTGGAGAGTTCCTAATGAAGATGATGACAATTGGAATTTCAGTAGAATATATAAAATTAATTTCTTTTTCGACCAAGTGCTTCCTAAATTCGGAGAGAATCTGGATGGAACTCAAAATACAATAACCGGTACATTAGAAGATATCCAACATTACATTGGTGAGATGTATTTTTTACGTGCCAGTGAATATTTTAAAGCATATCAGAAATTCGGTGATTTTCCAATAATAACTCGTCCCTTAAATGATAATAAAGAGGAACTTGTAGAGGCTAATAAAAGAAGTCCGCGCAATGAGGTCGCTAGGTTTATTTTGTCCGATTTAGATAAAGCGGCAGCACTATTGGAACATAAAATGATGAAAACGACTCGAATTAATAAAGATGTTGCCTTATTACTAAAATCTCGCGTTGCTTTATTTGAAGGTACTTGGCTAAAATATTTTAAAGGAAGTGCTTTCGTTCCACAAGGTACAAATTGGCCGGGAGCATCTAAAGAATATAATGCGAACTACCAATACCCTTTGGGAAATATTGATGAAGAGATCACTTGGTTTTTAGAGCAGGCTATGAAAGCGTCTTATGAAGTAGCAGAAAAATATAAGGGGAAATTAACACAGAACACCGGACGACTACAACAAGATGCAAATGAGCCCATAAATCCATATTACGAAATGTTTGCCCAAGAAGACTTGTCCGCAGTGCCCGAAGTTTTGCTTTGGCGTCAATATTCTCAAGCTTTGTCTGGACATAACACATGCCTGAATGCAGCAATGGCCAATGCAAGTATTGGAGTAACAAGAGGATTTGTACAAAACTTCTTAATGAATGACGGTCGTCCTGTCTATGCGCATACTTCATCATATGCAGAAGCAGGTGGTGACTATAAAGGAGATCAAAATATTGCCGATGTTCGTACTAATCGTGATAACCGTTTGACCTTATTTTTAAAGGAACCGAATCAAAAAAATGTACTCTATTTTGAATACACTCAAACTTCTGGTGGTTGGGAAGTAGAACCACTTCCACAAATATTAAATAATGACGGGTTAAGACATGCCACCACAGGTTATCTCTTTAGAAAAGGAGCTTCCTTTCATAACTCTATGCGAGTAGACAGTAAAAACAGTACAGCATGTCCCAGCTATAGGGCTACCGAAGCATTATTGAATTATATGGAAGCCAGCTATGAGCATACCGGAATTTTAGATGCTTCCGCTCGCGAATATTGGATGCTTCTTAGACAACGAGCTTATATCAACGGACCGTTGGAAAATACAATCAACAATACCATTATGGAAAAAGAAGCAGAAAATGATTGGGCTGCTTACTCTGGAGGGAAATTAATAGATGCTACGTTATACAATATACGTCGTGAACGTCGATGTGAATTCTTAAGCGAAGGATTACGTTACATGGATCTTTGTCGCTGGCGTTCTATGGATCAATGGTTAACTAAAAAATATCTAGTGGAAGGTTTCCATTTATGGAATACTCCAATGGAAAATTACTACATAGACGCTCAAACCGGAAAATCCGAATTAGTTGCTGACCGGTCTGATAAAGCTAATGTTTCCCCTCAATCTATCAGTGAATACCTTTGTCCTTTTGAAATAAGTAACGAACAAAAAGGAGCTGGGGGATTAGTATGGCACAAGGCGCATTATTTATATCCGTTACCTATTGATCAATTCCAGTTAACGGCTCCTGACAATCAAACTATTTCAGATTCTCCGTTATATCAGAATCCATATTGGCCTGCCGTTCCAGATGAAGGAGCAGAACAATAACATAAGATTATCACAATAAAAATAACAAAAAGGGATTACTCGAAAAGTTTATCCCTTTTTATTTGAATTTAAAAATAAAATGAAGAAAATATTTCTATTATTGGTGTTAGCGTCATTTTGGGCGAACGTTGTGGCTGGTACTTCTATAAAAACTTTGATGGACATGCCACATTTTTATCCTGTTAGAGAACGATTGTTCACGCAATCTCTGAATGGTACATGGAAAATAAAAATAATTAAAGGACTGGAAATTCCTACAGATTATCATCGTTGGAAAGATAATGATTATGATGACAAGAAATGGGATAATATTATAGTACCAGGTAATTGGGAAACACAAGGCTTAAAATTTCCTGAATATGGAAAAGACTTAGAACCATATACCGGACTGTATCGTACTACCTTTAAATACAATCCTACATGGGAAAAAAAGCATGTTATTTTACGATTTGATGGTATTTATTATGGATACAAATGCTTCATTAACGGCAACAAGGTTGGAGAATGGGGAAGTGCCACGAACTTATGCCAGTTCAATATAACCCCTTTTCTCCACAAAAATAAAGAGAATGTACTTTGTGTGCAGGTAAACACCCGCCCAATGGGCTGGTTATTTGATACAAATGACTGTTGGTCTTTGGGGGGAATAACGCGAGATGTCGAACTTTTCACTTTAGATGATGTCTATTTGGAAGATGTAACGTTTACTTCAAACATTACACCAAACTTAGATGCACTTATCCATATTCGCGTCAATACAGGACGCTTTAAACAAGAAAATAATGACTATAAACTAAATGTCTCTTTAACAGATACACAAAATAATCATGTGCTTAACTTTAGCCAAAATATAAAAAAGGACAGTTCGGTATTTAACTTTAGAGGAGAGATTAAAAATCCCCAATTATGGACTGCTGAAACACCAAATCTTTATAGACTAGAGGTTTGTGTAGTCGATGCAAAAGGATATGTTGTTCAAAGGTCGAATGAAAATGTGGGAATTAGAGACATTCATATAGACGGGTTTAATCTAAAAATAAATCATAAACCTGTACTTTTAAGAGGAGTTTGTTTAAATGAAATTGATCCCAAATTGGGTCGGGCATTGACCTATAAAGAACGTCGTCAGCAATTAGAGATGATAAAAGCTGCTAATATTAATTTTATTCGTACTGCGCATTATCCATTTAACCATGAATTTTACGAATTGTGTGACGAAATGGGTTTTTATGTATGTAATGAAATACCATTTGGTTCTCGTGGTGCAGCATATCTTAAACAAGAAGAATATCTCCCAAACCTAAAAGCTAGAGCAGATGCAACTTTAAGGCGTGATAAGAACCATCCTTCAGTCATTATTTGGTCATTAGGTAATGAAAATCCTTATACTCCTATTGTTGAGGAACTTCTAAAGTTCGTAAAAGAAAAAGATCCAAGCCGTCCACGCGGATTACCGCAAAAGGTCAGCGACTTCATGAATTTTGCGAGCAATCCAAGTGAAAATGTGGATGTTATAATGGGACATTATTTAAGTGATACCCGCATTGACCAAGCTATTAAAATGACAAAAAAGCCTATAATACATACAGAATATGCCCATTCATTAGGTCTTGCATTCGGTGACTTTGAAGCTAAATATGATAGAATATTGCGCGAAGAAAAAGTAATTGGAGGATCAATATGGTGTTGGAGCGATCAAACCATTATGACTTTAGGAGATACACAAAAGAATCACATTCTAAAAAGTGTATGGGCAGATTCCCTTCGATTTATAGACAGTTATGGAAGATCAGAAGTTCCTGAAGGAAAATCAGAAATTTGGAAAGAGGCAGCTGATGGAATTGTTTACGGTGACGGCTATCCACAGGAGGATTATTTTCAAGTACGAAAGGTATATTCTCCGATTGTTGTCAAGACAAAAAAATTAAACGGGAAATTGGGGGTTGCCAATGACTTTAACATCGAAGTAGAAAATCGCTTTGATTTTATATCTTTAAATGGATATAAAATCAAATGGAAAATTTGCAATGTGAAGAAAATTGTAGAACGGGGAGAGGTATGGCTTCACATCCCTCCTAGAAAATATGCCACAATTCCTCTTAGAAGTACATTACCGGACTCTGTAGACTTTAATGACTTGATGCTATGTCTAGAAATTACTGATTCATTTGAAAAAGCTGTATATGAAAAGAATATACCTATTCTTTTAGATAATAAGAAAGATTATTATTCATTTATAAAATCATTACCTCGGGCTCAACTAATACAATCTGAGATTTCTAAGACTAAGGCTTATATTCAAACAGAAAATTCATCCTTTTCAATTTCAAATAAAGGAATAGTAACAATAACAGATAGTAAAAGAAAAGTAATAATCAAAAGTCCCTTATTTCTTCGGGTGGGAAGGCCTCTCACGATAACCCTTGATTACTTGACCCAAAAAGATAAGTATTTTTGGGAACCATATATTTTAGAACCAATTGTAGAGAAATTTAAAGGAAGAAAAACTCAAAATGGTATACAAGTAAAACTTTATTGTCGTTGGCACCGAAACGGACAAAAAAAACAATATGTGTCTGGCATAGTAAATATATCTGTATCAGATAATGGAGTAATACAATCGGATTATTGTTTAACTCCATCCAGCGGTGCCGACGGTTATTTTCTGGAATGCGGGCTTACATTAAAATTAGATTCTATTTTTGACACGTTCCGTTGGCTCGGTGAAGGCCCCTTTACATATACTCCAGGTAAGACAATGTATAATAAACGTAATTGTTGGGCACTTCATAAAAATGACCTTCGCTTTATTGGTAATCGTGGGCTTGTAGATATAGCAGTAGCAACAGATAAGCAAAGAGGAATTGGTTTATGGAGTGACAATGGCAATATTGGAGTGGAAAATATAAATGGATCTATCTATATTTCTCAAAATGCAATTGTTACCGGATATGGTTCCAAATTCACAGCTCCCCAAAAAAGAAAGACAATGGATAATTTAAAAGAAATAAAGGGTACATTACTATTATTTATTGACGATCCTATGTATCCGATATCCTTTTGGGAATCCATATTTAAGCCATATCAAACGATTGTTCCTGAACAACCTTATATGAAATCATATGGTTGGTAGAAATATGCTATGAGTTATAATACAAAACCGAGACTTTATAACTTTTGTATCAACAGTCATAGCTGCATGTTAGTTATTATTCTTCAAAAACAAAAAAATAAAAGATTTGCCGGTTCAGCATATTGTAAAAAATAGTTATAATATAGTAAGGTTTTTCACAAAACCATGATTTGCATGTTAATGTATATTCCTGAAGGCTGATAGGAAATGCTGACCGCTGCTAAGGACAGGAAAAAGATAATGGGAGGATTTATCCATGAACGAAAAGAGAAGACTTGTTATAGAAAAACTGCTGAAGATGATCCACAGCGGCGAAATAGTCGTCGGCGATAAACTCCTCCCGGAGAGACAGCTGGCCGAGGCCGTCGGCGAGACGCGCCCGGTAATGCGCGAGGGACTCATCGCCCTGGACGCGATGGGCGTGATCGATATTCGGGACCGGCAGGGGATATTCCTCTCCTCGAACGAAGAAAACGAGGCCAGAATGATGCTCCACAGGGTACGCGGCTGGCCGGCCGACATCCTCTCGCGCGTGATGGAGGTCCGCCAGATAATCGAGCCGCTGGCAACCGGACTGGCCGCCGTGCGGCGCGGCGAGAAGGATCTTGTAAAGATGCGGGAATGTCTGAAACATATGGAGGAGCTTGCCGGACAGACTGGCGAAGAGGCGGCCAAAGAGGGCGCTTACTGGAATACTTCGTTTCATACGGTGATCGTGGAGTCGGCGGACAACGCCTATTTATCACGCATTTATGAGGGGGTCTATTCTATTATCGAACAGGGCATGTCGATGATGCGGATAAACACCTCTCCTGAGGCCCACGGCGGACGCCTGATCGCCTATCAGGATCATGTGTCTCTCTGTGAACAGATCGAGGCGAAGGATTCCGCCGGGGCGGAACTTTCCGCGAAAGAGCACCTGCGGCATACGATAAACGCCATGGTCCAGCTTGGGCAGATCGTGCCGACGTCAAATCTCTTTGAACAGGGATTTATGGAAAGGGCGCGCCTGCTCTGATCTATCGGCACGGCGTAAAGAAAGGATTTTGATATTCGTGTTTTTCGATAAAGAGATCGGTTATAAATTGATAAAGACAAATTTTACCGGCTTCCCCAAAATGATAAAGGTCGAGCAGAGGTTTTCGGATGAACACATCACGGATATAGACGGCGCCGTGCGCGAAGAGATAGCGAAGCTGCCGCTTCCCGAGCTGAGGGGAAAACGCGTCGCCGTCACGGCCGGCAGCCGCGGCATCCCCAACTTTATGGAATGCTGCCGCGCGATCGGCAGGGAGCTGCGCGCCAGGGGCGCACAGCCCTTCGTCGTTCCGGCGATGGGCAGTCACGGCGGCGGTACCGCGGAGGGACAGATAGAGGTGCTCGCTTCGCTTGGCATGACGGAAGATACGCTTGAAATGCCGATCATGGCCACGATGGACACCGTGGTGCTCGGACATTCTCCCGAAGGCGTCGAGGTAAACTGCGACGCGAACGCCTACGGCGCAGACTATATCGTGGTGTGCGGCCGTGTGAAGCCCCATACCGATTTTCGCGGCCCCATAGAAAGCGGCCTTTGTAAGATGATGATCGTTGGCCTCGGAAAACACCGGGGCGCTGTCTCCTTCCACAAGACGGGCGGGATCCTCGGCATGGGTGAGAGGCTTCGGAGCTCGGCGAAAATTTTCCTTGATAATACACGGGTGCTCTTCGCCATGGCGCTAATCGACAACGCCTATCATCAGACCAAGCGGCTTGAGGCCGTCCTGCCGGAGAATGTGCTCGCCCGCGAGCCGGAACTGCTTAAAGAGGCTGCCGCGGCTATGCCGAAGATCGCTTTTGAAGATATAGATACGCTTGTCGTCGACCAGTACGGCAAGGAGATAAGCGGAGCCGGCATGGACCCCAATATTACGGGACGCTTTCTCTTCGCACCGGAAAAACAGATGGAGGGCTATCCGCATCCGAAAAAAATAGCTATTTTACGTATGACGGAGATGAGCCACGGCAACGCCGCGGGGCTTGGCATCGCCGATTTCGTCTGCAGGCGTTTCGCCGAGGAGCTCGACCTCGCCGCCACATACACCAACAGCCTCTCCTCGCCGCTCTGCATGGCGAAGATCCCGATGGTGATGAACAACGATTCCGATACGATCTACGCGGCGGCCTCGGCCTGCGGCAAGACGGAAATAAAAGGCGTGCGGATAGTGAGAATCCACAACACCCTGGAGCTTGACCATATCTGGGTCTCAGAAAATTATCTGCCGGAGATAGAGGCGAACCAAAGTCTCAAAATGATTTCCGGCCCCGCCGAAATGGAATTCGGCACAGATGACAATCTCATAGATTTGCCCTGATTTTTTGCCTTCAAATTAGGATATCGCCGAGCCGCCGCTCCCTCTCCAGTGGGGCGGCGGCCTGTCCGTATATGTAAGCGACTGCCAAATATATTTATAAGTTACCTCTATATACAAAATTTAAATTTATATTTAATATCTCTTAAATAACCGGCAGCCTAAGATGGGCCGCCGTTTGGAGGCGACGTGGATAGATGGAATATTCGGCAAAGACGCTGACGATACTGCAAAATCTGATACGCATCCGTTCTTGTCTGCCAGAGGGCGACGAGCTCGATGTCGTCAAATATATTGTTTCGCTTTTCGAACCTTACGGTACGGCCGCCAATATCGTGCGGCACGGGGACAACAGGGCGTCGCTCGTACTTTCGCTGAAGGGAGACGGGAATGGCGCGAAGAGGGCTTTGATGGCCCACCTGGATACGGTGAGTCCGCTTGAACCGCGGCGGTGGCGCCATGCTCCGTTTGCCGCCGATTTTGACGGGGAAAAGGTATATGGCTGCGGCGCTTCAAGTTCAAAGGGCGGCGTCGCCGCAATTTGTGCCGCGGCGCTTTCGCTGCTTGAGAAAAAATGTCCGCCTTTTGAGGATACGCTGCTTTGTTTCACGGCGGGCGGCGACGACGACGGAATGGGCGCCAGGTCGCTC
>OIXH01004549.1_pt1 | contig 11229 bp, 9 predicted proteins | sample 1587741 | NCBI WGS metagenome assembly OIXH01 (sample SAMEA3888916, study PRJEB22519) | human gut metagenome | biome: human gut; feature: human-associated habitat; material: faeces | place: Denmark | collected 2011 | reverse complement strand
CAAGGGGTATTATTTTGTCTTTTTCAAGCGTCTGCTGGCGCTCTACAACAAACAGGTCAACATCGAGCTGGTTGACCGCCGGTAACAAAAAAGCCCTGTTTGAACGAAGGGCTTTTATTATGTTTGAAAAATGAGGTTTTTGTTTTAACAAGCGTTTTTAGCGGGAGTATGCCGCCTCAATAATTCTGTTGCGGCGCAGCTCGTCAAGGTCGTAATTGGCCTTGATGTTTAATTGCGGGGCTATTGCTTCAATGATTTTTGCCGCCGTCGGCACCGTATTCCAGCCGGAAGTCACAAACCCCCAGGTTTCTTTGAGCGGTTTGGGTTCGTCCAGCATAACGATTAAGGCATATTTGGGGTTGGAAATCGGAAATGCGGCGACAAAAGTGGTGCGGACTTTCTTGTCGACGTATTTTCCCTGAGCCGAAAGCTTGTTGGCCGTTCCGGTTTTGCCGGCCACCTCATAGCCGGGAACGTTGGCTCGTCTGCCGGAACCGTCGGTTACCACCAGTCTCATCAAATCGCGCATTGCCTTGGAAGTGTTGAACGAAATAACCCGGTGTCCGTCTTTGGTTTTGCTGCTGCCTTTAATCAGTGTCGGGCTGTGATAAATGCCGCCGTTAATCATTGCGGCATATCCGCTGACGACATGCAGGGGCGAAACCGCCAGTCCGTAGCCGAAAGCCACCGTCGCAATTGTTCCTTCGCTCCATTTTTTAGGGACCAGCGGCTGGCCTTTTTCCGCCACTTCAATGCTAAGCGGTTCAAAAAATCCCAGCTTTTCCAAAAAATTGCGCTGCTCGTTGCCGCCGACTTTCAGTGCCATACGAGCCGAACCGATGTTAGAGGAATAAACCAGAATTTCAGGCACGGACAGCCAGCGGTTCTCGCCGCGGTAGTCCTTAATGACGTTGTGTTTGAGTTTTAGCGGCTCAGAGGCGTCAAACCTGTCGGCAACTTTAACTTTTCCGCTCTCCAGCGACATCGCGGTATTAAAGATTTTTAAGACCGAACCCGGTTCATATACGCCTTTGGTCGCCATATTGAACAAGGCCTGTTCTTTTTTCACCTTGTTGATGTTGGGGTCGTAGTCGGGCAACGAAACCATGGAAACGATTTCGCTGGTCTTGACGTCAAGCAAAACCGCCGTAGCGCCTTCGGCCTTAAATTTTTCCATACCTTCTTTGAGCATCTCTCGGATTGTGTCCTGAACGCCGACGTCAATTGAAAGCATCAGCGGAATGTCCGACTGGGTGAGCCTTTCGTTCATTTCTTTTTCAATGCCGGAAATGCCGATGTTGTCGATGTTGGTGGTGCCGATAACGTGGGCAAACAAGTTTTTGTGCGGATAGACGCGTTTTTCGCCGTTTTCAAACTCCAGCCCCGGAATGCCCAGATAGTTGATTTGATATTGCTGCGAGGGTGTCAGGTTTCGTTTCAGATAAACAAAGCTGCCCCTGCGGGTGAGCTTTTTGTAAACGCTGTCGTATTTCAGCTCCGGCAAAACCCGGACCAGTTCTTCGGCTGCTTTTTTGGGATTCAGCACTTTGCGCGGATTGGCATACAGGTTAACGGTCGGCAGCGAAGTGGCGATGATGGTTCCGTTGCGGTCGATGATGTCTGCGCGGCGGATGGGATTCTGGGCATAAATGCCGGGGGAGGCGTCGTCGGCCTCAGAACTGAAATGAAGGTTGGGAATAATGCAAAGGTCAAACAATCGCGCCGCAATAATCGTATATACGGCAATAAAACCGAGCAAAGCGGTTAACACGCGGTTTTTACAAACGGATACGGGGTCTTTTTCACAGGAAAAGCTTTTGAAAGAGGAACTCTTGTCAATCTTAATTTCTTCACCGGGAAGGTAAAAGCCATCCTTGCCTTTTTTGGAAAAATACTTTCCTGCCATTGTATTTGCTTCTGCCCATAACTTAACGGGTTAACGGCGGGCATTGGTAAGTCTTTTAAGTTCCTTGTTCTGCTCGGCGTAACTCGAAATATTTTTTCTTGCGGCTATCTTTCTCGATTCGCCGTTTTCATAGCTGAATGGTAACGCAGAATAGTTAATAATTTGTTCAGCCCGGACCGGATTCAGCGAAATATGTTTGGCTGCCAGTTGCCGCAGACGCGACGGATTGTTGAGATGGCTCCATTCCGCTTTGAGCACGTGAATAGTCTTAATGTCGTCCTGAATGTTGCGGTTGATTGAATTTAACTCGTTTTCAAGCTCCTGAACCTTGTTTTTCATAACCAAAGAGCTGAAACCTATTAAACAGGGCAACGCAATCCATAACGCGATAGTGGCTATTTTTGTGCTGTTCATCTTTCGAATCCCTTCCTAGACTTCGAGTTGCTTTTTTATGGCATAACGCAGCTTGGCGGAGCGCGAACGGGCGTTTTGCGCAATCTCTTCCTGAGATGCGGCGATTGCCTTGGAGCATTTTGCAAACGTTATGCCTTTGGTTGAACTTATTTCCGGCAGATAGCGCGATACATGAGCGCTTTGGCCGGCGTTTTCTTTGAAAAAGTTTTTGACGATGCGGTCTTCCAGCGAATGAAAGTCCACAACGACCAGTCTGCCGCCCGGTTTTAAACGGGAAGTCGCTCCCGCCAGCCCTTTTTCAAGCTCGCCGAGTTCGTCATTGACGGCGATTCTCAAAGCCTGAAAAGTTCTTGTTGCCGGATCGATGGTGTTCGGCGTGCGGCGGATGACGGTATAGATTATCTCGGCCAGCTCTTTGGTCGTTTCAATCGGCTTGGCCTTGCGTGCTTCGACGATTTTGCGGGCAATGGCACGGGATTTTTTCTCTTCGCCGTAACGATAAATCAAATTGGCCAAATCTTCTTCTTTGAGGGTATTGACCAAATCGGCGGCAGAGGTGCCTTTTTGTGACATCCGCATATCCAGGGGAGCGTCTTTGCCGAAAGAGAAACCGCGTTCGGCTTCGTCCAGCTGCATGGAGGAGACTCCGATGTCAAAAACCGCACCGTCGATGTCCTCGGTTACCAGTTGTGCAAAATCGCCGAACTGTCCGGCTCTGAAATCAAACCGGCTGCCGAATTTGGCCTTCAGCTCTTCGGCTCTGGCGCTGACCGTCGGGTCGCGGTCGAGGGCGATGACTTTGCAGTTTGCTTTTTCCAAAACGGCTTCGCTGTATCCTCCGTTGCCAAAAGTCGCGTCGACATACGTTTTACCGTCTGCCGGGGCCAGAGCCTCGAGCACTTCGGACAACATCACCGGAAAATGTCTTTTGTAATTGGGGTTCATTTACTTGTCCTCCGCCGGGCTTTTGAGGGATGGGCGTTTTTTGAGGACTTCGGCGCGGATGCGGGCTTCTTCTTTTTCCCAGTTTTCCGGATTCCAAATTTGGAATTTGCGGCCCTTGCCGACAAAAACGGCGCTGTCTTTGATGCCGGCATGCTTAAGCAGTTTTTCGCTCAGCATAATCCGCCCTGTCGAATCAAAGGGATATCTTTTTGCATCGCCGAAAATCAGGTTGGTCAGGTCGTCTTGTTCCTGAGAAAAAAAGTCGAGCGAAGTTTCGATGTCTGCGGCCAGCTTGTCCAACAGGTCTTCCAGGCATCCTTCAATACAGGGAGCGCTGAGGCTTCTGTAGCATACAATCTCGCTTGACGTTTCTTTAACTATTGCGCGGTAATCTGAGGGAAGGGAGACGCGGCCTTTGGCGTCTACCTTGTTATAGATTGTATCCATAAAGAGAAATGACTTGCGCAACTCTTTGCTTCCCTCGTTAATTCCTGTGTTATTTATGGTATAACATGGGAAAATATGGGAATCAATGGGAAAATTTAGTAAATTGTTAACTGTTCTGTGTTTGTTCTGCATAAATTTTTTTCGATTCTCTCCAAGCCCGCAGAGGGCTTGAGCTTCCATGCGCAAAAAAATTGGGGATATTTTTTATCTTTTTTTAACACTATTCTGCTAACCGCGGCGTTGTTCTTTCAAATCATTGAATTTTATTTATTTTGTCTATTTACGGGCGTGCGATTCTGTGGTATATTGTCATCCGATATGTTATTAAATGTTTCCTCTCGGCTTAATGGGACCGGTCGAAAAGGAAAAAATCTGAGTCCCGCAGTTTTATTATGAACAATAATTGTTTTCACACCGCAGACGGTGTACACTTCCTGATAGCTACCGGCATCACGGAAGTAGAGGGTGCTAATTATCTGGTTAACCGTGACGGCAAAATCGTTGCAGTCGTAAACGGAGAAGAAACCGACGTTCCCGAAGTCGTTTACAACGAGGTCGGCGTGCCGTATCTGATTGTGCAGGACTTGTATGCCCTTGCAAAGGAAAAGGCCAAAAAAAACGGGGTTTACATAGCCGTTAAACAGGAGCCGATACGTATCTGGAAAGATGTAAAGCCCGGCGGTGTTATCCGTTCGGTAATTGACGGTTTTCAGGAACACGCAGTTGAACTCGGCGATCGGCAGCTTGCCGCGCAAAATGTTATCAAGGGCGAGTTTTACGGTATCGGCAAGGACGTTCTGGCCGAGCGTTACCGTTTTGTCCGCAGCGAGGCTGACTATGATTTGTATGAGCCGCGTGCCGACAAACCGACCGAGTGGGTTTACTGCGATATAAACATCTGCTGTCCGCTGTGGGGCGGGATAGAGTGTATTACCACCCCGATGATAAACATTTCCAATCCGAAAGATTGTTACGCCTGCAATTTCATTGTCTGGTGGGGAAATGACGGTCGCCTGAATTCATATCGGGTTTTGCGGTATATTCGCGGCTGCGGCAGTGTTTACTTTGAGCAGCATGCCGATGTTCCGCAGCCGATGTCGCAGGCGCGGTTCAATCCGCCTCAGGTGTTGAAAGTAGGCTGATTGCGGCAGAAAATCAAAAAAACAGGGGTTTCTTCGGAAACCTCTGTATTTTTGTTTAAAAGCGTTTAACTAAAACGATAAAGCTGTTGCAATATGAAGGATTTTCGTATAACCTCACCATTTGTAAGGCAGTCGGATAGCTGCGCCGGAACAGGTTTTCGGTGAGGAAAGTCCGGGCTTCAAGAGAACAAGGCACCAGATAACGTCTGGCTGGAGCAATCCAAGGGAAAGTGCCGCAGAGATATACCGCCGGGCTAAATGTCCGGTAAGGGTGAAAAGGCGAGGTAAGAGCTCACCGCAGGACCGGTAACGGTTCTGGCAAGGTAAACCCTGTCTGATGCAAGACCAAGTTAGGGGTGTTCAAGTGCCAGGCTTCGGCTTTGCAAACTGAACAACAACGGAGCGTTCTCTCTCCACTCCAGAGGTAGGTCGCAACGAGCCGCGCAGCGATGTTCGGCCCAGATGAATAGCTATCGTTCCGGACTTTGCGTTATGCGTAAAGCTGCCGGAATACAGAACCCGGCTTATAGATTGCCTTATAATTTTCTTTGTCTGACTGAAGGTGTACTTATGAAACAACAAACTATTGCCCGCAATCTCGAAATCAAAGGTATCGGCCTCCATTCCGGATGCGAGAGCGTTCTTAACCTCAAACCGGCACCCGTTGACACCGGTATTGTGTTTAAGCGTGTCGATTTACCCGGCCAGCCGGAAATTCGGGCTCTTTATTCAAATGTGGTGGATACCCGCAACTGTACCTGCCTGGGCGATAAAAAAGGCAATGTCGTTTCCACGATTGAACATCTTATGGCTGCTTTGTCCGTTGCCGGCATTGACAATGTTTTGATTGAAATCAACAATCAGGAAATGCCGATTATGGACGGTTCCGCTCTGCCTTTTATAGAAGCCCTGCAAAATGCGGGAACCGTAGAGCAGGACGCTGAACGCCGGTCTCTCAAGGTGTTGAAGCCGGTTAACTTTGTCGATGACAAGGGCAATGCCGTTGTTCTTCGTCCCGCTGACGAGTTCTCAGTCCATTTCACCATTGAGTTTCCTTCCAAGGTTGTCGGACATCAGGAGTTTAATGAAAAAATCACGCCGCAGTGTTTTGCCGAAAAAATTGCGCCCTGCCGCACGTTTTGCGAAAAATATCAGGTCGATTATCTGAAATCCGTCGGTCTTATCAAAGGCGGCAGCCTTGAAAATGCTGTGGTTCTGGACGGAGATACGATTCTGAACGAGGGCGGCTTCAGGCTCGAAAACGAATGTGTTAATCACAAAGTTATTGATGCCATAGGTGACATGTACACTTCCGGTTACCATATTATAGGGGCAATGGCTGCCAATAAAACCGGTCATTATCATAATAATGAGTTGCTGAAAAATCTTTTTGCGGACAGTTCTAACTACGCAATTATTTAAGGATAAGGATACAAGATGAAAAAGTTAACCCTGCTTTTCTGCTGCCTTTTGGGGCTTGGACTTGTGACTGCCTGTTCTTCCGCACCGGAACCCGAGGACAATAAATCGGCCGAACAGCTTTATAACACCGCATACAAGCTTTTAAACAAAACCTCGTATCAGAAAGCGGCGGAAACTTTCGAAAAAGTCGAGCTTGAACACCCTTATTCCAAGTGGGCGACCAAAGCCAAGCTGATGGGCGCATATGCCTATTACAAAGACCAGAAATACGATGACGCAATCATCAGCCTTGACCGTTTTATCAAATTTCATCCCGGAAACAAAGACATTGCCTATGCATATTATATGAAAGGCCTGTGCTATTATGAACAGATTACCGGTGTGGAAAAAGACCAGAATAATACCAAAAAGGCGCTGGAGGCGTTCCGTCAGGTGATTGTCCGTTTTCCTGACACCGAATACGCCCAGGATGCACGCCTCAAACTTGATTTGATATATGATCACCTTGCCGGGCAGGAGATGGAAGTCGGGCGGTATTATCTCGGCCAGCACAACTACCTGTCTGCGCTTAACCGTTTTTCCGAGGTTGTAAACCACTATCAAACGACCTCTCAGATTGAAGAAGCGCTTTATCGTCAGGTGGAAATCTATAAGATTTTGGGGCTTGAAAAAGAAAGCGCCGATGCTTTTAAGGTTCTGGGCCATAATTATCCTGACAGTAAATGGTATAAGGATGCCCTTCGTTTGCAAAAGAAAAAATAGGCTTTGTTAACCGATGCTGCAGTCTTTGTCTATCCGTAATGTTGTCCTGATTGATAAGCTTGATATCGATTTCAAGCCGCAGCTCAGCGTTTTGACCGGCGAGACCGGCGCCGGAAAGTCCATCTTGCTGGATTCTCTGGGGCTGGTGTTGGGCAAGCGCGCCGAAACGTCTTTGATTCGTCAGGGGGAAGACAAGCTGAGTGTCACCGCAATTTTTGACGCCGAACCGGACAATCGTCCCCTGCAGGAGTTGTTGGCGGAAAACGAACTGGATGCCGGAGACGAAATTATCATAAAAAGGGTTTTAAACCGCGACGGCAAAGGAAAAATCTTTTTTAACGACCAGCCGATAAGCGCCAAACTGTTAAAAGACATCGGTAAATATCTGGTTGAAATCCACGGGCAGTTCGACAATCAGGGTTTGCTAAATCCCGCCAACCATAGGGATGTTTTGGATGCATATGGCAGCTATCCGCAGCTGCTGAATGCCGTAAAAAATGCTTATCATGAATACAAGGCTGCCGCGAAAGACCGGATTTCGGCGGAAGAAAACGTAACCAAAGCCAAAGAGGAAGAAGACAATCTTCGTCATTGGGTAAAAGAGCTTGAACGCATTAATCCGGTAAAGGGCGAGGAAGCGGAACTGTCCGGCCGCCGGCAGGAATTGATGCACGCCGAAAAGATTATGGAAAGCCTGAACTATGCTTATGCGGCGCTGACGCAGGGGCGTGACGTTCAGTCCGCCATTCGTCAGGCGCAGTCGGCGGTTGATAAGGCCAACCAGTATGTTGAAGGCCGTTATGATGAAATTTATGCCGCACTCGACAGAGCTTTGATAGAAACCTCCGATGCCGTGGAGCGGATTGAAAATGCCTCGGCCGACGTTAACCTGAACAGCAATGAGCAGGAAAATATTGACAGCCGGTTGTTTACGCTTAAAGATTTGGCCCGCAAGCATGGGGTGGCGGTAGATGATTTGGCGGACACGCTTGCTGATTTTAAACAAAAGCTGGCTTCTATTGAACTGGGTGAAGACGGAATAACCGCCCTGCGCAAAATCGAGCAGGAAAAACGTATGGCTTACCTTGAGGCGGCCAACGCTCTTCATTGCAGTCGGGCAAAAGCTGCTGCGGAGCTCGACCGGTTGATTATGCGGGAGCTGCCGCCTTTGAAAATGGAAAAGGCCCGTTTTGAAACCAAAATTGAAAAGCAATCTGAAGCCTCTTGGACCGAACAGGGTTTTGACGATGTCTATTTTACCGTAGCCACCAATCCCAATTCGCCGCAGGGGCCGTTGAACAAAATAGCGTCCGGCGGTGAGCTTTCCCGTTTTATGTTGGCGCTGAAAGTTAATCTTGCTGCCAGCTCCAATGTCTGCACCATGATTTTTGACGAAGTCGATGCCGGTATCGGCGGCGCCACGGCTCAGGCCGTGGGAGAACGTCTGGCACGTCTGGGAAATCAGGTACAGGTTTTGGTTGTTACCCATTCGCCTCAGGTGGCGGCCCGCGGTTCTGCGCATTTTAAGGTTGAAAAACATACTGACGGAAATGTTACCACCACCACCGTACGTGAGTTGGAAACCGAAGAACGCCGGGAGGAAATTGCCCGTATGCTTGCGGGAGAAACCATTAGTGACGAAGCGCGCGCCGCGGCTCAGGTTTTGTTAAGCGCATAAGGGATTGCCCCCTGTAGTTGGCTACGGCTTTTTTTCAGCTCTTTGTCCTATATTTATGGCTGCTGCCGGTTGATTGGCCGTTAAAAACTCTTGTCTAAAAAAATAATTGCGCTATCTTAGCCTAAACGAATAAATTTACAGAGGTTAAAAATATGACGACACGTACGCGTTTTGCTCCCAGCCCCACTGGCTATATGCACATCGGAAACCTGCGCACTGCGCTTTATGAATATTTAATTGCCAAAGCTGCCGGCGGCGAGTTTCTGCTCCGTATTGAAGACACTGATCAGAAACGTTATGTCGAAGGGGCGACGGACATAATTTACAATACGCTCAAAACCGTGGGAATGGACTGGGACGAAGGTCCTGACATCGGCGGCGGTTATGGTCCGTACGTTCAGTCGGAACGCAAGCCTATTTATGCGGAGTATGCTCACAAGCTGGTCGAATTAGGCGGGGCGCATTATTGTTTTTGCTCCAAAAACGAGGCGGATGAGGAAAAAAACGAAGAACTTAATATCAAGTTCAAGGATCCTTGCAAGCTGCTTTCTTTGGAAGAGGCGAAAAAACGTATTGCCGCCGGAGAACCTTATGTTATCCGTCAAACCATCAATAAAAAGGGAAAGTCCAAATACCATGACGAAGTCTATGGCGACATTGAAATTGATTATGACGAACTGGATGAAGGCGTTTTGCTGAAGTCTGACGGTTTTCCGACATATAATTTCGCCAATGTTGTAGACGACCACCTGATGAACATCACGCATGTTGTCCGCGGCAACGAATATATTTCTTCCACACCCAAATATAATTTGATTTACGAAGATTTCGGCTGGGAACATCCGCATTACGTCCATGTTCCTCCGGTTATGAAAGATGCACAGCATAAACTCAGCAAACGCAACGGCGATGCCTCATTTCAGGATTTGGTTGCCAAGGGATATCTGCCTGAAGCGATTATAAATTATATTGCGCTGCTGGGGTGGAATCCCGGCAATGATGAAGAAATTTTTTCACTTGAAGACTTGAAAAAGATTTTCTCAGTTGAGCGCTTAAATAAATCCCCGGCCATTTTTGACATCACCAAACTGACCTGGATGAACGGCTGCTATATTCGCGCCCTTAGCCCTGAGAAGTTTCATCAGTTGGCTTTGCCATACTATGAGGCAATGCCGGCCAATGTTAACCGCGAAGCTTTAAGCCGCACGTTGCAGCCTCGGGTAGAAACTCTTAAGGATATCGAAACTCAGACGGACTTTGTTAAGGAACTGCCTGATTACGCAATTGAACTTTATACCAATAAGAAAATGAAAACTGATGCCGATGTGGCTAAAAAGTCTTTGGCTGAGGTACGCAAGGTATTGGCAAATCAAGCCGAATGGACGAACGAGGCTCTGTTTGAGAGTCTTAAGGCTTTGGCTGAACAAATGGGGGTTAAAAACGGACAGGTGTTATACCCTGCGCGTATTGCTGTCAGCGGTAAGGAAACCACGCCCGGAGGAGCTACCGAAATAGCCGTTGTGCTGGGTCGGGAAGAAACCTTGCGCCGTATTGATTATGCCCTTGCCAAGCTGGCCTAGGCAGAGTTGAAAGAAAATCCCGCAGCAAGAGGCTGCGGGATTTTTATTATTGTTACTTAAGCCGGTAACGGACCCAAACATTGCCGGGATCGCCATTGGCTTTAAGATAAAAACTGCGCGTGTTGCTGTCGACTTTTTTTCCTCCAATCTCAATATAGTCAACGACAAAAGTATAATATGAACCGGTTTCGCACTTGATTTCGGAATTCACGTCAATTGTGACACTTTGGCCGGCATCCATATCTCCGCTACCATAGGACATACCTCCGGACCAGAGATTGTAACCGATGCCCTTACCATCAGCGCCTTTCAGGCCGCAGGGTGTATTGGAAGAAATCGTACAGGTATATCCGCTCGGGAGGTAGCAGCCGACGGCAATATTTGCTTTGGTTTGCACCGGAGTTCTATCAGCCGGTGAAAGCGTAACATTGATATAATAATCTTTAGCCTCACTGATGCTGACACTGGGAACATTGGCCGAAATATTGAAACTTTCCGACCCGCTGGTGCTGTCATTGGCAATTCCGTAACCGCTGAAAGAGCTGATGAGATCTCCAACGGCAATGTCTTCATAAATAAGCGTGCCGCTGGTACCGCTCTTCATCATCCCCAGAAGGACGCTGTTGCCGTTTTTCTTTGCGTCAAGCCGAACACCGGGTGTTGAAATACCTGCGCCGTAGCTCCAGTTGACAATGAGTCGCGGATTTCCCTGGATTATCGTACAATCCGTATAGCAGGATAAGTTGGCATAAGCAACTTTGGTACAGGTTTTTCCGGAAGGAATTGCTCCTTCGTAGCCGCCGTCGGCACAAGTTTTGGCACGACATTGATAACAGGGGTTTCCGCACTGGTTTGTCTTAGAAGACGTTTGTACTTGAGAAGAAGAACAGGCTGTTAAAGAATATCCGCTGTCGCAGGTATTGCTGCAAGACT
>OIXH01004548.1_pt1 | contig 11231 bp, 7 predicted proteins | sample 1587741 | NCBI WGS metagenome assembly OIXH01 (sample SAMEA3888916, study PRJEB22519) | human gut metagenome | biome: human gut; feature: human-associated habitat; material: faeces | place: Denmark | collected 2011 | reverse complement strand
TCATCAGCAAGAGAAAGCTTACCGTTTTCGTCAACGTTAATTCCCGCGCGCTGAAGCGAATATTTATACGCCTTTGCGCTGCTTTGAAGCGTCACGCCTTTGTTGCGCACGGAGCTTTTATCGCTTTTCGCCGCCGCTTCCACAAGGCTGTTGTAGCTGTCGACCAAGCCCTTTGCGGTTTTTGTGTAGTCCTCTACGGAGTATGCTTTTTCTTCCGTGCCCAAGCCCTGAGCGTAGCTCTTTACGGACGTTGCCATATCGCGAACCTCATCGGAAAGCTGTTTGAGCGTGCCCGAATTGTCCTCAAACGCCACTATGCCCGGCTTTCCGCTCGAGGATGTGTTCACCAGAGAATTTGCCGCGAACAATCCATTACCGCCCGTCAGCGTATTTATCTGCGCCGCCTTGTCTCTGACCTTATCCGAGAAGCCGCGATCGCCGAAAACTGTTTTGATATCGGTCGCTTTTACCTTTGAAAGGTCGCTGTTCACGGACAGCTTGTTATCAGCGCCAACCGTGATACCCGCGCGTTTAAGAGCACTGGTGTAAACCTTTCCGGTATTAACCATCAGCACGCCCTTTTGCAAAACCCGTTGATTATCGGAATTTCCGACTTTATCTATCATAGCGTTATAGCTGTCAACGAAATTCTGCGCCTGAGCTTTATATGTATCGGTATTGACCTCGCCGCCGTATTTCAGATCGTTCGCGAAAGACTTGATGCTCTCCGCCGCGCTGCCCGCTGAAGCGGAAGCAACCTTTATCGACTGCGCGGAAGCAACGCTCTCGTCCTCGGAATTATCATCCGATACGCCGTAAATGCTCTTATAAAGATCGCTGAACTGCGAACGGAAATTCTCGTCCTTGCCTTTAAGCGCACGGCTTTTAAGCAGCTCTTCAAGCGTCTGAGTTGCCTTGGTGTTCTTTAAGCCGTATCTGTTCAGCTTATTTCCGACAAGATACGATGTCTGCAAGCTGTCGAGCTGACTGCCGTACTTTGTCTGCGCCTGAGCCATATTAAGCTGTAATCTTGCACTGTTGCCTACTGTCATCATAACGATCATCCTTTCTCAATTTAATTCGGAAATATCTTTCATCGATCCTCATGATCGATTTTGTCTTAATAATCGAAGCCCATCGTTACGCTCCGTATTTTTCGCGGTACTCTTTCATCTTGCCGACATATTCCGCGCCCGCGACAACGCCGCTTTCAAGCGCCCCGATAATATCGTTTATCGTCACGATTGAGTAAACGTTTATCCCGAACTCGTCGTGAACCTCCTGAACCGCCGACTTGTTTGTTTCAAGCCCTTTTTCGGCACGATCTACCGTGATTATCATGCCCTCGATATCTATCTTCGCCGCGCCTTGGAGCTTGGGAAGCACCTCGCGCAGCGCCTTGCCGCTTGTCATAACATCCTCAATAATAACGACCCTTTCACCGTCTTCAAGCGTTTTTCCGACGAACATTCCGCCCTCGCCATGATCCTTGACCTCCTTGCGATCGAAGCAATAATTGCAATCCATACCGAACTTGTTATAGAGCGCCACGCTTGCCGCCACGGAAAGTGGGATACCTTTGTACGCGGGACCGAAAAGCGTCTGCGGTTTAAGACCGTGTTCGTTTATACACTCCGCGTAATACTCGCCGAGCTTGGCAAGCTGCGCGCCGGTCTTATAATTTCCGCAGTTTATGAAATACGGAGCAACACGACCGCTTTTCAGCGTGAACTCGCCGAATTTCAGCACGCCGCTGTCCGCCATAAACTTAATAAAGCTTTCTTTGTAAGTCATACAGTACCCCCTTGGGTATATCTTTTCAGATACATTATACCACAAAGATTTGGGAATTTCAAGTGGTTTTGCCCAATTTTTTCAAAAAGTTTATACACAAATTGGGAATTATCGGCGCGACAAGCTCTTTACCACACTAAATGCACGGTCATTATGCGGCGTTTGCCATTTAGGTGGTGTTCGGATTACAATAACATAAAGCTACTTCCTCATCTTATCCGCGGTGTAGACCACCTCCGCGTATATGGCAGCGACTATCTGATACAGCTCCTTGGGTATAGTCTCGCCCGAATTGAGCATTACCAACAGCGCCGCGACGCTGTCATCTCTGTAAATAGGAACTCCCGCCTCATCCGCTATATTGACGATACGCTGCGCAAGCTCTCCAAGCCCCGAAGCTACCACCACGGGTGCGTAGTTCATATCCGGATTGTATTTTAATGCCACCGCCGCGTTCTGTCCATACAGACGCTTGTTATTCGCGGGGGGCATGGGGTGTTTCTGTCGTGCCATTTTGTTCTCCTTATTTTAATTTAAAATTTGCGAACCGTGCGGCTTTGCCGCACTAGCCGAGCAACATTTGCCTCCGCTTCGCTGCGGCAAACGTCACTCGCTTTCGCAAATTTCTGCATCGTCGGTTTGCTGCTTTTAGTCAAACGCGCCTTTGCTGCGCCGCCGTTTTATTGCTTATTTATATAAATTTGAGAACCGTGTGACATCGCCGCACTAGCCGAACGACATTTGCCTCCGCTTCGCTGCGGCAAACGTCACTCGCTTTCGCAAATTTCTGCGTTGTCGGTTTGCTGCTTTTAATCAAACGCGCCTTTGCTGCGCCGCCGTTTTGTTGCTCTTGCTCAATTTATTTAAAAAATTTTCAAAATTCCGTCTAGCGTGCTCCGCTGCACTCTGCACGTTAGCCGGAACCGGTCAGCCTGCGCTTCGCTTCGGCTGACACTTTTTGAAATTTATGCGCCGCCGTTACGTTGATCTCAGCCGAACGCTGTTAGACGCGTTTGTTCAACGTTATGCGCTTATCCGTTATTTTCGGGAAGACCTCCACAAGATTATGCGGCTTTTTAAGCGGCGCGGTCTCGAAATTCTGCGCTTTATAGCCGATATTGTGGATTATCTTATTCACCCTGTCCTTCATCGGGTCGATCTCTTTCTCAAACTTCGGCGGATAAAGCAGCGACAAGTTCACATTCTCGCCGAGTGCGTACATATCCAGCTCGAAGCGTCCGATAGTCTCCACGTCAAACGTCAGGAATAAATGATAGTTGCGCTGCGTGCCGGGCGTGTTATTGGGGTTATTCTCATCGTTGTCCACCCACAGCTCTCCAAACGCGCGGGTGTTTGCCACTTCAAGCGGCAGAATGTAATGCGCCAGCGGCGTGAATACTCCCGGAGCGTTCAACAGGCTTTGCAGCAAATTCGACGCGTTGAAGCTGTCCAGCGATTTCAGCGCGGGATTATTGATATTCGTTTGAATGAAATCCGTAAGGTTATCCAGAGTGGAGCTGACGGGCGGACGTATTCCGTGCTGCGGCAGTTCGCTTTTTACCGCCATTTTATCGATGATATCAACAAAAACGCCGTATAAGCGCTCGCGCATGGGCACGTCGGGCAGATCGCGCAGCAGCGAGTTCAACTCGTCTATCATCTCCTGCATGGTATTGACCTTTGAGATATCTCCGTGCATAAGCTCGACCTGCGCCTGCGCTCCTGGATTGTCCTTCGCCATAAACAAGCCGTCGATTATCGCTTTCAGCGCGTCCGTACCGCTGAACCGCCCGCGGTTATACGCGTTGACGATATTTTCAAGGCTGAACCCGCTCGATTTCAGCTGCTGCGTATAGCCCGTACCGGACATCAGCTCGTTCAGGAACTTGTGCCACCCCGTTATCTCCCTCGGTTCCTCGGGAGCCTCATCGGAAACGGGGTTGCCGTCCATATCGAACACCTGCTCGGAGAGAATACGCTTGCCGTTTTTATCAAACAGCTTCGCCCTGAAGCCTATCTGCTCGCCTATCTCGTTGAGCACAGGCTCCTGCGGTATGGTAGCAAGCGGATATCCGTCGCCGTCCACAAGCGGCTGCATTATTGAATTACCGTCCGCGTCGAACAGCGCGCGCGGCTGATACGCAACGACCGCTCCGTATTGGTCGTACAGCGGCATTGCAGGAATGAAGGGCAGCATATTGCCGTTGATATCCACAAGCGGCTGATTAAGTACAAGATTGCCGTTTTGGCTGAATAAATTCGCCGAATAGCCCACCTGCTCGCCGCCCTCGTCATAAACGGGGAAGCGCGGCGTGAACGCCATGGGATTTCCGTTCGCGTCAACAAGCGTTTGCTGAATAAGATCGCCGTTTTCGTCATAGAGCGGCTGAGCCATATATCCGACTGCGCTTCCGTTTTCGTCGAACACGGGCGTTCCGACTTGGTACGGAATAAAGCCGCCATCCTCGTCCATAAGCGGATGACCCGAAATCATACTGCCGAACTCGTCAAACATCGCCTGCGGCAAAAATCCGAGCTGCCTGCCCTCGGCATCGAATACGGGCTGCTCCGGCGTGAACGGAATAACATTACCGGTTTCATCCAAAAGTCGATTGATGTTCGGGTCTTGAAACCCTATTTGATTTCCTTCACTATCAAAAATTGCTATCGGCTGTTTGGCAGATGTGGCAATTTCACCAAGAATATCCGATGAAATTTTGTTATTTTGCTGAATTTGCGAATTTGCCTCGTCAAAAATCAAATTTTTCTCACTTGAATTTTGCGAAAGTGGTTGATTTTTTATGTCGTTTGTTGTATAATTAATAGTGGGTAGCTCTTCGTCCATTTTTGCTATCTCTTCCATAGTATGAGGGTCTTGCATGGGCTTCTTATCGAAGATAGCCGAGTAAAGTCGGTTGAACGAATTCTTCAGGCTCTCGCGCAGCGTTCCCGATGATATTTGGGTAAGCAGCAGATTGAACTGCTCTCTGCACATATACGGGTTGTTATTGTATCGGGAGAGATTGTGAGTGATAAGCGGAATGAGCATTTGCGTCTTGTCGTCGTTGAGAAGACTGCCGCTTACGTCCTTGAGTATCGAGAGCGTCTCGCCTTTGAGCATTTCAAAGTACTTATCCGCGTCGTCCGCGCCCCACTTCTGGGAAAGGTCGAGCAGCTTCTGCGAAAGCTTTTCGTTCGGAGAGTAATATTCCGACAGAAACTTGAGGTTCGCGCGCAGCGCGCCGAGTATCTCGCTCTTGTTCTGGGCAAAGTTAATGGATTTCAGCAGATTTCCGATAAGCTCCTTGGTGTTCGGGTCGGAAGTCGTTTGAGCAACCTCGCGGAGAACGTCGTAAAACTCGTGACCGCTGAACATCGTGTTCTGCTGCTCTTGGTTCTGTATTTCCTCAACCAGCTCTTCGGACGAAACATACAATTCTTTGGCAAGATTTTGCAGGCTGCCGTACAGCTCGGTGTGACCCGTTACCAGCGCTTGATTGAGCACCTCGACGTTAAGCAGGTCTTTAAGCATCTCCACGGCGAGCGTGGGATCTTTCGGAGCCTGTACCTGAAGCGGGATAAGCTCGCGGTTGCCCATTTCAAGACGGCTTTTGGAAGCAGAATCGGAGTTTACTCCTGCGCTCCCCACTCCGGTAAGCTTTACGACGTCAAACGGCTCGGTATTCGCGTCCTGCTGCTGACGGGGACTGTAATTATAGTTTTTCGAGGTTATGGGGTTATTGATTTGCGGGATCTGTGCCATCTGATGTCCCTCCTAGGGTCAAAGAATAATTTCCTGTACTTCTATTGTAGCATATTTCAATAAAATATTAAAGGGTTTTTTGAAAAAAATTTTAGAATCGTAAAAACGGTTCTTTTATATATATCGGCTCAACGCCTTTTTAATTTAACAAAATAAACGCTGCAGCACGTTAAGAGAATATTTTCTCCGCTGATGTGCAAGGCGTATTCGGAAAGGAATTGAAAATATGGCAAAAATTGAATCCGGCATGGAAGCAATGCTTGATATGTATTTCTTCGAGACCAACTCGCTGTTGGAACAGCTTGACGAGATACTGCTTCGCACCGAACAGGCGAACGCTTTTGAAGGGGAAGATATCAAGGAAATATTCCGTATCATGCACACGATCAAAGGCTCTTCGGCGATGATGGGATTTGATAATCTGTCCGTTTTGGCGCACAAAGCGGAGGATATGTTCTTTGTCATCAGAGAGAATCCCGACGTTATCACAGACGTCAGCTTCGTATACGATCTCGTATTCCAAGTTTCCGATTCTTATAAAGCTCAGATCGAAGCATTGCAGAACAACGTAAACGGCGAATATGAGGCTATAAACTTCGATGACCTTATCGACAAGCTGATAAAGGCCCGCGATAAGCTGACAAGCGAGGCTTCGGGCGACGCCCCCGCAGCGGACGCTCCCGCAGGCGGCGCGGCTTCGGCTGCTCCCGCGGCGTCAGCGAAGGGCGGCTCTACCACGGTGCGCGTGTTCTTTGAGGACGGCTGCCAGATGGAGAACCTGCGCGCGTTCTTACTTATAAATACCATCCGCGACGAGTGCTCGTTCCTCGAATTCACTCCCGAGGACGTGGAGACCAACGCGGAATCCGCAAAGGAAATAGTCGAAAACGGCTTTATCGTTTCGTTTACGGCGCACGACGGCAAGACGGATTACGTCCTGAACCTCATTCAGGGCGCAATGAACGTGCAGTCGTATGAGGTGCTTGAAAGCGCTCCCGCGGCTCCCGCCGCCGAGGCTCCCAAGGCGGAGATACCGCCCGAGCCGGCAAAGCAGGAGCTTAAGACCGAAAAGCCCGCTCCCGCGCCTAAGCCCGCCGAAATAAAGCCCGCCGAGCCTACCTCCGTCGAGAAAGCGCAGGCTGCCGTGGCAAACGCGAACGGCGGCGCTCAGCAGAAGCAGAGCCTGATAAGCGTAAATCTGGCAAAGCTGGACGCTCTGCACGATATAGTCGGCGAGATAATCACCACCGAATCCATGGTTATCTCCAACCCCGACCTCGAGGGTCTGGAGCTGGAGAGCTTCAATAAAGCCGCAAGAGACCTCAAAAAGCTCACCGGCGAGCTTCAGGACACCGTTATGTCGATACGTATGGTGCCGCTGGCGGGCGTGTTCCAGAAGATGAACAGAATAGTCCGCGATATGCGTAAAAAGCTGAACAGAGACGTTGATTTCGTTATCGAGGGCGAGGACACCGAGGTCGATAAGTCGATCGTCGATAACCTGCAGGATCCGCTTATGCACCTTGTCCGCAACAGTATGGACCACGGCATAGGAGAGGAGGACCCCGAGGTGAGAGCAAGCCTCGGCAAGCCCGCAAAGGGAACCATCAAGCTTTCCGCGCAGAACTCCTCCGGCGAGGTAATCATCACCGTGTCCGACGACGGCGCGGGTATCGACCCCGAAAGAATTATGGCGAAAGCGAAGAAGATGGGGCTGCTTACAAAGCCCGAAAGCGAATACACCGACCGCGAGGCGCAGAATATGATACTGCTGCCCGGATTTTCCACCAACGAGGTCGTTACCGAGTTCTCGGGACGCGGCGTCGGAATGGACGTTGTCAAGTCCAACATCGAAAAATGCGGCGGTCAGATAATCGTTGATTCCAAGAAGGGTCAGGGCACCAACTTCATTATTAAAATACCGCTTACAATGGCTATCATCGACGGTATGGAGATCACGGTCGGCGACCTTGTGTTCACCGTGCCCATTTCCACTATCCGCGAGAGCTTCAAGGTAGAGCCGGGTCAGCTGCTTAACGATACCGGCGGAAAAGAAATGATAATGATACGCGGCGTGGTTTACCCGATACTCAGACTTCACGAGAAGTTTATGATAGATACCGAGGTAACAAATCTTGAAGACGGTATTCTGCTGCTTGTGGAGACCGATAACAAGAGTATGTGCATCTTCGCCGACAAGCTTATAGGCGAACAGCAGGTAGTCGTAAAGCCTTTCCCGAAGTATCTCGCGAGATACAACATCAAGGGCGAGGGTCTTTCGGGCTGTACGATAATGGGCGACGGTTCCATTTCGCTCATCATTGATACCAATACGCTTATCGGTTAAGGGGGGAACGAAAAATGACTAATGATGTAATCAGAGAAGCGGTCGCTAAACAGCAGTCGGGCGACAGAAAGCTCGCCGCCGACAACAGTATTCTCGGAAAAGTAATGACGTTCAATATAGGCGAACAGGTTTACGGAATTGAAATTCAATATGTAGTTGAAATAATCGGTATGTCGCATATCACAAAGGTACCGCACGTTCCCAATTATATTAAAGGTATAATCAACGTGCGTTCCAAGGTTGTTCCCATCGTGGACATCAGAACGCGTTTCGGCAAGCCCGAAATTCCCTATACCTCGCGCACCTGCATAATCACGCTGTCGTTCAACGATATTTCCGTAGGCATAATCGTGGACAGCGTCGCGGACGTTGAGGATATTCATACCGGAGATATTTCGGCTACCCCGCAGAACAAGAACGTCAACGAAAACGACTTCATTCAATATATGATACGCAGCGAGAACGACAACACAAAGCTCATTCTCGATGTGGCAAAGCTTCTTGACGAACAGGAGGTCTAAGCTGTGAGTCTGGAGATCACAGAAGCCGAATTCCAGCGGCTGGTAAAGTATATGTATGATAACTTCGGGATAAATCTGTCCGCGAAGAAGGTACTTGTTCAAGGCAGACTTGGCAATATGCTGCATGACCGCGGCTTCAAAAACTACGACGATTATCTTGACGCGGTAATGGCGGATAAGTCGGGCGCGGAAGTCACTACCATATTAAATAAGCTGACCACCAACCACACGTTTTTTATGCGCGAGCCGGAGCACTACACATTCTTAAAGGACGTTATACTCCCGTATATGACACAGACCTGTCAGAAGGATCATATACTGAGAATATGGAGCGCCGCCTGCTCCTCGGGCGAGGAATGTTACACCACCGCTATGCTGATGGATCAGTATTTCGGCGCGGAAAAGGCAAAGTGGGACACGCGTATCCTGGCGACCGATATCTCTCAGGACGTTATCGGTAAAGCAAAGCGCGGCGTTTATTCGGAAGAGGGTATGAAAGGTCTTTCCAACGAATGGAAAGCGCGCTATTTCAACGATCTGGGCGGCGGAAAGTATGAGATCTGCCAAGGGATAAAGGACGAGGTAATATTCAAGACCTTTAACCTTATGGATCCCATGCCGGATAAATATAAGGCAAAGCCGTTCGATCTGATATTCTGCCGCAATGTTATGATCTATTTCGACGCGCCCACAAAACAGGCTCTTGTAAACAGATTTTACGACGTGGTAAAGCCCGGCGGATATTTCTTTATAGGTCACGCCGAAAGCGTAAACCGCGGAGATACGAAGTTTGAATATATCCAACCGGCGATCTACCGTCATCCGGAAAAATGACAATAGTGTGCCTATAAAAAAATTATAAGCGGATTGACCGCTTATATAAACCACAAGCATTAGGAGTTATCATTATGGAGAGAATCAAGCTTTTAGTCGTAGACGACTCCATACTTTTCAGAGAAGTTCTCACACGATTTATTCAACAAGATGATATGATAGATATAGTCGGGAAAGCGGGAGACGCTTACTCGGCTCGCGACATGATAATACAGTATGAACCTGACGTTATGACGCTTGATCTGGAAATGCCGCGAATGGACGGAGTGGATTTTCTGCAAAAGCTGCTGCCGCAATATTATATCTCTACGATAGTCGTTTCAAGCTCCGACGCACGAAAGCAAGACTGCAAAAACGCGGGAGCCGTAGAGTTTCTCGCAAAACCCTCGGCGCGTACCAACAACGATATGGCGCTGTTCGCCGTTGAACTGTGTAAAGCAGTTCGCAGAGCATACAAATCCAATCACCCGAACGCGGTGATAGATGTAAATAATATTCCCATAAAGGCAGAGCAGCCAAAGCCCGCCGCGGCTCCCGCTGTCAAACCGATCGCAAAACCCGCCGCAGCTCCCACCGCCGCACAGACTTCGGCGAAGATAAGCTCAAATGTGCGGAATATTGCCGAATTAGCGGCACAGGCGGAAAAGAACGTCTCTCAAAAGAACCAAAATCACGCTCCTGTCAGCGGGTACGAGACCGAGACTGTAAACCCCGCGACCGCGACAGGAAAGCATGCAAAGGTAAAGCGCTCGGAAGCAATAATCGCTTTGGGAGCCTCCACGGGCGGCACCGAAGCGCTGGAACAGGTCATAAGATCGTTCCCTGCGGATACTCCACCCGTTATAATCGTTCAGCATATGCCTGCGGGATTTACAAAGTTATATTCGGAGCGTCTGGATCGCTCCTGCAAAATGCACGTTAAGGAAGCCGAGGACGGCGAAAGACTGACAAAGGGTCTGATAGTCGTCGGAGCGGGAGAGCATCATCTGCGGCTTTGCAAGGACGCGCGCGGCTGGTATGTATCATCAAAGCCAGGCGAAAAGGTTTCAGGACACTGCCCGTCAGTTGACGTAATGTTCAACTCGGTAGCGGACGTCGCGGGACCCCTGGCAATAGGCGCGATACTCACGGGTATGGGCCGTGACGGCGCGGACGGTCTGCTTCGCATGAGGCAGGCGGGCGCGTTTACGGTAGGTCAGGACAAAGAGACCTGCGTGGTTTACGGTATGCCTATGGAAGCGTTTAACTGCGGAGCGGTCGAAATACAAGCTCCTCTGTACAAGATCGCCGATATTATCCTTAATCAATTATATTAAGCGTTACTTATAATAAGTTTGATCCCGTTCGATTTTCGGACGGGATCGTTTATTTTATTTTTTCCCGCAAAGAGAAGAGAGATGTAATACTTCAAATTTTCAACTTTCCACTAAAAAAAGTTGAAATAACAGTTTTCCTCACAAATTTAATTGTTATTCAACATAATCAAAGAAATAATAAACTTATCAACAATTTAAAAATCTATTTAGCAAAGCCGTTTTTTAACATATTCAACCGAGTTCTCAACAGTTTTTAACTTTTTTAAACTCTTTATTGTTAAAAACTAACTGCTTTTTATTAAGAATAATGGATCATAAAAAAGTTTTCAACAATAATAAGGAAATAATTTACAAATTAACGATCTTATCGCATTATTTCGGTTTGAAAAAATATTATAAATCGAATAATTTTGAAAAAAATTTTAATAAAACCACTCGAATAAGTACTTAAAAAATATACTTTTGAGAAAATATCTACCGTTTTAAAGTACTTTTTCACATTTTTAACTGAGTTTTCAACAATTTGATTAACTTTACACACGGTATAATATTTTTTTTAATTTTTAACTTGTCATTGTTGAAAATTTAGTAAAATAAAGAGGATAAATTATAGTTTAGCGCAGCACGGGTTTGTCTTGTAACGCGCTCTTGATTAT
>OIXH01004546.1_pt1 | contig 11235 bp, 12 predicted proteins | sample 1587741 | NCBI WGS metagenome assembly OIXH01 (sample SAMEA3888916, study PRJEB22519) | human gut metagenome | biome: human gut; feature: human-associated habitat; material: faeces | place: Denmark | collected 2011 | reverse complement strand
TGCTTGAACAATTTGCGCTAAAAATATTTGTCTAACTTTTCGGGGTCACTTCATTGATATTCTCCGCGGGGGAATTTTTAATGTGTATTCCCCGGGTAAGCGAATCACCGTTTTGCGCGCTGCCGCCGCCACATTATGATTGACACGAAGTCCGCCATGCGGTATTATTTATCATGCGAATCAGCGCCGCATCCGGAAAAACTATTGGAAATGAATGCAATATTCTAAGGAGCGACAGCAGGAGGTTTTTCAGCATGATACTTGCCATTGACGTCGGAAATACAAATATTGTTCTCGGCTGCATCGAGGACGGCGGCATCCGCAGCATCGTCCGCATCCAGACAAATCCGGGCGAGACTGCCGCCGAGTACGCCATAAAGCTCAAGCAGATCCTGGAGATATACGACATTTCCCCGCGCGCATTTGAGGGCGCGATAATCTCGTCCGTCGTTCCCCCGCTCACGAATTCGCTCAAGGAGGCCGTACGCAAGCTGACCGGCATCGAGTGCCTCGTGGTCGGCCCCGGCATGCGCACCGGCATGAACGTCCGCATTGACGACCCCGGCACCCTCGCGGGCGACCTCGTCGTCGGCAGCGTCGCCGCTATGGAGACCTACGGCGCGCCCGTCATCGTGCTCGACATGGGCACCGCCACCACCATCGTCGCCATCGACCGCAGCCGCGCCTACATCGGCGGCGCGATCATCCCCGGCGTCAACCTGAGCTATTGCGCGCTCGCCGCGGGGACGAGTCTTCTGCCCTCGATATCTATCACCGCGCCGAAGAAGGTCATCGCTACCAACACTGTCGATTCGATGCGCAGCGGCGCCGTGTACGGAACCGCCGCAATGCTCGACGGCATGATAGAGCGCATGGAAGCCGAGCTTGGCGAAAAGTGCACCATCGTTGCGACCGGCGGGCTGGCGTCGAGCATCATCCCCTACTGCCGCCGTGAGATAGTCTGCGACGATAACCTGCTGCTGAAGGGGCTTTGGATCCTTTATAAGAAGAATAAGTAAGCGCTTGAATGTGTGTAATAATATGAAAAGACCGGAGCTTTCGAGAAATCGAAAGCTCCGGTCTTTTGACTTTGCCGCTAATATAAGTCCCCCGTCCTATCGGACGGGGGACTCAGTCTGTCAAAGAACATGTGCAGCAGGGCGCGGATAAGAGAGCAGCGGGGGAGCTTGAGGGGTAGCGCAGCGGCGGCGCGGTAGTGAATGACATGCCGGTGGCATGTCAGAGCCGCGCCGTGACCGAGCCGCAGCGAGAAAAGGCCCGCCTCAAATACAATAAACCGCCGTCCAAAAGTCTTGATACATCAACGACTTTTGGAGCAAAGCAGCATTTTGATAATATCAAAATGCTCGGCGGACTCCTCCTTGGGTGGAGATGGAGGGAGGATTAAAGAAGTAAGCGAATCAGTTGAACTTGCTGAGAGTCTCGACGCATTCTGCCATAACGCCCTCGATAGCGTCCTTAACGGAGACGACGCTGTCGACAAGACCAGCGCCCTGAGCCTTAAGAGCATGCTTTACGATGGTGCACTTGTGCATCCAGAAGCCGATCTCCTTGATGGCTGCGATGCGTTCGGGAGAAGGAATACGGCCGGCAGTCTCGATTATCTTGACGCCCTCTTCTTTCCAGACTCGGATATAGCCGTCAAAGTCAGGCTCGAAGGATGCGGGCAGGAAGGTGATGTTGACTGCGAAGGGCTTGTCGGTGAGGGACTTGACCTTTTTGATCTCGGCTCTGAGATCCTCTGCGGTGAAGAAGGTAGAGGAGGACAGCACGCCCAGACCACCGGCTTCGGAAACTGCAGCGACCAGTTCAGCCTTGCATATATCGTACCTCCACTGCGCACAACATATCCACTCCCCCGCTCTCATATAATCAAGTACGAGAGTATGGGGAGTGGTTTATATGTATACAAATATCGAGCAGCGCGCCTGTGATCTGGCGGTGTACATCATCGAAAACAAAGCCACCGTCCGTTCTGCGGCGCGGGAGTTCGGCATATCAAAATCCACCGTACATAAAGATTTGACGGAACGTCTGCCGCGCGTGAATCCCGCGCTGTACGGGCAGGTGCGGCAGCTTCTGGACATAAACAAGGCCGAGCGGCACATCCGCGGCGGGCTTGCTACCCGCCGGAAATACCGCGGCGAGACTGTGGAGGCAAAATAAACCGGCAGGAGCTTTCGCTCCTGCCGAAATGCAAAACCTATTTACAGAAACGGGACGGCCGATAGCCGTCCCGTTTCTGTCAGCTTGTCAAAAAAGTCCTATGAGGACTTTTTTTGACAAGCTTCATCCGCCGAGCATTTTGATATTATCAAAATGCTGCTTTGCTCCAAAAGTCGTTGATGTATCAAGACTTTTGGACGGCGGTTTATTGTATTTGAGGCGGGCCTTGCCCCCTCAAGCTCCCCCGCTGCTCTCTTATCCGCGCCCTGCTGCACATGTTCTTTGACAGACTGACAGAAACGGGACGGCCGATAGCCGTCCCGTTTCTGTATTTAATACATCATTGAAAACAGCTGCGGCTTCGGCTTATATTTCACGCCGGAGACAAGCCCCATCGCGGCAAAGGTCGTCAGCAGTGATGAACCTCCGTAGCTGAAGAACGGCAGCGTAATGCCGATGACCGGCGTGATGCCGAGGCACATGCCGATATTGATAAAAGTCTGGAACGCGAGCGACGCGGCGACGCCGACGCAGATGAGCATATCATAAGTCCGGCCGGAGTTGAGCCCGACGCGCACGCAATGCACTATGATTATCATCAGCAGCACGATAAGGATGATAGCGCCGATCATGCCGAACTGCTCGCCAGCCGTGGCGAAAATGAAGTCGGTATGCTTACCAGTAAACACATTGGGCGTATAGCCCGCCTCAACGCCGGACAGACGCCCGTTTGCAAGTGAGATGCGGCTCTGCGTGGTCTGCCATGTAATGCCCCAGCCGTCCGGGTCGATGGTCTTATCATATGGGGCAAGGAGACGGTTGCGCTGATAGGGCTTGAGAAGATAGCTCCATATGACCGGGATGAGCGCCGCGACGGCCGCGCCGCCCAGCGCGAACCAATACAGCCGCGCGCCCAGCGCGAAGAACATTATCAGGAAGATGCCCAGCAGGATGCTCGCGCTGCCAAGGTCGGAGGAGACGACAACGATCATGCCGAACACTATCGCAAAATGCCCCGCCATCTGCACGACGGACATAAAGGAGTTTATATCCTTATACTCCTTCAGATAGGTCATCTGCTTGGCGGAAATGACGATATACAGAACCTTGATGACCTCGGACGGCTGTATGCCGATGCCGGCGAAACGGATCCAGCTCTTGTTGCCGGTGCCGTCGTCCTGACCGAAGATGACCAGTGCGACCAGCAGCGCGACATTTATCACACACAGCCACTTCCACTGCTCGCCGAGAATATCCGCGTCCAGCACCGTCAGCACGACGAAAGCGATCAGCCCCAGAAACAGAGAGAACGCCTGAACTATTATGAACTTGCTCGAACCCATGGACGCCGTCGCGCGCGAGACGAGGACAAGCCCGTACGACGCGCAGATAACGCTCATCACGAGCAGGAATATATCCGCCCGCTGGAAAAACTGCCTCACGGCATACTTGAGCTTTTCTATTTCAAAGCACCACCCTTCGTGGAACGAAAAAACACGATGCGCCTGCCAAATGCGCAGGGCTTTATATTATCACTAAAATTATATACCCGCAAGCGGTAATATTTTATCACAAACTTTCTCTTTACGCAATGCCATATGCGGTGGTATAATATGAAGAACGTATGAATTATTCTCTGTTTTTCGAGGCTGACATGGCAGAATTTATCAGTAAAAGCGAACATGACACCGAGGAGCTTGGCCGCCGCTTCGCGTCCGGGCTGCCCGGCGGTACGGTCGTGGCGATGTACGGCGACCTCGGCGCGGGCAAGACCGCGTTCGTGCGCGGCATGGCGCGCGGTATGGGGCTTGACTGCCGCGTCTCCAGCCCGACCTTCACTATCGTCAACGAATATCTCGGCAAGCGCGAGCTTATACATTTCGATATGTACCGGCTCTCCAGCGCGGACGAGCTGTTCGACATCGGCTGGGAGGACTATCTCGCCCGCGGCGCGGTCTGCGTCGTGGAATGGAGCGAGAAGGTGCAGGACGCGTTATTCGGCGACGAGGTCGTCGTCCGCATCGACAAGCTCTCGGACACCGAGCGGCGCATCACTATCGACAACTGGCAGGAGGGCTGAAAATGCTGATACTCGCGTTTGAATCATCGGCAAAGGCCGCGTCCGTTGCGCTCTGCCGCGACGGGCATCTCGTAAGTCAATACAGCCAGTGCAGCGGCCTGACCCACAGCCGCACGCTGCTGCCGATGGCTGAGGATATGCTCAAAAACGCCGAGCTGAGCATCGGCGATGTGGACGTATTTGCCGTGGCGCACGGCCCCGGCTCGTTCACGGGGATACGCATCGGCGTATCAACGGTGAAGGGTCTCGCTTGGGCTTCCGACAAGCCCTGCATCGGCGTTTCCACGCTGGAGGCGATGGCATGGCACGGCGTTTCCGCAGGCGGCTATGTCTGCCCCGTTATGGATGCACGCCGCAGTCAGGTCTATAATGCCATATTCAAAATCGAAGGCGGCCGCCCCGTGCGGATGACCGCCGACAGGCCCATTTCCCTTGAGGATCTCGCCTCGGAGCTGCGCGAGTTTGACAGCCCCGTGTTCCTCGTGGGGGACGGCGCCGCCATCACGGCCGCCTATCTCGGCGGCAATAATATTGCCTATCGCGCCGCGCCGGAAAACCTCGTCTGGCAGAGCGCTTGGGGTGTGGCCATGGCCGCACAGGATAAAACTCCCGGCAGTGCCGATGATCTGCTGCCCGTTTACCTGCGCCTGTCTCAGGCGGAGCGCGAGCGGCAGGAAAGACTCGCGAAAACTTAATAACAAAGGAGAACGTGAACATGAGCAAAGTATGCATATTCGACCATCCTCTTATCCAGCACAAGCTGTCCGTGCTGAGGGACAAAAACACCAGCTCCAAGGAGTTCAGAGAGCTTGTCTCCGAGATCGCCATGCTGATGTGCTTTGAAGCGACCCGTGACCTGCCCCTTGAGGAAGTCACCGTCGAGACGCCCGTCGCCGTGGCAAAGTGCCACCGCCTCGCCGGCAAGAAACTGGCGATAGTCCCCATCCTCCGTGCCGGTCTTGGTATGGTTGACGGCATGGTAAGTCTCATCCCCAATGCGAAGGTCGGTCACATCGGCCTGTTCCGTGATCCTGAAACCCACGAGCCCGTGAAATATTACTACAAGATGCCCGCCGACATCGCCGAGCGCGACATTATCGTTGTCGACCCGATGCTCGCCACCGGCGGCTCCGCCTCCGCTGCGATCCAGTTCCTGAAGAACGACGGCGTGAAGCACATCAAGCTCATGTGCATCATCGGCTGCCCCGAGGGTATCGCCCGCATGCAGGCCGATCATCCCGACGTTGACATCTATGTCGCCGCCTGCGATGAGCGCCTGAACGAGCACGCTTACATCGTCCCCGGTCTCGGTGACGCCGGCGACCGTATCTTCGGCACCAAGTAAGGTAAATATGGTAAAAGCGAAGGGATCATTCCCTTCGCTTTTTTGTTATTCCAGCGTGATCTCTCCGTGCTCCTGCTCGAAGTCGCGGATGCGCTTTTTTATCATCTGCTCCAGCTCGCGGTTTTTCGTCCGCCCCTCGTATTCGGCGATGTAGCCGAGCTTATCCAGCAGCTTTTGCTCCACACGCAGGGTGTATCTGCTGAGTTCATCCTTCATTTTGCCAGCCTCCCACGACGAAGTATTGACAAAATAATAGCGTCATACTATTATTAATTGTGGAAATGACGCAGTTGTGACGCAATAAAAAGGAGGCAAAATGGACTATAAATTTTTATATCACATTCTTTTCAATTCAGCCACTGATGCAATCTGGGCAATCGATGAAGCTGATTATAGCCGTGCCCGACGATTGTTAGTTGAAGCTCAGCAACGGGCAGAAGATTTGTACATCGGCAATGCTGAGGATAGTCCGGAATAGCGAAACATATCACCTTGCGCTGGATATTCATTCTATGCGATGAAATGGCGGCGGGACGGCACAGAGGCCGTCCCGTTTCACGCCCCTCCCCTGCTTCCGACATATTAAGAAATATTATGATGACATCCGTGGATTTCTCTGCTAGAATTATACCATACCTAATGGAGGTCTCATTATGAAAAATACATTCAAAAAGATATTTATAATTCTCACATCCGTGTTCCTCATCCTCTGCGTCGCGGCCTGCGGGGCATTGAAGCAGCCCACGCAGAGTCAGCCCACTGCCCCCGCGCAGGGCGAACCCGAACCGTCCGCCGCGCCCAGCGTGACCATAACCGTCTACACCGGCGACGAGACCGCCGAGCACTTTCTGACGCAGGACGTCTCCGCCGCGGCACTTGACGAGAACAGTGTGTTCGCGGCGCTCAAATCCGCCGGCGTTATGCCAGACGACGTGGAGCTGCTCGACTTCGCGCAGAACGGCGGAGCGCTGACGATCGACCTCAGCGACGCCTACGCCAGCTACATCCAGTCCCTCGGCACCAGCGGCGAATACATCGCCGTCGGCTGCCTCGTCAACACCTACCTGACCGCCTTCGGCGCGGACACCGTGAGCATCACCGTCAACGGCGCTCCGCTTGAGAGCGGCCACAACGTGTATGACATGCCGCTCGAATTCTATACCGACAGCACAAATTCCTAACATCCTCCGCCATAATCCCCCGCTGCACCGTGCCCTGCGCGGTGCAGCTTTTATTTACATAATCATGTTAACGTAATCTTATTTACATAAACTGTTTCTTCGCCGTTTCCTGCATAAAGATGTTGACAAGACGCGGATAACTGATATAATATCTCCTGTTTGTTTTTTGAAAACAGACGCTCCAAAAATATAAAAGGGAGAAAAGATCAATGGAGAAATTGTTCAAGCTCAAGGAAAACGGCAGCTCTGTCCGTACAGAGCTTGTGGCCGGACTCACCACCTTTATGACAATGGCCTACATCATCGCGCTCAACCCCAACCTGCTCACCGGCTTCGGCTCGCAGGGCGGCCCGCAGCTCTGGAACGGCGTGTTCCTCGCCACCTGCATCGCTTCCGCAATCGGCATGTTCGTCATGGCTTTCGCCGCGAACAAGCCCTTCGCAATGGCTCCCGGCATGGGACTCAACAGCTTCTTCGCCGTCGTTGTGGCAAACATCGTTTCCATCACCGGCATGGGCTACCTCGAATCCTTCCAAGCCGCGCTCAGCATCATTCTCATTGAAGGCGTCGTATTCGTCATTCTCTCCGTTCTCAATATCCGCGACAAGATCGTCAACGCTATCCCCCTCGGCATCCGTCTCGGCATCGCCCCGGCCATCGGCCTGATGCTGCTGAACATCGGCGTCGGCTCCAACGCCGGCATCTACTCCGAGACCGGCGGCCCGTTCTACGTCATGCGCGACTTCTTCGGCGCGCTCACTCCGAGCCTCGCCCATTCCAACATGGGCAGCGGTTACAGCGCCATGGTGCTGACCGTTGTGACTATGTTCGTCGGCCTGTTCATCATCGTCATCCTCGCGCACCACAAGGTCAAGGGCGCCGTCCTGCTGGGTATGCTCGCAGCCTCCTGCATCTACTGGGCAGGCGAAGCGATCTTTCTCGGCGTCAACCCCTTCGCAAGCCTCGCCGCCGCTTCTTTCCTTCCCGCTTTCGGCGACATGGCGGAGACCACCCTCTTCAAGTTCAGCTTCGCTGGTCTGGCCAAGGTCGGCTGGTTCACCGTGACCACTCTCGTCATCACCTTCTGCATGATTGACATGTTCGACACCATCGGCACCCTCGTCGGCACCGCGTCCCGTGCGGGCATGGTCGATGAAAACGGCAACATGCCCCAGATGAAGGAAGCCCTTCTGGCCGACGCCGTCGGCACCGTTGCCGGCGCTTTGACCGGCACCTCCACCGTCACCACCTTCGTCGAGTCCGCTTCCGGCGTCGAGGCCGGCGGCCGCACCGGCCTGACCGCACTGACCACCGGTGTGCTGTTCCTCGCCTGCATGTTCATCGCGCCCATCGCCGCGATAATCCCCGCCGCCGCAACCTCTTCCGCGCTGATCTACGTCGGTCTGCTGATGCTCGGCGGTCTGAAGAAGATCGACTTCGACGATATGTCTCAGGGTCTGCCCGCCGCGATCATGCTCATCTGCATGCCCATCTCCGGCTCCATCGGCCACGGCATCGGCCTCGGCCTCATTTCCTACACCGTCATCAAGATATTCACCGGCAAGGCCAAGGACGTCTCGGTGCTGACCTACGTCATCTCCGTGCTGTTCCTCATCAAGTTCTTCCTCGTCGCGTGAGGCTATAAACATTAAAAAGCACTGCCTGGGCAGTGCTTTTTTCGTCTTCGGGGGCAAATCCCATTGCGTCTTATTATCAATTCTGGTTCATTCCAAACGGCTCGTATGTCAGCAGCTTTTTCTTCCAAAGTGTTTCCGCATCAATAATCTGGTTGTCAGGCAGCGCCTTAGATAATATCTGCAATACCGAAAACTGCAAATCATGGCAGCTATGCTTTTCGGACTTCAAATGGCTTATCATGCCCTTATTGTTTCCATGTCCTCCAGTTGCCACATAAACAGACCAACGTCCAAACAGGCCGTCATAGCCGTAGGTTGACCCGACATATCGGTCTCCGCTCTTCGTATCAACTATCAGATATACCGCATTTACGGCAGACATGGCCGTCTGCCACAGCTCATAATCCGTATCGTTCTCAACAACTTCTTTCAGCTCATCGAACGACAGGATCAAATTCTCAAAGCCGACAAATGCTTTTTGATTTTTCGACTCTATTGCAACAATCGGCTTTTCCGTCGTAGCCTTTTGATGCCACATTCTCGCCGACGCGCCCCAATCAATGACCAGTTTTCCCTCGTATTCCTTCAACAAATCTATATATTCAAGGTCAAAGAATGCCTTTTCACAATTATATTCTTTCGCTTCGCAATCAGGCAATCCGGCGGGGCACACATCCGGTGTATCTGGCACGACCCCATTTACACGATAACAGGAATGCAGTCTTGCGTATGTACCTCCATCGCTGATAAAAGTAACCCAGTATGTATAGTCCTTGCTGAAGCCCTCTTTCTGATGCTGTGTGTACTCGTGAGCCATTCCGGCTTTATAGCACGCTCTGAAACGTTCGTCGGATAATGCGTGCCTTATCAGCTTCACTTCCTTTGGCTCAAGTCCAACTTTCCTCAAAACATCCGAAAAGTTCAGAATTGCCACGCTCTTTCACTCCTTCAGCATTATATTTCTTGGCTGACGACTATATTTATATTCCGCTCAGGGTGCCGAACTGGTAGAACGCGACGGCGGAGGCCGCAGCGACGTTCAGGCTGTCGACCCCGTGCGACATCGGGATTTTGACGGTATAGTCGCAGGCGGCGATGGTCTCCGACGCCAGCCCGTCGCCCTCGGTGCCGAGCACGATGGCAAGCTTTTCGACCTCGCGCAGGCGCGGGTCGGCGATGCTGAGCGAATCGTCGCGCAGCGCCATGGCGGCAGTCTTGAAGCCGTAGGAATGGAGCACGTCCTGCCAGTCGGCGTCCTCCGGCAGGTACGTCCACGGCACCTGAAACACCGTGCCCATGCTGACGCGCGCGGCGCGGCGGTACAGCGGATCGCTGCCCGCGGCGGTGAGCAGGACGGCGTCCATGCCGAGCGCGGCGGCGGAGCGGAAAATCGCGCCGATATTGGTCGGGTTCATCACGTTCTCCAGCACGGCCACGCGCCGGGACGCGGCGCACAGCGTCGAAAGTGCCGGCAGCGCCGGGCGGAGCATACAGCAGAGCATACCGCGCGTCAGGTGGAAGCCGGTGAGCTGTGTAAGAACCTCAAGCGGCGCAGTGTACACCGGCACATCATCCGCACAGCGCGCGAGAATTTCGTGCCCCCTGCCCTCGACGTGCTTCGGCTCCATCAGAAACGACAGCGGCACACAGCCCGCGTCCATCGCGCGGCCGATTACCAGCGGGCTTTCCGCGACGAACATCGCATTCTTCGGGTCAGCGCGGTTGAGGAGCTGATTCTCCGTCAGGCGCGCGTATACGTCAAGCTCAGGGGCGGAAAAGTCTGAAATTTCAATGATTTTTGCCATGTGCTCCCCTTCCTCACTCGATGTCCAGCCAGTCCAGAACCGCCGTCACGGCGCGGATAGGCCAGCGCGGATCGCGCGTGTAGTCAAGGTCGACGTCGCGCGCGGCGCGGCGCTGAAGGTGCAGTCGGAACGCAGCGTTATGGAAGCGCCACTCGGCTGCAAGATTCTCGAAGCTGCGCTCCGTCGCGCCGGTGTGCGCGAGAATGGCGCATATAAGGTACCTGTCGCGCCACGATTTGACCATGTAGGAATACGTTATTTTGAACGCGTCCTCGCCGAAGCTGAGGCGGCACAGCGGCGACCACGGCTCAAGAATGCCGTTGACGAGCGCGACGGCCTCATCCTCGGTGTAAAAATCCTCGACCTGCTCCTCGATCTCCTGAAGCTTGGCCGTTTTCTCTTCTTTTGTCATCATGTCCCCCGGATTTTGTTATTTCCATTTAATTTTACCACGGCGTTCACGAATTGCAAGAGTAATATTATGTTAACTTCAAGATTTAAGAATTGGGGGGAGGATGGTGGTGGTATACGGTACGGCACAGTGGCTGTCCCGTTGTCTATTAGCAATGCGCCAATATGAAAATCGGCGAGCTAAGTCAAATCATACTGTCATTGCGAGGAGCGAAGCGACGCGGCAATCCGTTCTCTTTTATAGGGCAGGTGGTTTAGGTACAGTCAAATTGGATGCGGATTCCCACGACCAGTGTGAGCACTGGTCTCGGAATGACAGGGGGTTCTATACATTGCAATGTCTTTTATCCAATAGCAGTATTTTGGGGCGTTTCACTCCCTCAGTCGCTTGCGCGACAGCTCCCTCGTCAGAGGGAGCCAAGGCCGAATCTTGAAATCGTCATGTCTTTTACCCTCTGCCAATAGTCCAAGACCGGCGACCCCTCAGTCGGCTTATGCCGACAGCTCCCCTAGAAGGGGTGCCAAGGGGTGCTCGACAGATTATAATCTGAAGTGCAACAGTAAAAAAAAGAAGACAATACGCAGGCCA
>OIXH01004545.1_pt1 | contig 11236 bp, 10 predicted proteins | sample 1587741 | NCBI WGS metagenome assembly OIXH01 (sample SAMEA3888916, study PRJEB22519) | human gut metagenome | biome: human gut; feature: human-associated habitat; material: faeces | place: Denmark | collected 2011 | reverse complement strand
ATAGTGGCAGAGGAAGCCGGCCATATAGGAGATGGCCTGTTCCCGCTGCTGCTTGGAACTGATGGCGGCGATCTCGTTGAGACAGTTCCGGAAGAAACGGTTCACATGGTATTCGTGCATATGGGAACCGACGTTCCGGTAGTCCCGGTGGCGCAGGATCGGGATATTATAAAAGAAGATATCCGGGCCCTGGAGCCCGATCTGGTAGAGCCAGCGGTATTTGGAGATCACATGCTTTAAATAATTGTTCGGCAGATCATTGTAAGCTTTCACACCGAACAGGTAGTGGGTCGTAAATCCCGGCACAAGAATCATCTCCTCTGAAAGAAAAATGCCAAGGTCTCACATCAGCGCGGACTTTGGCTTGCTGCTTGTGCAAATAAAACTGCCAGTGGCAGGCACTGTATTTATTATAGCATAGATGTGGGGAAATGGGAATAAAACGTAGTAAGAAATGAGAGAGGCGGGGCACGGGCGGCAGGGAACTTTTTCGTGTCCGAAGAGGGCAGAAGTGATCCGCAAGGGGGATGAAAAATGCGGTTGTCAGGCTGCAGTGCGTGATAGGGAATGAATTCGATAGGAAAGATTCATGATATCGTATGGGGACCATGGACACCGGTGCTGTTTTTGCTGGTGGGCATTGTATATAGTGTGCGGATCCGGTTCTTTCAGATCAGGAAGATCCGGCACTGGTGGGATGCGACCATCGGGAATCTTTTACGGGATCGGAAGAGCCACCGGGAATCGTTCCGGTCGGCATGTACGGCGTTGGCGGCAACCATAGGGACCGGGAATATCACGGGGGTCGCAGCGGCTGTGATCGCCGGAGGCCCCGGAGCTGTGTTCTGGATGTGGGTGTCGGCATTTCTCGGGATGGCGACGGCTTATGGGGAGACGGTCCTCGGGATCAGGTACCGGGAGAAAGGCCGGGACGGCGGATGGATAGCGGGACCGATGATCTATCTGGAAAAACGGCTGGGATGTCCTGAGGCGGCGGTCCTCTACGGATTTTTCTGTATTCCGGCGGCTTTCGGCATGGGAAGCATGGTGCAGGCAAACGCGATCTCGGAGACGGTGTCCTATGTGTACGGAATCCCGGAGGCTGCAGTGGGGGTGATCCTTGTGGTCCTTGCGGGTATCGTGCTGGCAGGCGGCGGACGGCGGATCTTTCTTGCAGCGGAGCGGCTTGTTCCATTGTCTGCGGGGCTTTATACGGCAGCAGCGCTGGCAGTGATCATTCTGTATGCCGGGAATGTACCGGGAGTGATCCTGGGAATTCTGGTGGATGCATTTTCCCTCCGCAGCGCTGTTGGCGGAGTTGCGGGTTACGGGATCTCCCGATGCGTCAGCTATGGGATCGCCAGAGGTGTCTTTTCCAATGAGGCGGGGCTCGGGAGTCTTGCAGTGTTAAACGGGAGCGCGGAGATGGCATCGGAGGAGCTTCAGGGGCAGTGGGCGATCTTTGAGGTATTTTTTGATACCATCGTGAGCTGTACGCTGACAGCGCTTGTGATCCTCTGCGTAGCGGGCAGCGGGACGGCCCCGGAGTTCGGGGCGGAGAACGGGGCATCGCTCACAAGCCTCTGCTTTTTTACAGCGCTTGGGAGTCCTGGCGGGTACGCGGTGGCGGTCTGCGTGGTGCTGTTCGCGTTCTCCACGATCATCGCATGGTACTATATGGGGAGGCAGGCGGCAGAGTATCTTGGCGGAAAGATCTCGGGAAAGATCCCGGCTGTCTACACGGTGGGATATCTTCTGGCGGCGTTTCTCGGGTGTCTCGGGGCGATGGAGACGGTGTGGGAGGTCTCGGACATCTTTAATGGACTGATGGCGGTGCCGAACCTGGCGGCGCTGGTGCTGCTGGCGGGGGAGATCTATGCGCCGGGGGAAAATCGGGATCCATAGCTGCTGCCTCACATCGGAGAGGGAGTGCGTTACGGCCTGCGGCGGTACAAAATTGCCCGTTTTTGTGTTCATATCTTGTTCAAAAAGTTTTCAAAATTCTTTTACACAATTCACACGATTTCTTCACGTTTTATGGATATCATATAACCATAAACAGAGAGACATCTGATATAGATGCTGCTTATAAGATTTTTTTCATAATACTCGAGCTGATAAGTGATTATCAGCTCTCCTCCCTTTTTCAAATAATTATTTTGTTGAAGAAAAGCACTCGGCGGGGTGCTTTTTTTCATGTCTTTTTTCGAAAAGTATCCTTGATAAATTCCATTTCGCGTTTATAAGCGCCGTGTCCGGCACTGGTTTTCAGCTTGAAAAAACTTGGGCAGATAGTATAATTACTTTAAAATTATCCAATGTGTCGTAAAACCCCTTGCTTTAGCTATGGGGAGTGTCAAGAAGAAAGAGGTGCCGGATGGAAGAGAAAGTTTATGAATATTTAAACAGGCTCGTATCAGTTCCGGGAATTTCGGATACGGACGAGGAGCGAAAGACGGCGGAGGCGATCCGGGAGATCATTGCGGAACAGCCGTATTTTAAGGCGTACCCGGAGAATTTTGGGACGGTGGAGATTCCGGGAGATGCGAGAAAGCGCCCGCTGGTGTATGGTCTTGTGCGCGGAGCGGCGGACATGAAAGGCGGACTGGCAGCAGGACTTGCGGTACTTTTAGGAATCGGCGAGGAGGTTCTTGATGGGACATGCGGAATGGACGGGAATGTTCTGTTTCTGTCCGTTCCGGACGAGGAATCTTATTCTGTCGGCATGCGCGGCGCAGCGGGATTTCTCGCAAAGCTCTGGGAACAGGAAAAACTCTCTTATGAACTCCTGATCGATCTGGAGCCCATGAGCCGGGATGAAAATGGACAGGAGGTATTTCTGGGATCTGTCGGAAAGTGCATGCCGGTGGTGCTGGTCCAGGGCCGTACCGCCCATGTGAGCCGGTGCTTCGACGGACTCAATGCGGTAGGTGTCCTGGGACGCATGTTTGAGAAGACGGAGCTCTCGGCGGAGTTCGCGGAAGTCTTTGATGGCGAGGTGTGTATGCCGCCGACGTGGCTGAATTTTAAGGATCTCAAGAAGGAATATGACGTGTCGGTTCCGGCGAGAGCGGCAGGATATTTGAGTATGTTGAGTTTCCGGTCTGGTCCGGGGGAAATCATGGAGAAGATGCGGGAGCTTGGGGCTGAGGCGTTTGCGGACTACATTGAGAAGATGGACGCAGAGAGGAAAATGCTGGAGGAGAAGTTTTCCGGCAGGGCGGTGCAGAGAAAGAAACAGTGTGTAAAAACTGCGGATTTACAGGCGGCAAATGTAGAAAGTATAGATCATACAGATCCGGTATCGGAAGAATATGCGGACAATGTTGGAGAATGTGAAAAAACGAATGACGCCGTTCCGCAGAAGTTCAATGTCCGCTCCTTCGAGGAACTCTCCGAACAATGCCGGAAAAAGGATAGGGATGGATTTGAGAGTTTTATGGCTGAATTGAAGGCCCGCACAGAAGCGCGGATCCGCAGCGGGGAGACAAACTATCCACAGGCAACCATCGACATGATGACTGAGGTCCTGGACTGGTCCGGACTCACGGATCCGGTGATGGTCATCGGCTTTGCCCCGCCGCTCTACCCGGCATACCACAGCGATCAGATGGCCGGAAAAGAGGGTGTTGGAAGCTGGCAGTTCAGAAAGATCAAGAAAGCGTCTGAGGCAGCCGGATGCAGGGTGAAGAAAGTCCACTACTTTACAGGAATCTCCGACCTCAGCTACTGCGGCACCTGCGGGGATATGGACTTTTCCGGCTATGCCGCCGAGACCCCACTCTGGGGCGGAGGCTACCAGGTAGACTTTGAAGAGATCGGAAAGCTGAACATCCCAGCCGTCCTCATGGGCCCATGGGGAAAAGACATTCACAGGAGAACAGAGCGGGTAAACCGAAAGAGCCTGCTTGTGGAGCTGCCGGAGATCCTGCATACGTTGATAGAAGACCAAGCTTAAAAGAATAATGAAATCGGTCAGCAGTATGCGGATATCGCTTCAATAGAACAGAAGGAAAGATCGCTTATCGGATGCCATTTTTCTACAGGAAAATGTCCTAAAAAAGTAAGAGAAAAGATAAAACGCCGCAATGTTTTTCTGTTATACTCCTTAATATAAAAGACGTGTTTTCGTATGGTTTACAGTTAACGCAGTAAATACGCATATCTGCGGACAGGGCAGGCATGTTTGGGAGTGTGAAACCATACCATTCAGGGATAAGGAGGAATCCAGTATGAAGAAAAGAACATTGGCGGCGGCAGGTTTGGCGATGATAATGGCAGTTTCTCTTGCGGGATGCAGCACGACGGTGTCTGTGCCGGATACCGTGAAGGTCGAAAATGTGGGAGACAGTTCGGACGGAAAGATCACCATGGACAGCAGTGAGACGGTGAAGATCGTGCCGGATATGGCGAAGATCGTGTTTGCGGTGAGATCTGAGGCGACTAAAGCGGATGAGTGCCAGCAGAAGAATACGGAGAGCTTAAATTCCCTGACTGAATACCTGAAAGGACAGGGGATCGATGAAAAGTCCATCACGACCTCCGGATATTACCTGAATCCACGGTATGACTGGAGTAGCAACACGAGAAAGCTTATCGGATACGAAATGCAGACGGAAGTAACCGTCTCCGATGTGGCGGTGGACCAGGTCGGCACGCTGCTCTCCAACGGTGTCGGAAACGGGGCGAACGAGATCTATTCCGTGTCTTACTATTCCAGCGGATATGATGACGCGTATGCGGAGGCGTTAAAGAAAGCGGTTGATCTTGCCCGGACGAAGGCGGAGGCACTCGCAAAGGCCAGCGGACGGACGCTCGGATATGTGGTGAGTATTGAAGAGTATTCGGACAGCCAGTACGGAAGATATGTGGACGGCGGCGTAAACCTGAGGAAGGAAAGTGTCTCGATGGCAGCGGGAGCAGAGGAGGCTGCGGCGGACATGAACGTGATGCCGGGCGAAATGGAAGTCAGTGCGAATATTAAGATCGTCTTTTCCATGGGAGAATAGGTATTCTGCGAATCCGATAGTAATTCACAGGGCATGGACCGGAAAACAGTGGACATCCGGGACCATGCCCTGTATAATATAGGGTACGACCAAGTGGCTGTCCAGTATCTTAGCGGCCGCATAAATTACTGTTCAGGCGGTAAAAGCCCACAGTTAAAAAGGAGAAAGACAATGGCAGAAAAGAAAAATCCGGTCATTACCATCGAAATGACAAACGGCGATATCATCAAAGCTGAGCTTTACCCGGACGTTGCTCCGAATACGGTAAACAACTTTTTAAGTCTTGTAAATAAGGGATTCTATAATGGACTGATCTTCCACCGCGTGATCAAGGGATTCATGATCCAGGGCGGATGCCCGGACGGCAACGGAATGGGTGGTCCGGGATACTGTATCAAGGGCGAGTTCTCCCACAACGGTTTCCAGAATGATCTGGCGCACACGGAGGGCGTTCTCTCCATGGCCCGCGCGATGAACCCGAACTCCGCAGGTTCCCAGTTCTTCATTATGCACAAAGACGCTCCATACTTAAACGGTGAGTATGCAGCGTTCGGTCAGGTCATCGATGGAATGGACATCGTAAACAAGATCGCTGAAGTGCGTACCGATTACAGTGACCGCCCGATGAAGGAACAGAAGATTAAATCTATCACAGCAGAGACCTTCGGCGTGGAGTATCCGGAACCGGAGAAGTGCTGATAAAAAGCGGCAGTCAGATCCCGGATCATCTTGCATGAATAACGGGACCGGCCGCAACTATAAAAAGGAGATGTGCTATGCAGGAGACCCGTTATGCAATCGTAAACGGAGAAAAGATTCCTGTCCTGATCTCCGATGAAAATGAGGCTCTTCTGGCGGCAAAGGCTGCCGGGAGAGCCATTGTTGGATTATGGAGAGAAGATGCGCAGGGGGATGAGTGGTGCGTGGCCGACACATTGATCGCAGATATGGAGGTCGCGGACGAGAGGTTTCTGGAACGGATCGCAAGGAGACGGCTGGGACTGCCGTGGGATATCTGCGAGACAGAGCGGCTTACGATCCGGGAGATCGCGGAACGCGATTATGAGGAGATCGTGAAGAACCGTGTCGATGAAAGTCTCGATACGGTCGAGAATGTCGCGGATTATACAAAGCGGCATTACGAAGTATTTGAGTTCGGATTCTGGACAGTGGAGGAGAAAAAAAGCGGAAGCCTTGTCGGTGTTGTGGGCTTTCGTATTCCGCAGGACGACGGGATCAGGGGCGTGGACTATTATGTGCTGTCCCTGAGCGATAAAAACAGCTGGAATGATACACTGGAGATCGGATACCATATTTTCCCGGAATACCGGAGAAAAGGATACGCGAAAGAGGCATGCCGGGCGGCGATCGAATACGCTGAGGAAGAGTTTGGAACTGTCCAGTTTATCGTCAGGATCGGGAAGGAAAACATCGTGTCGAAGAAGATGGCGGAGAGTCTGGGATTTGTGAAGACCGAAGAAGATCCTTTTGACTAAAAAAGTCAATTAACATGCAAGATTTCTCTTGTCAAATGGTGCCCCTATCATGTATATTAAACATTGTATACAAACAACAGAGATACAATTCGATGATACCAGCCGTTTTAATTTAATACCGTGACCAGCGGAAATTTTCCGGTTTGAAAATTCCGTGCGGCGCGGCAGTGGCGATGGATCCTGCCGATTCGAAATTCAGAGCAATCCGGGGCAGGAGCCATGGATAAAAACAATAGAGGGTGACAACATGAAAGACCATTTAGAACTGAAGGCCTATGCCAAGATCAACCTCGGCCTGGATGTGGTCCGGAAGAGAGAGGACGGTTACCATGAAGTCCGCATGATCATGCAGACCGTGAACCTGTATGACCGGATCGAGATGGACCGGAATGGGGACGGCGTGATCAAAACAGAGACAAATCTCCCGTTCGTGCCGGACGGAGAGGGAAATCTTGCGTGGCGCGCGGCGAAGCTGCTCCTTGATGAAAAAGGAATCAGGGACGGAGTGACGATAAAGATCCGGAAGTTTATCCCTGTTGCGGCCGGTATGGCCGGCGGCAGTACCGACGCGGCGGCTGTTTTAGTCGGTGTGAACCGGATGTTTGATCTGGGATTTACAAAGAAAGAGCTTATGGAGCGGGGCGTAAAGCTTGGCGCGGATGTCCCGTACTGTATTATGCGCGGAACAGCGCTCTCTGAAGGGATCGGCGAGATCCTGACGGAGCTTCCGGCGCCGCCCCAGTGCCATCTCGTGATCGCAAAACCGCAGATCTCCGTATCCACGAAGGCGGTGTACGGAAAGCTTCGTGTAAATGAACTTGCACCGGAGGAACATCCGGATATCGACGGCATGATGGAATCGATCAAAAACAGTGATCTTGACGGTGTGATCGGACGGCTTGGAAATGTTCTGGAGACCGTAACTGTGCCGGATCATCCGGAGATCGCGGAGATCAAGAAAGTAATGATGGAAAACGGCGCCTGCGGTTCCCTGATGAGCGGCAGCGGCCCGACGGTATTCGGTATATATAAGGACAAAGAACAGGCGGAAAAGGCCTGTCAGGTCCTCAGGGATGCGGATGGCGGACGCCTGACCCGACAGGTGTACCTGACTGAATTCTATAATCGGAAGAAAGCCAGATAGAGGAGAGAGACACGATGACGAATCATTTTGAAGTAAATATGGATGAATATCTGCCATTACGGGATGTTGTGTTCAAGACCCTGCGCCAGGCAATTTTAAAAGGAGAGCTGGAGCCGGGCGAACGCCTGATGGAGATCCAGCTGGCGGAGCGTCTCGGCGTGAGCCGTACTCCGATCCGCGAGGCGATCAGAAAGCTGGAGCTGGAAGGCCTTGTTTTAATGATCCCGAGAAAGGGAGCGGAGGTCGCGAAAATCTCCGAGAACAATCTGAGAGATGTTCTGGAGGTGCGCCGTTCCTTAGAGGAGCTTGCCATCGACCTTGCATGCCAGAGAATCACCGCGGAAGAGCTGGAATCATTAAATAAAGCGGAAGTTGATTTCAAGGCAGCCATCGGGAACGGGGACGCGATGCAGATCGCCCAGACTGACGAGCAGTTCCATGAGATCATCTACAACAGCACAAAAAACCAGAAGCTCGTACAGATCTTAAACAATTTAAGAGAGCAGATGTACCGCTACCGTCTGGAGTATATCAAGGATGCGGATAAGCGCCAGATCCTCATGGTGGAGCATGAACATATTTTAAAGGCACTGACCCTGCGCCACATTCAGGAGGCGAAGATGGCTGTGCGGGAACACATCGACAATCAGGAGATCACGATTCTCAAGAATCTGAAGGAGCAGGAAAATGACATTCAAAGAAAAGTATCAGGCAGGAGAAATTGAATTTGAAGCCATCGACGATTATGTCGATGAGTGGAACAACAGCGATGATGAGAGAACTCTCGCAAAATTCCTTGGCCTTAACGCGGATGAAGAGGACGCATGGATCGATGACGGGGATGAAGCACTGAAGGAGATGCTGGACGCCGGAAAACAGTAGTTTTAGTCTGCCCGCAGCCATAGGCCACAAATGTGTGAAACGGTTACGGGCAGGCAGCAGGAAGAAAGGAGAGCCTTTATGACAACAGTAACACTTGGAAAGACGGGAATCACGGTAAATAAGAATGGTTTTGGTGCGCTTCCGATCCAGAGAATCACGAAGGAAGAGGCCGCGAAGCTTTTGAGAAAGGCGTATGACGGCGGAATTACATATTTCGATACGGCGAGAGCATATTCTGACAGTGAGGAAAAGATCGGATATGCCTTAAGTGATGTCAGAAACCATATCTATCTGGCGACAAAGACAGCGGCGACGACAGCAGAAGGCTTCTGGAAAGATCTTGAGACCAGCCTTCGTCTTTTAAAGACGGACTGCATCGATGTATACCAGTTCCATAACCCGGCAGTCTGTCCGAAGCCGGGGGATGAATCCGGCCTCTATGATGCTGCGTTAAAGGCAAGAGAACAGGGAAAGATCCGGTTCATCAGCATCACGAACCATCGTCTCGCGGTTGCGAACGAGGCTGTGGACTCCGGTCTCTATGCGACATTACAGTTCCCGTTCTGCTATCTTTGCAGCGAGAAGGATCTGGAGCTTGTGGAAAAGTGCAAAAAGGCAGATATGGGCTTTATTGCCATGAAGGCATTGTCCGGCGGCCTGATCAACAATTCAAGAGCCGCTTACGCGTTTCAGGCACAGTACGACAGCGTACTCCCGATCTGGGGTGTCCAGAAGGAACATGAGCTTGAGGAATTTTTAAGCTATATCGACAATCCGCCGGTGATGGACGACGAGATCCGCACCCTGATCGAGAACGACAGAAAGCAGTTATTCGGAAGCTTCTGCCGTGCCTGCGGCTACTGTATGCCATGTCCGGCAGGAATTGAGATCAACACCTGCGCGAGGATGTCCCTCCTTCTCAGAAGATCTCCGTCAGAGCTCCAGCTCACGCCGGAGGTGCAGGCGAAGATGATGAAGATCAAAGACTGCCTCCACTGCGGACACTGCATGAGTAAATGTCCGTATGGACTGAACACACCGGAGCTTCTGCAGAGAAACCTGAAGGATTATGAGGAAGTTCTGGCAGGTAAGGAGATCTTACCGGGAAATTTCTAAAAATATGATCACGGCAAATCCATAGCTGCATGAACAAAATAAAAAATCTGCGCATCTGAAAAATGCGCAAAATAGAAAAAGCTCTAAGTCAGACATCTGGGTGGAATTCATTGGAATTCTGCCCGACAACTGATCTTAGAGCTTTTCTCAGCTTCCTTATTTCTGATTCATTCTCGCCAGGATACTTCTCGCAACGGAAAGTCCGTTCGCGGATGCCTGCTGAAGTCCGCGGGTTACGGATGCGCCGTCGCCGATCGCGCGGAGACCGTGGATATTTGTCTCGAAATCTTTGTCGACAACGACTTTGTTGGAGTAGAATTTAACTTCCACACCGTAGAGAAGTGTCTCGTCGCTCGCGATACCAGGAGTAACCTTATCGAGTGCCTTTAACATCTCTTTGATGTCGACCATGATGCGGTGCGGAAGAACCAAGGAAAGGTCGCCCGGAACGGCATCTTTTAAGGTCGGGATGATATTGTTTCTGCAGAGACGCTCCTCTGTGGTGCGGCGGCCTCTCTGGAAGTCTCCGAAGGTCTGGACGAGGATCTTTCCGTCGCAGAGCATGTTGGAGAGCTGGGCGATGTGTTTACCATACTCGATCGGGGTCTTGAAGGGTTTTGTGAAGTTCTTGGATACCAGGATCGCGAAGTTGGTGTTGTTTGTCTTATATTCTTTTGATTTATAAGCGTGGCCGTTTACGACAGCCAGGCCGTTTTCGTAATATTCGGTAGCAACCTCACCGGACGGGTTCGTACAGAAGGTGCGGACTTTATCGTCGAAGGTCGGAGTGTAGTATACAAGCTTTGCCTCGTAGAGGTTCTTGTTGAGGAATTCCATGACCTCGTCGCGGACTTCAACGCGGACACCGATATCAACGGTGCCGACCTCGGTATCGATCCCGTGGTCATCACAGATGTGGGAGAACCAGTCGGAACCTTCGCGGCCGATGGCGGAGACGATCTCGTCTGCGTAGTAGGTTTCGTCTTTATCGGTAATGACACCCTTTGCAGCTCCGTCTTCGATGATGATATCTTTTACCATCGTGTTGAATTCCATGTGGATGCCGTTTGCGAGGAGGTGATCCTGCAGGCGGGTATAGATCTTGTAGCCTTCCTCGGTTCCGAGGTGGCGGATCGGGCATTCGATCAGTTTTAAGTTTGCATTGATGGCCTTTTTACGGATCTTGCGGATCTCCTGCTGTTTGTCAACACCGTATACGTTCTGATCAGCGCCGAACTGCAGATAGATATCGTCGGATTCCCTGATGAGCTCTGTCGCCTTATCGTATCCTAAGATCTCCGGCAGATTTCCTCCGACATCCGGGGAGAGGGAGAGTTTTCCGTCGGAGAAAGCTCCGGCTCCTGCGAAGCCTGTGGTGATGGAACATGGTTTACAGCCAACGCATACTTTTGTTTTTCTCTTTGGACAGACGCGTTTTTCGATCGGTCTTCCTTTTTCGATCATTAAGATGTTTAATTCTGGTTTTTCTTTGATCAGTTCATAGGCGCAGAAGATACCGGACGGGCCGGCGCCGATGATGATCACGTCAAAGTGTTCTCCGGATTTCATATCACAAGTCTCCTTTCGGG
>OIXH01004541.1_pt1 | contig 11251 bp, 10 predicted proteins | sample 1587741 | NCBI WGS metagenome assembly OIXH01 (sample SAMEA3888916, study PRJEB22519) | human gut metagenome | biome: human gut; feature: human-associated habitat; material: faeces | place: Denmark | collected 2011 | reverse complement strand
CTTGTAGTCCTGTTGTTCTGAATTCTGTTAAGTGCATATTTTGTTTTAAGTGTGCAAATGGTCGTTCTACTGTTTTTGAGCGTATTTTGTATCTTTCTTTTGCTTCAGGTGTTTCCATTTTTCATTGCATTCTAATTTTGGAAGGGATTTTATAGTCTTGGATTACTCTGCAGCGATTTCCTTTTGAGCAAAACAATTGCATTGGGCATGTTTTGCATTCTTTGGTCCAATGACTAATTCTTGACTTGTTTTTATAAGTATATTCGCTGATTTTATATAGTGGTTGCCCGAGCGGGCGGATATAGGTCATCATTTCGTTATCATAGAAAAAATTATCTTTTGCAAATGGTTTATCGGATAAATTGTATTTTTTTTGTTCTCTTGAGAGTTTTCGTGATGATATGTATCCATCAAAGCCATTTTGTTCAAGATATTCAGTGTTCATGTCAGTGGAATATCCGTTATCAGAACTTACTTGATAATTAACGGGTGTTTCATCGTATATTTCGCTTAAATTGGATTGTACTTGTTCCATTAATGGAATAAGTTCATAATAATCTGTTGGATTGTTAGTTATGTAAGATGCGAGTATTATTCCTTTGTAATCGTCGACTGCGATTTGTCCATTGTAATCAAATTCCCATTTTCCTTTCTTATTCTTCATAAAACAGGCATCAGGGTCATTGATACTAATTATGTCTTTTTCGGATTCTTTGAGTTTTTCTTCGAGTGTTTCGATCTTTTTGAGAATTTTTTTAGGTTTGTCTTCTGCTTGTTTTAAGAGCTTTTTACTTGAAGATATTAATTTATCTTTGTTTCTATTGTCTTTGGAAGATTCATTGATTTTTTCATAGACTTCTTTGAATTTTTCTTTATCAGTTAATGTTTCTAATGAATCCATAAGCTGCTGCTTAATTTCATTCTTAAGTGCAATACTTTCAGGCTGCTCATATGAATTAGACTTAATTGCATTAACTTCTTTCTCGCCTGCTGCCTCAACGAATTCATCAAGTGAAATAATATTAGTAATCTTGGCCTGTCCCTGCCAGCTTATGAGTTCTTCTGTCTCTATTCCTAATTCACTTGCTATTTCTTCGTCTTTAGCCGGTCTTCCATACTGAGTTTCTATTTTACTTATGGCCGCTTCCATCTTCTTTTGCTTCTGCCTTAATGATCTTGGAATCCAGTCCATTTTTCTTATCTGGTCTAATATAGCTCCTCTTATTCTTAGACTTGCATATGTTTCAAATTTTACACCTTTATCATAATCGAATTTATCTATTGCATCAATTAAGCCAAATATTCCATATCCAACCAAATCATCATATTCCACATTATATCCCAAATAAATACTCAGTCTTCCGGCAACAATCTTAACAAGCGGAGCATATTCTAGTATTATTTTATCTCTTATTTCACTATTCTTAGTACTCATATACTCTTTCCATAAATGGTTTCTTGAGTTCTCGTCCATCGTTGCCTCCAAGTCTCTTTATCTTTACTCTTTATTATTTTACAAATACTTAACTAATCTTCTTTTGTATTCTTAGAATTTTCTTTTTTGCTATCATTTTTATTTTCTTTATTACTATCTTTATTATTACTTTTATCCGTATCTGTATCTTCTTCCTGTGTATTTTCGCTATCTTCCTCAAGAACTTCTTTCATCGTATCTACTACCAGATATTTTTCTGCAAACATTTTAATAAATAAACCTAATACTAAGAATATTACACTTGTTGCAAGTACAATAAGCATTATTTGTCTGGTTGTATATCTGAAATAAATAGTCGCTATGCATGCTACAAAATCTGCTGCTAACATAACTATTGATGGTATATATCTGGTTCTATTCATATAAACCACTCTCCCGGTTTGTTATTAACATTTCTAAATCACTTTTTCAGTTTTACCAACTGATCTTATAATCAGATTTCCATTATTGGAATCAAATATTATGGTTCTACCATAGTTAAGTCCGGTATCCTCTGCGATAATGGGTATTCCTAAATCTGTCAGAATTTCTTTTGCAGCTTCTACATTTTTCTCGCCAACACGCATCAAATCATTATTAACAGAGCCATATGCGAACATCTGTGCTCCACCTGCTATCTTTGCAATCAGGTCATTCTTCCTTGAACCACTGTTAATCATACTTTCAAACAAATCTAAAATTCCAGTATCTGCAAATTTTGCTCTGTTTGCATTATTTCTAATCTTAGTGCTGTCGGGTAGCATTACATGTACCATACCGCTTAATTTGGTTTTAACATCATATATTACGACTCCAACACATGAACCTAACCCAAGCGTCGTAAGGCCCTTAGGTGGTTCACATATTTTCATATCAGCCATACCAACCTTCACAATTTCATCCATTTGCTGATTTCCTCCTAGACACCTAAAGATTCTAAGATTTTCTCATAAGATTCAAGTTCAGGAACAAGAATATAGTAGCCACTTATAGTTTCGTTATTATCAGCAGCCTCATCAAATTCTGTTTCTATCAGAAGAACTTTATCTCCTATTTTTCCAAATTCTATTGCTGGAACACTTAATATTGCACCAGCCATATCAATCTGAAGCATTGGAACTGATACATCAATTTTTAAATTAGTCATTTCAGACAATGAACGTAAGTATGCGCCTGAAATAATATTTCCAATTTCCATTACTGCGGACATTTCTATGTCATCAAAATTAAGACTATCATCTTCTCTTCCCATTAAGATATTAACAAGATTCTTTGCAATTGCCTCATCTAACAGAAACATCATCATACCATTCACATCTCCGCTTAACATAATAAGTATGCCTACCATTACATTTTCTTCGCAACCAATTATAGTAGATATTTCATTAAAATCTACCAGTCGCACATGAGGTACTCCTATGTCTACTTTTTTATTAATCATCTGAGCCAATGCAGTTGTCGCATTACCTGCACCAATGTTACCAAGTTCTTTAAGAACATCATATTGCATGGAGCTTAATTCGTTTAAATCTATTTTTGACATGACACCACACCTTCAGCTTACTGATTTTCAGCAATTACATTATTTATATTAAGTAATGAAATTAATGTATTATTATTGTTATTTTTACCGATTCCACAGATATATTTAGACAATTCATCCTGTGCATCAATTGCCATCTTATCAACGTCCTGTTCTGATAAATTAACAACTTCCTTAACCATATCGACAATTATTCCAATTGGTTCCTGCTGTTCAGGCTTCAAAATAATTATTCTTGTCTTATCTGTAAATACATCTTCTTCCAAGGCAAATCTTCTTCTAAGGCTCATAATTGGAATTATCTCGCCTCGAAGATTAATTACACCATTGAAATATTTCTGTGACTTTGGAACTCTTGTTATCTTCTGCATCTTAACTATATTATCTACATAGCTAATGTCTATTCCATACTGTTCTTCACCGATATTTACAACTATATATTGTTTTGTTTCAAGTTTAGTTTCTAATTTGTTTGTATCCACTTTAGCCACCCCCATTATAATAATGTGTTAACATCAAGAATAAGGGCAACTTCGCCATCACCTAATATCGTAGCTCCACCTATTATCTTGCTGCTATTACTTATGTATTTACCTAATGACTTAATAACGATTTCCTGCTGTCCGATTAACTTATCTACTACCAGGCCTGCAAGTTTATCACCTTTCTTAACAACTACAACTGTAAGACTTTCGTCATCTTCTGCATGTTCGATATCTAAAACTGAATCTAATCTTATAAGTGGTATAACAGTACCTCTTAAGTTGACTACTTCCTTAGTCTGTACATACTTAATCTCTGACACTGGAATATCTTCGATAGTCTGTATACCTCCTAATGAAATAGCATATTTTTCATCACCTAACTCTACCATTAATGCCTGAATAATAGCTAATGTAAGTGGTAATCTGATTACGAATGTACTTCCTTCGCCTAAGACTGTCTTAACTTCAATATCACCACCAAGTGATTCTATCTTAGTCTTAACAACATCAAGACCTACGCCACGTCCTGAAATATCTGAAACAACCTTCGCTGTTGAGAAGCTTGGTTTAAATAATAAATCAATTACCTCTTTATCAGACATAAGTTCTGCCTGTTCAGGTGTAACGGTTCCTTTTTCAACAGCTTTATTTCTTACTGCTTCAACATCAATACCATTACCATCGTCACCAACTTCAATAACAACATTGTTACCATCCTGATATGCATCAAGTCTTATTATACCAACTTCAGGCTTGCCTCTTTCAGCACGCTTCTCTGGTGATTCAAGGCCATGGTCAGCTGAATTTCTAAGTAAATGCATTAGAGGGTCACCGATTTCGTCGATTACGGTTCTGTCTAACTCTGTATCTTCACCTGTCATTACAAGTTCCATATTCTTATTGAGTTTCTTACATAAATCTCTAATCATTCTAGGGAATTTCTGTGTAACTGTCTCAATAGGCATCATACGGACTTTCATTACTGATTCATGAAGATTAGTTGTAACTCTCTCTAAGTATTCAATCTGTTCATTAAATGCCTGTGATTTAACACTTGCATCAGATACGCTCTGTGATACAAGACCGTTCTTAGCAATGATAAGCTCGCTGACGAGATTCATCAATACATCAAGTTTCTCTATATCTACTCTGACAGAACGGTTAACAATAGGTTTACCTGTTGCCGGCTTATTACTGCTTCCCTTGGCAGGAGCTTTTGACTCTTTCTTTTCTTCTTTTTTCTCTGCAACCGCTGTTTCATTCTTCGTTTCTTCAGGAAGTTTTTCTAACTTCTCACCGATTGCATCTTTAATCTCTGATACATTCTTGATAACTCCAAGAACTTTCTCAAGAGATTCACTTGAAATTACACATATACTGAAATCAAAGTCAAACTTTTCATCTTCTATATCCTGTGCAGGTGGGTTAGATTTAATAATCTCACCAACGCTCTCTAAGTTCTTAAATACTAAAAATGCTCTTGCGGCTTTTAAAAGACATGCTTCATCTACAAATACAGTAATTGTATACACATTCATCTTCTTTTCGAATGCTTCTTCTATTGCATGTTTTTCAAAGTCTGCAAATACAAAATCCTTGTATTTTTCTTTTTTTCCATCATCAGCCTTCTTCTCAGGTGCAGTCTGTGTCACAGTTTCTTCTTTCTTCTCTGTCTGTGGAGCACCGCCATTCAAAATAGCATCTAACTGGTTTAAAATTGCCTCATTATCGTTATCTCCCTCATCTCCAGTCTCCTGAATTATCTCAAGATAACTTTCAAGGGCATCAAGACACTGGAATAACACATCTACAAGATTAGGTGTGACTTTCATCTTACCATTTCTAATCTCTGAAAATACATTTTCCATCTGATGTGTGAGCTTCTGCATACGCTTATAGCCCATTGTACCTGCCATACCTTTTAACGAATGTGCTGCTCTGAATATCTCGTTAATAGTATCAGTATTCTCAGGTTCCTTCTCAATAATAAGCAACTGCTCATTAAGGCTTTGTAAATGTTCATTTGTTTCATCGATAAAAATCTCTAAATATTGGCTAACGTCCATCGTTTAGCACCCCCACGTTTTTTATTATTGCCTGTGCAACTTCATCTAATGGTAATACTTCATCAGCCAGACCTGCATTTATGATTGCCCTTGGCATACCATAAACTATACTTGTATTGGCATCCTGGCTAACTACATATACCTCTTTTTTTTGTTTCAATTTTTCAATACCTTTGGTTCCATCTGAACCCATTCCCGTAAGTACAACACATATTGCACTGTCATAAGCAGTCTCTGAAAGTGATTCGTACATTATGTTAGCACAAGGCTTTAAGCCTTCCCTGGGTGCTTCATCTGTAATCTTAACAATATGTCCACACCCTTTTTCATTTTTAATTCTTAGCTGGTAGCCTCCCGGTGCTATATACACATGTCCCTTTCTTAAAAGTTCACCATCTTTTGCTTCCGTCACTTCAATCTTACTTAATTCATTTAACCTCTCGGCTAATGACTTTGTAAAACCTGCCGGCATGTGCTGTACTATTATAACTGGTGCGTTCAGATTCTTTGGCAACATTGGCATCACTTCTTTTAATGCTTTAGGTCCACCTGTGGAACAGGCTATTGCGACTATCTTATCGTTACCTGAAATCACTTTAGAAGTTACACTTGTTTTTCCTGTGATAATCTTTTGTCTTGAATTACCTTCATCTTTAACTGAACCTGTAGCAACTGCCACTGCCTCTATAAGACGTTTTCTGAATTCTTCTACTGTACTGCCATTTGTATCAGACGGTTTCAGGACAAAATCAATTGCTCCGTCCTCAAGTGCAAGAATTGTCTCTGTTGCTCCCTCTTTTACTAATGTACTTACAATAATGACCTTACACCTAAGATTGTATCTCTTAATCCGCTTTAACACATCAAGTCCATTCATCTTAGGCATGTTGATATCCAAAAGAACAACATCATATTTTCCATTATTTCTAATCAGAAAATCTAATCCCTGAACACCGTCGACTGCTATATCCGCAACCATAAAACGATTATCTGTGTTTATTATATCAGACATTACTCTTCTCATAAGTGCAGAGTCATCAATTATTAAAATTTTATATTTTTGCATTACAAGCCTCCATTTCCAGATGCTTTCGGCAGAAAACTAATTTTTTTGTCTCATAAGTCTTTCCTGCTCAAATATATACCTGATAATTGTCTCTCTGGTACTATTTGGAATCTCCATATATTCTATTCTCTGTTCATATGTTGTTTCATCATTTAACAGACTTCTTGAAGACAAAACTTTTCCCATAATGCCATATACTTTTTTATTATTACTTAATGATATATCTAATTTTAACAGAACCTTTGACTTTTCTTCTAGTTTATCTCTTGAGGCGAATCTTATACCTCCTCCACTGATATCTATTATAATTCCTTTTTTTAACTTATTATTGTCTAATATCTCTTTAATCATATTCTCATCTTCAATAATCAGTTTCTCTGTATCTTCGTCAATTACTATATACTCGAAATCTTTCGTATATTCAAGTCTGTAATACTGCCTTCTTTGATATTTTTTTAATTCATAGACTAACTCAATTAATAATACATACAGACCATTTTCTTTATATCTGTCAAGTACCACAAAACGGCTCTTATACAAACCTCCAGATGTTATAAAACAAATGTCAAAACGTCCATTTACAGCAAGTGGAACTACTCTGCCTTCAACAATAGGCATAGCAATCTTTAACTGTGTTTCGTCAATAACATCATATACCTGGCTGATTAATGGTCTGTCAAAAACAGATTTCTCATCACTTAATTTTCTTCGTTCACTATTCTCTGACTTGGTTATCTCGATTCTATCTCCTAATGTTACAATCTTCGAAAGCATACTATTCACCTCACTTCTTACGTTTAAATCTTCCTAACAGCATAAACGCAAGTCCCTTTTGTTCATCCTCATCTGTTGTCTTCTTCTCTAACAATGTATCTGATATCTTCTTAAACGACTTGGCTCCCTTTGAATTAGGATATGCCATTGAAATCGGTTTCTGTTGAATTACTGCTTTTGACATATTTTCATCATTTTCAATTATTCCTAAAAATTCTATATTAAAGTTGAGAAACTTATTTACAACAACATTTAATTTATTATACAGATTAGCACCCTCTTCATAATTTCTTACTCTGTTTGCCACTATCTTGATATGATTTTGACTTTTGTCAAAATCATCGCGTTTATTAAGTGCTTTAAGAAGTGAATATGAATCTGTTATAGAGGTTGGTTCAGGAGTTGTAACTAATATAACTTCATTACTAACAACTACAAAATCCATAACTGCACTGGATATCCCTGCACCTGTATCAATAATTATTATATCAGCCATACTTTCTAATTCTTTAATCTTGTATACAAGATATGTCAACTGGTCTTTTGTAAGGTCACCTAATCCACTTATACCTGAGCCACCAGATATAAAGCCGATATCCATTGGACCCTTCATTATTATATCATTCAAATCTTTTCCACGATATATTAAATCTGAAAGATTATATTTAGGAATAGCTCCAATCATAACTTCAATATTAGCAAGTCCGAAATCAGCATCAAAAATTATGACACTTTTACCCTGTAACCTAAACTGTATTGCCAGATTAATAGACACACTTGTCTTACCTACACCTCCCTTACCACTTGTAACAGTTATTATTCTTGACTTCTTCTCATTTTCCTTTACAACTGTGTTTTTCTTCACTATATTTCTAAGGTTCTGTGCCTGATCCATTATTCGACACCCCCTAGCAGACTTTTTGCCATCTTCTGTGCATCTATAAGACGTATATCATCAGGTACAACCTGTCCACTTGTCACATATGATAAGTTGCCCCCCGTTTTAAGCTTAATATTTAATATATTACCAAATGCAGATGTCTCATCTAATTTTGTAAAAATGATATTATAATTGCCTATTTCACTGTATACATCTACAATATTTTCCAGATCTTTATATTTAGTCGATGCACTTAATACAATAAATACCTCTTTTGTACAATCTTCAGGAATAACACAATCATTTGCAAAATGAAGCATTTCCATACACTGCTCCTTATTCTTATGCGATCTTCCTGCCGTATCTACAAGTATCAAATCATATTCTTTGAATTTATCTATGGCATCGTTAAGCTCCTCTATGGTATACACAACCTGAAGAGGTACATCTAAGATATTAGCATAAGTTCTAAGTTGCTCAACTGCAGCAATTCTATATGTATCAGATGTAATCATGGCAACCTTAGCTTCTTTATCTAACTTAAACATTGATGCAATCTTAGCTATAGTTGTAGTCTTACCTACTCCTGTTGGTCCAACGAAAAATGCAATCTTTGTCTTTTTATCCTCTAGTGAAATCTCAACAGGACTTCCAATTTTCAATACGATTTTCTGATATACTGAGGCTAAAATTGTATCAAGATTACTTTCTTTCTTTAATGATGATTCAATTTCAGAAATAATCTGGTTAATATATTTCTCATCAACCTCATTTTCAAGTAATTGATTATATATTAACTGTATAAATGTAATGTTGGCATTCTTCTCTGTCTTAACATTATCTAATTCCTTTTCCTCTGGATTAGCCATTCTTGATTCTAAAATAGACTGAAGATTATCAAGTTTCTCCTCTATGGCAGTAGGTTTTCTCTCTTCTTTCTCTATATTATCATCTACGGCTATATTTATTCTACTAACTGGGATAGATGATGTAGTCTTATCCTCCAAGGCTGCTGTAATCTCTACTGTATCCTTCTTAAACAGACGTTTAAAGCCTCTTTGTTTAGTGGTCTTAATATTTAAAACCACCGCATTACTTCCCATTTCCTCTTTAGCCATCATAACTGCTTCCTGCTCAGTATTCGCTACAAACTTTTTGATTATCATCTTAAATGCTCACCATCCCAACTGACTGTAATTCTACATTTGATTCTATTTCATTGTATGACACAACAACTAAATCTTTAAAATAATCCTGTGTTAACTTTTTATAATACATTCTGACAATAGGTGAAGTTATGATTATTGCAACCTTACCCATCTTCTCTAATTTATTAATTTCTTCTTCTGTTGATTTTATAATCTTCTTAGTCTCTTCAGGATCAAGTGTGATATATGCACCCTGTTCTGACTGTTTAACGGATGCCATGATATCCTGCTCAATCTTCGGATCTAATGTAACAACAGTTGTAGCCTCATTAGGTACAAAGAATTTATTAGAAATTGCACGTTTTAAGCTCTGTCTTACATACTCTGTCAGAACATCTGTATCTCTTGTCACTGTCGCATGATCTGCCAGGGTCTCTAATATTGTAAGTAAATCTCTTATAGATATACCCTCTCTTAACAGATTCTGTAATACTTTTTGTATCTCGCCGATATTTAATAACTTAGGAATAAGTTCATCAATAAGTGTCTGATTAGAATCTTTAATATTATTAATAAGATTCTGTACATCTTGTCTGGTAAGCAGTTCATCAATATGATTTCTGACTACTTCTGTCAAATGCGTTGCAATTATTGATGGAGGATCTACAACCGTATATCCTAATGTCTCTGCTCTTTCTCGCTGACTTTCAGTTATCCAAAGTGCAGGCAGATGAAAAGATGGTTCAAATGTCGGAATACCACTTATCTCTTCTTCTACATATCCCGGATTCATTGCCATATAATGGTCAAACAGAATCTCTCCTTCACTTACCTGTATACCTTTTATCTTAATAATATATTGGTTAGGATTAAGCTGTATATTATCTCGTAATCTTATTATTGGAACAACTGCACCAAGTTCTAACGCAATCTGTCGTCTAATCATTACAACTCGGTCAATCAAATCTCCTCCCTGATTCACATCAGCAAGTGGTATTATGCCATAACCGAATTCTAACTCAATCGGATCAACCTGTAACAGCGAAGTAACATTTTCCGGCTTTCTTATCTCTTCTGCCTCTGCTTCACTTTCATCAACTTCACTCTCTATTTCGGCAATCTCTTCCATATTGCTCTTTCTCTTACCGATTATAATTGCTGCTACACCAAATGTAACGAATATATACCATGGAAGGGGTGTGGCAATTCCTAAGAATATTAATGCACCTCCAACATAATATAATACTTTTGTAGTTGTAAATAACTGCTTAAATACTGTTCCACCAAGTTCATCTGTTCCCTCTGATTTTGTGACCAGAATACCTGTTGCAAGTGAAATCATAAGAGACGGAATTGAGCTTACAAGACCATCACCGATTGTAATAATCGTATAGTAGTTAAATGCATCTGATGCACTCATTCCACCTCTTGTAATTCCCATAACAATTCCACCTATGATATTAACACAGGTTATAACAAGACCAGCTGTAGCATCTCCCTTTACATACTTAACAGCACCGTCCATAGAACCAAAGAATGCTGATTCCTTAGCTAATTTTTCTCTTCTTTCCTTAGCCTGTTGATCATTTATTGCACCTGTGTTAAGGTCAGCATCAATAGCCATCTGTTTACCTGGCATCGCATCAAGAGTAAATCTTGCCGTTACTTCAGCAACTCTTTCTGAACCTTTGTTAATAACCATAAACTGTACAATTATAAGAATTATGAAAACAATAACACCGATTATTGGATCCCCTTTTCCAACAAAGTTACCAAATGTATTAACAACGTTTCCTGCATCTCCTTTTGATAAAA
>OIXH01004536.1_pt1 | contig 11265 bp, 9 predicted proteins | sample 1587741 | NCBI WGS metagenome assembly OIXH01 (sample SAMEA3888916, study PRJEB22519) | human gut metagenome | biome: human gut; feature: human-associated habitat; material: faeces | place: Denmark | collected 2011 | reverse complement strand
CCCCCGCTGCTCTCTTATCCGCGCCCTGCTGCACATGTTCTTTGACAGACTGAAAGACCGTGCCACTGGCACGGTCTTTATTTACACTCCAATAACATTATGTAAACAATAATATGTAAATTAATTGCGCCGAGTTCTGAATCTTTTCTCTTGACATATAAGTTTGTAAATGCTAACTTATATGTATATAAAGGTTAGAAGAAACTAACTTTAGAGAGGATAGAAATATGACGCTCAACGAGTTGAAAATAGGAGCTGCGGCCGTTATCACCGCCGTAGGCGGCGACGGAGCACTGCGCTGCCGCCTGCTTGACATGGGGATCATTCCGAAAACGCGTGTTACGCTTCAGAAGGTCGCGCCGATGGGCGATCCGATAGAGATCCGCGTGCGCGGCTATGAATTGACGCTGCGCGTGGAAGAAGCGGAGAAGATAGAGGTGGAGGTCGGTGCGGAATGATATTTGCGCTTGTCGGCAACCAGAATTGCGGTAAGACCACGCTTTTTAACGCGCTCACCGGCTCCAATCAGCACGTCGGGAATTTTCCCGGTGTAACGGTCGATCAGAAGATCGGCGATATACGCGGGGAGAAGGACTGCTCCGTCGTTGACCTGCCCGGTATATATTCGCTCCGTCCGTATACGCAGGAGGAGATCGTCTCGCGCGACTTTATAATCAACCAGAAGCCGGACGGGATAATCAACATTGTTGATGCGACGAATATTGAGCGTAATCTCTATCTGACGCTCCAGCTGCTTGAGCTTCGCGTACCGATGGTGCTGGCGCTAAATATGATGGACGAGGTGCGCGCCAACGGCGGGGCGATCGACGTTCGGAAAATGAGTGCCGCGCTGGGCATCCCAGTGGTGCCTATCGTGGCGGCGAAGGGCGAGGGCGTGTCGGAGCTCGTGGATCAGGCTATGGCGACTGCGCGCGGCAAAGTCATGCCGAAGGTAACAGACTTCTGCGGGGAGGATTCGGCTGTTCACCGCTGCATCCACGCCGTTGTTCATCTTATTGCCGACCATGCGGATCGCATAGGCGTTCCCGCCCGCTTCTGCGCGGCGAAGCTTATCGAGGGCGGGGACGGTCTTGCAGACGAACTGGGGCTTGACCAGAACGAAAAGGAGCTGCTTGAGCACTGCGTCGTGCAGATGGAGAATGAGGCGGGGCTGGACAGAAATGCGGCGCTTGCGGACATGCGCTATACGTTCATTGAGAACGTTGTGGAGCGCTCCGTCATAAAGTGCCATGAGAGCAAGGAACACGCACGCTCCATGCGCATAGACAGGATACTCACTGGGCGATACACCGCTATACCTGTCTTTCTCGGCATAATGCTGCTGACCTTTTATCTGACCTTCAACGTTATAGGCCAGAGACTGTCGGACTGGCTTGAGCTTGGGATCGACGCACTGACGCGGATCGTTGACGCGGGGCTTACGGCTTACGGCATCAACCCCGTGGTACATAGCCTGATAATTGACGGCATTTTTGCGGGCGTCGGCAGCGTGCTTGTGTTCCTGCCGATAATCGTGACGCTGTTTTTCTTCCTCTCCATTCTTGAGGACACTGGGTACATGGCGCGCGTGGCATTCGTGATGGATAAGCCGCTGCGAAAAATCGGCCTGTCCGGACGCAGCATAGTCCCGATGCTCATCGGCTTCGGCTGCTCGGTGCCTGCCATTATGGCGACGCGCACAGTCTCATCCGACCGTGACCGTAAGATGACCATTCTGCTCACGCCGTATATGAGCTGCTCGGCAAAAATATCAATATACGCGTTCTTCACCGCGGCCTTTTTCCCAAAATACCGCGCGCTGGTTATGATATCGCTCTATCTGCTGGGCATCCTTGTCGGCATTGCGGCAGCGCTAATTATGAATAAAACCGTCTTTCGCGGCAAGCCCGTACCATTTGTAATGGAGCTGCCGAATTACCGTATGCCGAGTCTGAAAAGTGTCGCGCTGCTGCTGTGGGAAAAGGCTCGCGACTTCCTGCAGCGCGCGTTTACGGTCATCTTCCTTGCAACTATCATAATCTGGTTCCTCCAGAGCTTTGACACGCGGCTGAACGTTGTGGCGGATAGTTCGGCAAGTCTGCTGGCGCTGATCGGCCGCTGGATAGCCCCGCTGTTTGCTCCGCTGGGCTTTGCGGATTGGCGCTGCGCCACAGCGCTAATTTCCGGCTTGATCGCAAAGGAGTCGGTTGTGAGTACGCTTGAAGTTCTGCTTGGCGGCGCCGCCATATCGTCCATGCTCTCAACGCGCGCGGCCATCGGTTTCCTCGTCTTTACGCTGCTTTATACTCCCTGCGTCGCTGCCATGGCGACGATACGCCGTGAGCTTAACTCGACAGTGAAAACGGCTGGTGTTGTGCTGATGCAGTGCGCGGTGGCGTGGTGCGCGGCGTTCATCGCCTACGCTGCGGCAGGGGGATTCGTGTGATGAGCTGGCTGGATTATGTGCTGCTGGCGCTGGTTGCCATATGCGCCGCGCGGGCGTTTGGAGTCTGGCGACGCTCAATGAAGAGCGGGAACTGCTGCGGATGCAGCGGAGACTGCACACATTGTACCGCGCGACGCGGCCGCTGCGAGGACAAAAACAAACCGGAACACCAATAGGTGTTCCGGTTTGTGGTTTGTCAGTCTGTCAAAGAACATGTGCAGCAGGGCGCGGATAAGAGAGCAGCGGGGGAGCTTGAGGGGGCAAGGCCCGCCTCAAATACAATAAACCGCCGTCCAAAAGTCTTGATACATCAACGACTTTTGGAGCAAAGCAGCATTTTGATAATATCAAAATGCTCGGCGGATGAAGCTTGTCAAAAAAGTCCTCACAGGACTTTTTTGACAAGCTGACAAACCGGAACACCAATAGGTGTTCCGGTTTGTTTTTGCAGACTCAGATATTGACTCCGAAGGCGTTCATTTCGCTGCGAAGCTCGTCCGCGTCACCGTGAAAGACTATGCCCGGCATACCGGTGCGCTCCGCGCCCTCGATGTTCGGAGCGGAGTCATCGATAAACAGGCATTCGCCGGGGATGAGACCGAAGGTCGAATACAGCAGCTCGTATATCTCTGCGCAGGGCTTGACGAGCTTGACATCCGCCGATATCAGCGTTCCGTCAAAATACTCGCTGCCGGGGACGCGCGGCCAGTACTCATGCTGCCGGTAGCTTGCGTTGGAGAGCAGGTATACGCCGTAGCCCGCTTCCTTCAGCTCGCGTACAAGCTCAGCCATGCCGGGGACGGGCAGAATCGGCCTGTCCCAGCGGTCAACCAGCAGGTGTGCCTGCTCGTGCAGACGCTCAGGGAGACGGCTGCACATGCTCGCGGCGGCTTCCGCCTCGGTCATGGAGCCGCGGTCCATCTTCGCCCATTCGAGCGAGAGATAGACGTTGTTCATAAGCGTCCGCTGGTCCTCCGGTCTGACGCCGACTGCGTCAAGGAAATAGTTCCGGTCAAACTTCAACAGGACGTTTCCCATGTCGAAAATAATGTTTTTTATCATCAGACTATCTTCACCTTGCCCTTTGTGGCGCGGAACACGATGACGAGCGAGATTATCGTCGTGAGCGTGAGGATAGTCGCGAGCGCGGCGGCGGTGCCGTCGCTCATGCGGACGACCTCCTGATATATCGCAACGGCGATGGTGGAGGTTTTGCCGGAGTATAGCATGATGGAGCTGGACAGCTCGTTGATGCAGGTGATCCAGCTGAGCACCGCGCCGGACATGATGCCCGGCAGCATCATGCGCGCCGTCACGGTGAAGAAGGTCTTCATCGGGGACACGCCGAGGTTAATCGACGCCTCCTCAATAAACGGATCCATCTGGTATAGGAACGCGCTGCCGGAGCGCACCGTGTATGGCAATTTTCTGATAATGTAGGAGATTATCATTATGGCCGCGGTGCCGACAAGGATGATGGGCTTACGGTTAAACGCGACGATAAGGCCGATACCGAGGACGGAGCCGGGGATAACATAGGGGAACATGATGAGCGTGTCGATAAGGTTTGCTACCTTGCCCTTCTTGCGGACGAGGATGTACGACACGAGGATGCCGATAACGATGATGAACACGATGGCGATTATCGAGAACACATAGGTGTTGCGGATGTTGCGGCCGAGGCGGGACATTATCGTGCGGTAGTTATTGAGGTTGATGCCCTTGACCATGCCGGAGAAGCTGCGCTCAACAAAGGACTGGCACACGACGACTATCTGCGGCAGGAATGCCAGCGCGACGACGATGTATATCGGCAGTGAGGCGAAGAAGCGCTTCCAGCCGCGGAGCTTCGTCTCCTGAGGGGGACGGAGCGAACTCATCATGTAGTTGCGCTTGTCGACGACGAGCTTCTGGAAGGCGAGCATCGTCAGCGAGCAGACAACGATTATGACCGACAGTGCCGAGGCCATATAAGGGTCGGTTGCGCTTTCGGACATGTACTCGTTGTAGACGAGCACCGGCAGCACGGTGTAGCCCTCGCCGAGGAGCATCGGGGTGCCGAAGTCGGCAAGGCAGGTCATGAACACCATGATGCAGCCCGCGAGTATCGACGGGAGGATGACCGGCAGAGTGACCGTCCAGATGCGGCGGAGCTTGCTCATGCCGAGGTTTTCGGACGCTTCCTCAAGCGAGGAGTCGATGCTGTTCATCGCGCCCGAAGTGTAGAGGTAGATGTACGGGAACAGGTGCAGCGTAAAGACAAAGATTATGCCGCCGCGGCCGTATATCGTCGGCGCGACAAGGCCGATCTTCGCAAACAGCTTTGCCAGCAGACCCGCGCGGCCGAGCAGGATTATCCATGAGTACGCGCCGATGAACGGGGGACTCATCAGGCTCATTATAATGAAGATGTGCAGAACCTTTTTGCCGGGGATGTTGTAGCGCGTCATAAGATACGCGATGGGAACGCCGACAACGGTGGTTGTCAGGACGGTGGCGAAGCACACGACCATGGAGCGGATAAGAGTCTGGCAGTAGTAGGGCTTCGTGAAGAAACGCTTGAAGTTATAGAGCGTTATGCCGTCGACCTTGTTGGAAAACACGCTCTTCGTGAGTATCGTGTAAAACGGGTACACGATGAACATGCACATGGCGAGGATCACGAATACCTTCGTGAAAAACCAGAAATCCGGTCTCCAGCGGGAACCGAGACGTTTGTTCACAGGCTGAGCACCTCCTCGTTCGCGTCGTACAGGCTGATGCGCAGCGGGTCGAAGCTGAGATGCACTTTTTCGCCGTCGGTGTGCACCTCGGCGGTATCCTTGGTGTACTCGTTGACGATGAGGTTCTGCCCGTCGTCAAGCTGCACTTCGTACTCGATGAAGTCGCCGAGGAAGGTGGAGAACAGGATGGTTCCGGGCATACCGTCGGCGGAGAAGAACAGCTGCTCCGGACGCGCGGATATCTTGCCCTTGCCGGAATACTCGCGGCGGACGGGAACCTGAATATTCAGCTCGCCCTTGATGCTGACGTCCGCGACGCCGCCTCCGGGAGCGGAGACCTCGCAGTCGAGGAAGTTGCTGACGCCGATGAAGCCCGCGACGAACGGATTCTGCGGCTTGGCGTATATCTCGTTCGGGGTGCCGATCTGCATGATGTGGCCGTCCTTCATAACGGCGATACGGTCGGAGATGGCAAGCGCCTCTTCCTGATCGTGAGTGACGTATATGGTGGTGATGCCGAGGCGGCGCTGAAGCTTTTTGATGACGGAGCGCATCTGCACGCGCAGCTTTGCGTCAAGGTTACTCAGCGGTTCGTCCATCAGCAGGACGCTCGGCTCGATGACGAAGGCGCGCGCCAGCGCGACGCGCTGCTGCTGGCCGCCGGACAACTCGTTCGGCTTGCGGTCGGCGAGGTGAGATATCTGCACCAGCTCCAGAGCCTCGTCCACGCGGGGCTTTATCTCCTTGGCCGGAACCTTGCGCGCCTTAAGACCGTAGGCGACATTATCGCGCACACTCAGGTGCGGGAAGATGGCGTAGTTCTGGAACACCATGCCGATGTCGCGCTTGTGAGCGGGCACGTCGTTGATGCGCTTGTCGCCGAAATAGAAGTCGCCGCCCTCGATGGAGTTGAAGCCGGCTATCATGCGCAGAAGTGTGGTCTTGCCGCAGCCGGACGGGCCGAGCAGCGTGAAGAATTCGCCCTCGCGGATATCCAGCGAAACGCCGTTGAGTGCGGTGAAGTCGCCGTAGCGCTTGACGGCGTCCTTGATGATTACCTGATTGCTCATGTGGTCTCCTCCGTGTATGTGTAAAGTTTTATATTACGCAGATTCAAAAATATCCCGGAGCAGTGCCGGGACATTTTTCAGTCCGCGCAGATACCGCAAGAGGGCACCATTGGAAGGTGCCCTCCGGGTAAGCTTAGATCAAAGAAAATCAGCCTGCAACGAGGTCGTTGAACTTCTCCTTGATGGAATCTCTGTTGGCGGCGGCGTAGTCAAAGTCGTAGTTGCCGACGTTGCAGTCGTCGAGAGAGCAGAGACCCTGAGGAGCGACGTCAGAGCGGACGGGGCGGCGCGCCCAGTCGGCGTTCTGAGCGGTCTGGCACTCAGCGCTGGTGACGAAGTCGATGAACAGCTTCGCGTTCTCTTCATTGGGGCAGCCCTTGATGAGAGCAACACCGTCGGGAACGGCGGAATTCTTCTCAGGATAGACATAGCCGATGTCGGGGTTGTCGTTGTAGAGAACTGCGGACTTCTCGATGGTCACGCCGAGGGCGTACTCACCGGAAGCAACGAGCTTGTGGCAGTTGCCGGAGCTGTCCTGAAGCTTGCCGTCGAGGTTGGCGATGAACTTCTCAACGAGCGCCCAGCCTTCATCGATGGTGGGCTGGCTGAACAGCATGGTGCAGAGCTGGGTGTAAGCGGAGCCGGACTTGGAGGGAGAGCAGTAAGCGATCTTGCCCTTCAGGTTCTCGTCGCACAGACCTTCCCAAGTAGTGGGGACTTCATCCTCGGAAAGCATGGTCTTGTTGTAGATGAAGACCATGGGCAGCGGGGACTCGCCTATCCAGTAGCCGTTGGGATCCTTGTATGCTGCGCCGATGAACTCGTCGTTTGCGCAGACGTACGGCTCAAAGTAATCGTTGTAGGCCGCGAGGGTGTCAGCACCGCCGCCCCACAGAACGTCGCCCTGAGGATTGGCAGCCTCGGCAACGAGGCGCTGGCACAGCTCGCCGGTACCGGCGGCGATGACTTCAACTTGGATGTTGGGATACTTCTCCATGAACTGGGCAACGCCTGCGTTCAGAGGATCGGCATCGTGGGGAGAGTAGACAACGAGCTTGCCGGTGTAATCTTCCGGAGCTTTCTCGGTGTTCTCTGCGGGAGTGTTTTCTGCGGGGGTCTCTGCTTCGGGAGCCTTGGATTTCTCAGGCTGGGAAGCGGCCTGCTGGCCGCAAGCGCACAGCGCGAACACCATGCACAGAGCCAGAAGCAGTGCGAAGAGCTTCTTCATTTGTTTTCCTCCTGTAAAATTTGTACTTCGCGGGATGGTCATATTGATTATGAATCCCTAGGATACGATAGATTATAACATCGCTGTTGTAAGAATTCAACAAAAATTATGAATTAATGAAAAATTTGTTAACGGTAAACCAAAAAGCTCCCGCCGGGCTGTAAATGCCCGGCGGGAGCACAGCTTGTCAAAAAAAGTCCTGTGAGGACTTTTTTTGACAAGCTTCATCCGCCGAGCATTTTGATATTATCAAAATGCTGCTTTGCTCCAAAAGTCGTTGATGTATCAAGACTTTTGGACGGCGGTTTATTGTATTTGAGGCGGGCCTTGCCCCCTCAAGCTCCCCCGCTGCTCTCTTATCCGCGCCCTGCTGCACATGTTCTTTGACAGACTGAGCTCCCGCCGGGATGTAAATGCCCGGCGGGAGCTTTTGGCGTAGCTTACAAATCGGATTTATCCAGCCGGTAGAAGTATCGGTAATCGGAACGCAGGATGTTTTTTATGAACGGGACGGACAGCACCGTGTCCGCGGACACCCACGCCACGGGGTCGGCAGCGCACATCGCATAGAAGGCGAGCATCGGCGCGGCAGCGCTGACGGCTCCGCCCGCTATCGCAGGGGGCAGCAGCAGGCACACCGTGACGCGCGCGGCAAGCTCCGCGGTGCCCGCGCCGAGGATGAACTGCGGGCGGCCAATGCCCTGCACGCAGTTACGCATGACGAAGATAAACGCGAGGAAGGGGTACATCGCAAGGTCGACGTGCAGATAGGCGTTGCCGTAGCGGATGGTCTCCTGCGTAACCTTGTCGGCGCTGAGGAAGATGTGCAGATACGCGCCGTTTATCGTCAGCAGCAGGCCGGTGCCGACCATAACGGCGGTTATGACGGCGGCAATAATGAGCGCCTGCAATGTACCCTTGCGGATGCGCGCGTAGTCGCCCGCGCCGAGGTTCTGCGCGGCGAAGCTCGTCATCGCGGAGCCGAGACCGTTGAACGGCGTCATAAGCAGGTTATTGAGCTTGTGCGCCGCGCCGAAGCCGTTTTGCGCCGCGTTCGAGACCATGACGCCGTCGAGTATATCAAACTGCACCACGACGCCCTGCATCACGATGATGCCGATGGACAGAACGGAGAACTGAAGGCCGAGCGGCACACCCTGTATCAGGTGACGCGAAACGTCGCGCCATGTGATGCGCCAGTCCTCACGGCCGAGACGTAGCTGAGGATATTTTGAAAACGCGTAGAAGAAGCAGGCAAAGGTGCTTATCAGCTGTGCGGCGACGGTCGCTATCGCGGCGCCCGCGACGCCCCAGTGGAACGCGAGGATGAACAGCAGGTCGAGCCCGACGTTCAGGATTGTCGAGAACAGCAGGAAGAGCAGCGGCGTCGCCGAGTCGCCCATGCTGCGCAGGAACGAGCAGATGAAGTTATAAAAGAGCTGTGCGCCGATACCGGCGAAGATTATCATGCAGTAGGTGTGCGCCGCGTTGTAAACCGCAGGACTGTCCGGCGTGACGTTTATCCACGCGAGCATCGGGTTCAGAAGCACGAGCGCGAGCGCGGTGAGGACGACGGTCAGCACAGTGGAGAGCACAAACTGCGTCGCAAGCGAGCGGCGTACGCCCTGCTCGTCGTGCGTGCCGACGCGGCAGGAGGTCACGGCGCAGAAACCGGCGCTGGAGCCGAAGGCGAACTGGAGGAAAACGAAGACGAGCGGAGTCGTATCGGTCACGCCGGCAACCTCGTCGGCGGTCAGTGTCTGGCCGACTATCGCCGCGTCGCTTATGGAGTAGACCTGCTGAAGGAGGTAGGAGACGATTATGGGGAGCGAAAACAGCAGGATGGTTTTCCAGCAGGAGCCGCAGGTGAGCTGAACAGGATGAAAAATGGCTTTGAGATCAATCGCTTTTTTCATTGAAATCCCTGACTTTTCTCTGATAATTATGCTTCCGGAAGCGCATACTTTTACCCCGGAAGAGCTGTGATTATAGCTTCATCAAAGTTACTTGTCAAGGGGGAAAGTGTTAATATTTTATGACCGCATCACGAGACCGAAAACCGCGCGCAGAAGCCGTCGATATAGTCCTCAAGCACCGGCAGAACTGCGCTCTTTTCGGCGGCTCCGTCATACACGCTGTACAGCAGATGCATGGGCGCGTAAAACTCCAGAGCGCGCTGCTGTGCAGCTCGCGGATCGCCGCAGAGCGGCAGGAAAATCTCGCGCATGTATTCAAGCGGCCCCGCCGCGAGGTACTGCTGATACAGCGCGCTCATCTCGGCACTGCGGTACTGCTCCAGCGTCAGCATACGCCGGAAGCAGGACGGAAACTCATCCTCAGTCCAGTACCTGAACATGGCGACGCTGTACTGCCGTATGCGTTCAAGCGGGGTAAGCTCTGCCGCAGCGCGCTCATTGCTGTCCGGCATCCGGTGCTCGTCCGCCTTTTCGGCGTCACCCTCCTGCATACGCAGGACGATGTGGTTAAAGATATCCCGCTTGCTCTTATAGTGCTTGTAGAGCGATGGCGCTTTTATCCCGACCGCCGCGGATATCTGCTCCACGGTGACGGCCTCATAGCCGCTGACGGCGAAAAGACGCAGCGCCTCGGTAAGTATCCGTGTTTTGGTGTCAGTGTTTCTCATTGCGCGTTCCTCCGGGGGATGTTGATGCCGCCATTATACAGCTAACGTACGTTAGCTGTCAATCATTGCGGGGAAGAGAAAAGCTCTGCGGCTTGACCGGAAAACAACATGTATGATACTATGGGCACAAAGGAGAGGGGAGCGGTAGTATGGCGTTTGATTACAAAAAGGAATATAAAGAATACTATATGCCCAAGGCAAAGCCGGAGATAATCGAGGTACCGCCGATGAATTACATCGCCGTGCGCGGCGCGGGCGACCCGAACGAGGAGGACGGCGCGTATAAGGCGGCCATCGGGCTGCTTTACGGCATCGCGTTCACACTGAAGATGAGCAAGAAAGGCTCGCATCAGATCGAAGGGTATTTTGATTACGTCGTGCCGCCGCTGGAGGGCTTCTGGTGGCAGCCGGGCGTAGACGGCGTCGATTATAAGAACAAGCAGGATTTCCACTGGATATCCGTTATCCGCGTCCCGGACTTCGTGACGCGGCAGGATTTCGAGTGGGCTGTCGCGGAAGCGGAAAAGAAGAAAAAGACAAGCTTCGCGGATGTCGAGTTCATAACGGTCGAAGAGGGGCTGTGCGTACAGATGATGCACGTCGGGGCGTATGACGACGAGCCGGAGAGCGTCGCGCTCATGGACGCGTACCTCGCGGAAAACGGCTATGCCAACGACTTTTCCGAAACGCGCCTGCACCATGAGATATATCTCTCCGACGCGCGGAGGACCGCCCCCGAAAAGCTGAAAACCGTTATAAGGCATCCAGTGAAGAAAATCTAGAGGGACAAACGATGAAACCGGACGGAGCCCCCGTCCGGTTTCGCTTTCAAAAAAATTCGAAAATTAACGAAATATCTATGATTTTTTATAGCGGTCGTGTTACTATAAAATTTATAATTTCAGACCTATACACGTGATGCGGCGCATAAAATTTGACCGGAAAATCCTGATAGGACTTCCCGGCCGGATGTGGCACTCCCGGCGCGATTCGAACGCGCGACCTTCCGCTTAGGAGTAGCCCCGATACGACATCGGGAAGTGACATCTAATGCTAAAAAATGCTTGGAAATACAGGGTTTTTCAGCATTTCAAATCCTATCTGATACTACGCTGTGATAGCTAATTCAGAGGGATTTTACACCGTCCGATTGG
>OIXH01004533.1_pt1 | contig 11272 bp, 6 predicted proteins | sample 1587741 | NCBI WGS metagenome assembly OIXH01 (sample SAMEA3888916, study PRJEB22519) | human gut metagenome | biome: human gut; feature: human-associated habitat; material: faeces | place: Denmark | collected 2011 | reverse complement strand
TTGGAGCTGGTGGACAAGCAGGGCCCCGGCCTGGCCGTGCGCATGGAGCTGAAAATTGAGGGACCCAGCCATGGATAAGAAGAACACAGGAAGACGGCTGATTGAACTGGGTAAGGACGTGCTGATTGTGCTGCTGGCCTGCAGCGCCCTCTATCTGACCTACCGGACCCTGCTGGTGGGCGGCCTGGAGGACTTCTGGAAGGGCGAGGACAGCGGCGGGACAAACCTGGTCAAAGAGCAGGAAGAGTCCAGCGTGGCCTGGCCGGTGCGTATGGCTGTGTCCAGCTGGAACGGCGAGAGCTTGTCCCGCTACGGAGTACAGTATGACACCGGGGACTGCGACGAGCGCTTCCGGATGGTGGCCAGCCTGCTGCGTGAGGCGCTGAGCAGCCTGGGAGCGGCCAGGGAGGTATCCCAGTATGAGTGGCGCAGCGCCCTGAGCGGCACGACCAACCTGTATTTCGACTTTCTGGGGGAGGTGCCCCTGTCCGTGCTGTCGGGCTGGCTGTCCGGTACGGACAACGGTCTGGGTGACACGGTGCGCCGCCTGACTGTGTCGGCCAAGGGGGAGCAGGTCATCCTCTACTACCGGGACGAACGCACCGGGACCTACTACGCCCGTGAGGCGGAGGTGGTCAACACCCAGCAGTTAAGCAGTATCACCCAAGGCGTGACCGGTAACGGCGCGGTCTTCGCCTTTGAACAGGAGCAGTACAGCGGCCTGGATGGAGATACTATGATCTTGTCCAAGCCGCCCCAGCCGGAAGTATACTCTGCGGCGAATCCCCTGGCCGAGGAGCTCCAGACGGAGGAGCTGAGCCAGGGCGGCCGCCTGAGCGAGCTGCTGCTGGCCCTCTCGTTTCCGGACAGCAGCTACATCTATTCCAACAATGGCCTGGTCATCCGAAACGGCAACGATACAGTGCGGGTATCGGACGGCGGCGTGGTGAAATACGAGGTGTTGGAGGGAGAGCAGTCGCGCTACCTGATCCCCGCGAAGGAAGGGCAGCCCACCCTGTTTGAAGCGGCCCAGGCCTGCCGCTGGCTGGCCGACAGGACGGTGGGCGCCATGGCGGGGGAGGCCCGGCTGTATCTGCGGGAGATTCGGCAGACCCAGAACGGCTGGCAGATCGACTTTGGCTACTGTCTGGATGGAGCCAGCGTCCAGGTGGAGGATTCCGGCTATGCGGCCCATTTCCAGGTGGAGGGGGATGAGATCACCCAGTTTATCCTCCAGATGCGCAGCTACTCCAAGACGGGGGAGCAGTCCATCGTCCTGCCTGAGCCCCAGGCGATGGCCGCCATGCAGGCCCTGGGGAAAGAGGGCGGCCAGCTGCTGCTGTCCTACCGGGATATGGGTGGCGATACGGTGAGCGCAAGCTGGGTAACAGACTGAAAGGGGGTGGCGAAATGGCGTGGCCCAAAATCAAAAATATCATTATTTTGATTTTGCTGGGGACCAACCTGGGGCTCTTGGCCTTTTCCATGGGCCGGGAGGCACGGAATTACCAGCTCCAGGAAAAGGCGCGGACCAATGCCATCGTCTTTCTCCAGGAGCAGGGAATCCAGGTGGTCAGCCAAAGGTTTTGATTAGAGGTTTCTCTACCATCAACTTGTCCACTGACCCATTGTATGTGGTTGATGGGGTTCCTATGGGCGAAGGAATCAATTTCCTTAATCCTAATGAGATTGAGAGCATTGAAGTCTTGAAAGATGCTTCTGCCAGTGCCATTTATGGTAGTCGTGCCTCAAATGGAGTTATTATGGTTACTACTCGTAAGGGAGTGGAAGGCAAACCTTCATTCTATCTCGATATGCATTATGGCGTACAGGAAATGAAAAATCCTTATAATATGGCAGATGCTGTGGAGTATGCTGAAATATTGAATACAGCCGCCCGCCAGGCCGGCTATCCGGAGGAATTTGAAAATCCCGCTTCTTTTGCAGGTAAAACAACAAATTGGTGGGATGCGGGTATTCGTCAGTTTACCCCTCAATTGAATGCAAGTTTGGGTGTACAGGGTGGAACGGAGAAGAATAAGTATTCGGTTAGTTTAAATTATTTTCAGCAAGATTCTTTCTACCAGAAGGGAGGATATAAGCGATTTACAGCTCGTTTTACCAATGATTATAAATTTAATAAGTATTTTTCAGCTGGATTCTCATTAAATCCGCGTTATGAATCATGGGGGAATCCTACTAATTGGTCGGACTTTGACAGAGTGGATCCTATTACCCCCATTTTTAAACCAGAGGATGAATTAAATGGTACTGAAAATGAATATAGTGTATATTCCCGTTCTCCTTCTCAAATTTGGAATCCAGTTGGTTATGTTCACAGATGGAATCAAAGTAATAATTCTTATGCTTTGTCATCTTCTGCCTATCTTGAAATTAAGCCGATAAGAGATTTGATATTTAGATCTCAATTCTCTATAGACTTAGATACTCGAATTTCCAATACGTTTGCACCGGATTTTGTTATTGATGCAGCTCATGAATTTCAGACGAACAACAAGTTCACGCGTAACAAACCCACTTATCGTAATTGGAGTTTGCAGAATACATTGACATACCTAAAAACTTTTGCAAATAAGCATAATTTTTCTTTTATGGTAGGTAACACCTTGGAAGAATGGAATAGTACTACTTTGTGGGGAAGCTATGAAAAAATGCCCAACAACTCAGATAATTTACATGAATTGGATGCTGGTACCGTCAATCCACAGACCGGAGGTAATTCTTCTACCACTTCTATTTTGTCTTATTTAGGTAGACTAACTTACAATTATAATGATAAGTATTATCTTACAGCTACTTATCGCGTGGATGGTTCTTCCAAATTCCTGTCCAAGAATAAATGGGCTTCTTTCCCTTCAGCTTCTATAGCTTGGCGTATGTCTAATGAGCCGTTTATGGAAAGTATAAAATCTGTACTTAACAGCCTTAAACTTAGAATAGGTTGGGGGCGTGTAGGTAATCAGAATCTACCTTCAGGAGTTTATATGTCTCAATTAGGACAAGGTTACTATGTCTTGGGCGATAATGTGGTGAACACAGTTTACCCCAGTTTGGTTAAAAATGAGGATGTGAAATGGGAAACTGTAGAAGATTATAACTTTGGTATTGATTATGGATTATTTGATAATCGTTTAACGGGATCTTTTGAGTATTATATAAAGAATACTAAAGATATGCTTTTTCAGAAAGCTTATCCCAGTTATTCCGGCTACCCGGGTGATGCCAAGATTTGGACAAATGTAGGTTCTATGCGTACCAAAGGTTTTGAAATGGCAATCAGCTACAATGACCGTTGGGGAGATTTTACCTTTGGAACTACTTTAAACTTGACTACTTTCAACATCAATATGACAGAGTTGACAGGCGATAAAGACCCATTGTATGGAAATGGTGAAAAGACAAAGACAATAGAAGGTGAAGAGCCTGCTTTCTTCTATGGATATGTGGCTGACGGTATCTTCCAGAATCAGACTGAAGTGAATCGTCATACTAATAACAAAGGACAGTTCTTACAACCTAACGCACAAGTTGGCGATATTCGATTTAAGGATATAAACGGAGACGGACAATTGAATGCAGATGACCGTACAAAGATTGGTTCTCCATGGGCTGATATGACGATGGGACTTAATCTGAACTTAGGTTATAAGAACTTTGACTTAGTGGCAAACTTCTATGCCAGTATCGGTAATGATCTTGTCAATCAGAATATTCAAGAATTGTACAATGCTGCCGGCAGTGGTGGAAAAGTGAATAAGGTGAGCGGTTTACTTGATATGGCTTGGCACGGTGAAGGAACTTCTAACTATGTTCCTCGCTTATCTACTCAAGATCATAATGAGAACTTTACCAAATTCTCATCTTTCTACATAGAGGATGGTTCTTACTTAAGACTAAAGAATTTACAATTGGGGTATACTTTTAAGAAAATCCCTGGCGTCAATAAACTGAGATTATATATAGCAGGACAAAACTTGTTTACCTTAACTGGCTATAATGGCGTTGAGCCCGAAGTTTCAGGTAGTGTGTTGAGTTTTGGATTTGGCGGATGGACTTATCCAGTACAACGTATATACTCAGTAGGTGTAAATGTAACATTTTAATAGATTGTAAATCATGAAAAAGAATATATTTGCTTTCATAATAGTGGCTTCATTGGGATTTATGTCTTGTGAAGATTTTATTGAACACGAAAAAAGAGGTGTTCAAGATTTGGATAACTATTTTAAGACAGATACAGAATGTCGTGACTTTGTCATTGACTTGTATAAGCGTGCATTGCTAAATAATGACTGGCAGCCGATAGCTCATACCAGAATAACGAATGAAACGGCTACCGATGATGCTTGGATGGGAAATACCGGACAATCTGCTGATGGATTCAGTCCAGCTTCGGAATACTTGATCACTCCCAATAGAATGGGATATCTTACAGATTTATTCAAGGAGAGATATAAGAATATTATGGCATGTAATATTGCCATAAACTCTATTCCCGAAGCTCCTATTTCTGAAGACAAAAAAAAGTCCTATGTCGGTGAAGCTCTATTTTGTCGCGCATATAATTACTTGGATCTTGTAGGCAATTTTGGGGGTGTACCATTGGTACTTAAAATGCTTTCATCCAATGATATGAATCTAGGGCGTTCTAGTAAAGAAGAAATATATCAGCAAATAGAGAATGATCTTAAGTCAGCCGTTCACATGGTAAATACTACGTATGGAAGTGAAGGAAAAGGTAGGGCTACTGTATGGACTTGTACTGCATTATTAGCAAGAGTTTCATTATATCAAGGAAAATGGGAAGAAGCTTATCATTATGCAGATACCACAATCATGAATAGTGGCTGTAAACTCGAACCTGATTTTCTAGATATTTGGAACGTCAATAATCACAATGGCATAGAATCGCTTATTGAAGTTCAGACAAGCACTGAAGTGGGTAAAATTTTGGGCAATCCCCTTTCTACACTTTGTGGAGGACGTGGTGAAAGTTTGGAAAATTTCCCCAGTAAAGACCCCAATGACATTATGGATGGTTGGGGATGGGGAGTACCCACCAGCGATTTGGAAAATTGTTATCTTTCGGAAGAAGATGAGATAAGAAGGCGCAGTACAATAACGGTTTGTGGTGACGCTGTATATGGTGATGAGGATTTAAACCCTACTTATGTATTTGACTTAGCACAAAATAAGTCTGGGCGTGTAATTCGTAAGTATTATATTCCCATTGCTACTCGTAGAACATTGGAAGATAAAAGATATAACGCTCCTTTGAATACTCCAATTATCCGTTTGGCAGAAATGTATCTGACGCGTGCAGAAGCAGCTTTTCACTTGGGTATGTTTGATGAAGCAATGGATGATGTAGACATCATTCGTGCTCGAGTAAAACTTTCTCCGAAAAAAGGAACTGTAACCGGTAACGAAATACTTTATGCTATTTGGAAAGAGCGCAGAATGGAATTGGCATTTGAAGGATTGCGTCTGTTTGATATTAGGAGACAGATAGATCCGGTCACTAATCAACCCGTTATAGCTGGTTTGTTCGGTCCGAATGGAAGTTTTGTTCGTTACAATATGTATGAATCAACGGATCAGTATGAAACGAGCAACCTTAAAGAGCTACAGAACAAAGGTATCAACTTCGATATCAATAAACATTTGGTATGGCCCATTCCTCAATCGGAAATAGATCGTAGTTTTGGTACTGTAACACAGAATCCTAATTACTAATAAACATAAGAGATCAAACTTAAATTTTATAGAAATGAGAAATAGCAAATATTTGCAGATATTAGGTATCTGTACACTGTTTTCAGTTACGGCATGTAGTTCCAAATTGGAGATTCCAGAACCGCCTGTTTACAATAAGGTGAGAAATATTTCAGTAGACTTGAATCAGGAAATGCAGACGATTGACGGCTTTGGGGCATCAGATGCTTGGCGCTGTCAGATGGTAGGAAAATATTGGCCAGAAGAGAAAAAAAATCAAATTGCCGATTGGCTGTTTAGCCAGGAAGTCGATGAAAATGGAAATCCAAAAGGCATCGGCTTGTCCATGTGGAGATTTTACATTGGTGCAGGAAGCACAGAACAAGGACTTGATAGCGACATTGCGGATGAGTGGAGACGGTCTGAATGCTTTTTATCAGCTGATGGTACTTACAATTGGAATAAATATGAAGGACAGAAATGGTTCTTAAAGGCAGCTCGTGATAGAGGGGTTGAGCGTTTTCTGGTTTTTAACCTGAGCGCTCCGGTTCATATGTCCATAAATGGGAAAGGCTTTTCAATTAAAGAGAAAAGGATGAATATCAAGGCAGGTATGATGCCTGATTATGCAGACTTTTTAGTAGAATGCATTGATAACTTGCAGAAGAAAGAAGGAGTTAAATTTGATTATTTAAGTCCTGTGAATGAACCACAATGGGATTGGAGTAAAGGCAGTCAGGAAGGGACTCCCGCCACTAATGAAGAAATATCTCAGTTCGTAAAATTACTATCAGAAAGACTCAGCAAAAGAGGATTGGCTACCAAAATAGCATTGGGAGAAGCTGGGAGTATTCAATATTTGTATAAAAATGTAGATAATGAGAACTTTGATAATCAGATTGATGATTTTTGGAATCCATCATCTCCGTTGAGCATTGCTTCTCTGCCCAATGTAGAACGAGTAATGACTGGACACAGTTATTGGACTGTTTGGCCCGTCAAGGATTTAGTTTCACATCGTAAAGCCTTGAATGATAAAATAAAAGAGCACAGCGGCTTAAAATATTGGCAAACTGAGTATTCTATCCTCGAAAGCCCCGGAGAGTCCGAAATTCCTAACGGAAACGGAAATAAACGCGATTTGGGTATGCAAACGGCACTTTTTGTTGCACGTACTATTCACAATGATTTGACATTGGTAAATGCTTCCTCTTGGTCTTGGTGGACAGCTCTTACCCGTGCAGACTACAAGGACGGTTTGGTATATCTGGATGATGGAACAAATAATGGTTCACAAGTTACAGACTATTGCAAAAAAGATGGATTTGCCAGGGACTCTAAGCTTATGTGGATGCTAGGTAATTATTCTTTTTTTGTCCGTCCGGGTATGAAACGTGTTGCCGTTATTACCGAAAATCCAGACCCTGAGAAAGAGAGTAAAGATGTTATGATTAGCGCATACAAAGACAGTTCTTCCAAAAAGATAGTTTTGGTGGCAGTTAATGTCGGTTCTGTCAACCGAAAATATAATCTTCAAGATTTGAAACTGAAGAATCAGACTTTAACTCCTTACACCACTTCTGAAACATCCAATTTAGGAAAGGGAACGACAATAAAAACTAATGAGATTGTTGTTCCGGCAAAGTCTGTCGTAACTTTTGTTGGTGAACTAGAATAATGTAATGAATAACTTGAAATATTGACTCTATGCGTAATATTTTCTTTCTCATATTAAGTTGCTTTTGTCTGCTTTCAGTACACGCACAGAATGAAACGTCAAAAGATCATATTTCATTAGCTGGTATCTGGAACTTTAAATTGGATCCTTTGAATGTTAGTATTCCGGTAAAAGGAAGTAATTTTGTATCTAAGTTTCCAGAAGAAATAACTCTGCCGGGGTCTACAGACCAAGCTGGAAAAGGATTTAAAACGCAAGATATGAGTTCGCTTCGGCTTACTCGCATGTTTGAATATAGTGGAGCATCTTGGTATGAGAAAGAAAATATTTTTATTCCTGAATCTTGGAAAGACCAACAACTTTTTCTGTTTTTGGAACGAGTACATTGGGAAAGCCAAGTGTGGATTAATGGGAAATTTGTCGGAAAAGAGGAAAGTCTTTCTACACCACATTTGTATGATATAACTTCTTATGTAAAGTTTGGAGACTGGAATACTGTTCGCATTAGAGTAGATAATGGGAACATCCATGATATAGCCTATACACATGCCATCAGTGCTGAAACACAGACTAACTGGAATGGCATTATTGGACGTATGGAAATCCAGGCTGTAAGTAAGGTACATATTGCTGATGTACAGATATATCCTTTACAAAAAGAAAAAAGGCTAAAGATTGTGGCGCAGATTGTGAACTATAGTAACCTGCCGGTTAAAGGCGATATACGGATAAATTGTCATTTTTTGAATGATTCTCAAGATTTGCATCTAAAGGAGAAAAATACAACTTTTAATAGTTCGGATTCTTTAATACACTTGGTACATTACTATGATTTGGGAGATAAGCTATACACTTGGGATGAATTTGAGCCTAATCTGTATGAAATTGACTATGAGATAAAGTGTTGCGGTAAGAGTGATGTGCGAAAAATAAAATTTGGTATTCGTGACTTTGGAACAAAAGGTACGCATTTCACGATAAATGATATTCCTACATTTATTCGCGGTGCTGTAAATTCTTGCGAGTTCCCCATTACCGGTTATCCTCCGATGGGTTATGAAGAGTGGAAAAAGGTAATGAAGGTATATAAAGATTACGGATTGAACTGCATTCGTTTTCATTCTTGGTGTCCCCCTGAGTCCGCATTTCAAGTTGCAGATGAATTGGGCTTGTATTTACAAGTCGAAAACTCGGACTGGCGTTTTACGGTAGGGGAAGATGAGGCAACCAACGCTTTCTATTTAGATGAAGCTCAACGCATTATTAAGGAATATGGAAATCATCCGTCTTTTGCCTTCTTTTGCGAAGGCAATGAATTAGTTGGAAAAGGTTGTGTGGATTTTCTAAAAGAAATGCTAACTGAATGGAAGAAAGACTCACGTCATCTTTATGTGGCTGCATCTGGTTATCCTACAGTGGAAGGAAGTGATTTTTTCGATTTTTATGGTGCTCGTCCACAGCGTTGGCAGGAAGGCCTGAAAGGACGTTTTAACTCGCAGCCATTAAACACAAGATATGATTACATAGATTATGTAAAAAAATTCTCAATACCTATGGTGACTCATGAGATAGGACAATGGTGTGCTTATCCTGATTTTAACCAAATATCTAAATATATAGGGGTTTTAAAACCTTATAACTATGAACTTTTTAGAGAAGATCTCCGTAATAAAAAAATGCTTGATCAGGCTCATGATTTTCACATCGCTTCAGGTAAGTTCCAAGTTCTTCAAAAAAAGGAAGAATTTGAATCTTATTTCCGCACCCCTGGTTTCGGAGGCTATCATTTACTTCAACTAAATGACTTCCCTGGTCAGGGTACTTCACCGGTCGGAGTTGTTGATGTTTTCTATGATGCTAAGCCTTATGTGGATGCCCAAACATTCAAACAGATACAAAGTCCTTGTCTTCCTTTATTACGTACTGATAAGTTGGTGTGGAGTCAAAATGAAACTTTTGAAGGAGATGCCCAAGTAGCTAATTTTTTGAAAGAAAAACTAAAAGGAGCAGTAGTGGACTGGAAACTTGAATATCTGAATGGCAATGTTTATAAAGACGGCTCCTTTAAACTAGATATTCCGAATGGTGGCATTACTGACTTGGGAAGAATTTCTATTCCCTTGACCGAAATTTGTCAAGCTGCAAAGATGGTATTGAAGATGGAAATTAGAAACACCTCATTTTCCAATAACTGGGCTATATGGGTTTACCCAGACAAGCTACCAGAAATATCAGAAAAAAAAGTAATGTTGGCCAGAGAATGGAATAATAGAGTCAAACATTATTTGCAGAAAGGAGGAACGGTATTGTTACTTGCTGATACTGCCCAAGTAAAATCTGACGTGCCCCCTTGTTTTTCCAGCATATCCTGGAATGCAGTCTGGTCTGGTACACCTCCAAATACTTTAGGTATTTTATGTAATCCCAAACATGCCTTATTCAGACATTTTCCTACAGAAGAACATTCAAACTGGCAATGGTTTGACTTGGTGCGTAATTCGAAACCTATGTTGCTTGATCATACTACTTATGAATTTAAACCCTTAGTGCAGATTATTCCAGATTGGAACAACAATCGAAAGATAGGCCTAATTTTTGAAGCTAAGGTGGGTAAAGGAAAACTAATGGTTACTTCTATCGCCTTTGACCGGATTATGGCTCATAGCCCTGTTGCACGGCAGATGTATTACAGTCTGGTAAACTACCTTAATTCACCCGATTTCTCTCCAGAAGTGACCCTTACTAACGAAATGATTGACAAGATATTTATTCAGCCATGAAACACAAGAATATCCCTTTGATATTGTTGATCCTTTTTTCAGCCGTGACATATAATTTATATGCCCAGCAGAAATACTGGAATGAGCACACTCAACTCACCCCATGGCGTTTTCCATTAACGGCAGACAAGGCTGGACTCACTTATGAAGATCTCACGGGAGACGGTACGCCAGATATCATCCGTGCTTTCGTCCTCGACAGCATTCCCGTCATGTGGATTGATGACGACGGAGATATGAGATACGATGATTTGGAAGGTGATACAGATAATGATTGCCTGCTGATAGACCTGAACAAAGATGGCATCTTCGGTGGTCCGAAAGACCTCTGCATAGACTGGGTGGACACAGACGAAGACGGAATAGCCGATATGCAATTGGTTATTTATAACGGCAGTGCCGATGCTCGTTGCGGCTATGACTGGGACTCTGATTTCATTATTGTTATAGATATTGAGAAGGATGATATCAAAAGTTTCATCGACTGGAACCAACTACTCCCTTTATGCTGGGAACATAATGGTCATTCTAATTTCTTTCAAGATTATCATGGGAACACACTATTGCTGAAAATGCATTCATCTAGTTTCAGAGTTGCCGACACTCGCTTCAACTGCGAAAATCCTTTTATCTTCTACGATCACGACAATGATAACCTGACTGAAATGTCTGTCCGCCTAATGGATATTCCACACGTTCGTCCCTGTAACGGGGACACTCCCCATGAAACATTCAGAAAAGTGTCTGATGAAATAGATGTTGTGTATAGCGGCCGCATTCCTTGGGCAAGTATCTCTTGGGATGTGGATAATGATAACGGGCAGGGCAACGAATTCGATTTTGATATGACTGTCCATTTCTATGGAAAAGGATTCGATTATTCTGATCAGATACATAAATTTAAAAACCTGCGCGGACTTCCGGAGGCTGACAGATATATTTACGACCCACGTTGGCGACAAATGTCCGAACTTATCTATCCGGACGAAAAAGTGGCTTATAATATGATTTTCCGAAAAGGGAAGTGGGATTACTGCTGGTTTGTCTTTGATGAGGACGACGACTGCAACCGTTGGGA
>OIXH01004523.1_pt1 | contig 11283 bp, 7 predicted proteins | sample 1587741 | NCBI WGS metagenome assembly OIXH01 (sample SAMEA3888916, study PRJEB22519) | human gut metagenome | biome: human gut; feature: human-associated habitat; material: faeces | place: Denmark | collected 2011 | reverse complement strand
GAAGGTTTCCAAAGGGCGATCGGAAAGCCCTTTGGTCGCCTCCGCAGAGGCGAAATCCCCTGCAACAAGAAAATTCAGCTGCAAATAAGCATCCAGTAATGCCGCCCGCCCAAAGGCACTTAAGCATTGCCCTTATGCTTCTCCAAGAACACCATCAGCACCGCCACATCCGCGGGCGACACCCCCGGAATCCGGCTCGCTGCCGCAAGCGACCGCGGACGCTGCTTCATCAGCTTCTGCCGCGCTTCAATCCGAAGCCCGGTCACTTCCTCGTAGGGCAAATCCTCCGGCAGCAGCGTCTCTTCCATCTGCCGCGCGTGGCGAATCAGCGTCTCCTGTCGCTCCAAATAGCCCTCATACTTCACCGAGATTTCCGCCTGCTCCTGCGCGGGCTTGCCGAATTGCCTAATCTCCGGCGAAAGCTCCGCCAGCGCTGACAGCGTGATTTCCGGGCGCTTCAGCAGTTCCACCGCGCTTAGCCCGTTCTGCACTTCCGGCTGATGATGCTCCTCCAGCCAGTCGTTCAGCGTGACGCCGGGCGTGTACTTCGCCTTGCGGAGTTCGCCCAGCAGCTGCGCGGTTTCCGATGCCTTGCGTTCCGTGCGCTCCATGCGCTCCCGCGTCGCCAGACCCGCCTCGTAGGCGATGCACGTCAGGCGCAAATCCGCATTGTCCTGCCGCAGGGATAAGCGATGCTCGGCGCGGCTCGTCATCATGCGGTACGGCTCGTCCGTGCCTTTCGTCGTCAGGTCGTCGGTCAGCACGCCGATGTACGCCTGATCACGCGTGAGCACAATCGGCGGCTTGCCCTGCGCCGTCAAAGCGGCATTCATGCCCGCCAGCAAGCCCTGCGCGGCGGCTTCCTCGTACCCGGATGTGCCGTTAATCTGCCCCGCGAAGAACAGTCCGCGCACATCAAGACTTTCCAGTGTCGGGCGCAATTGCCGGCTGTCGATGCAGTCGTACTCAATCGCATACGCCAGCCGCGTCAGCTCGCACCGACGCAAGCCCGGCACGGAGCGGTACATCTCCCACTGCACATCCTCCGGCAGCGATGTGGACATGCCCTGCACATACCATTCGCGGCTTTGCATTCCTTCCGGCTCCAAGAACACCTGATGGCGCTCCTTGTCAGCAAACTTGACGATTTTATCCTCTATCGACGGGCAGTAGCGCGGCCCGATGCCGTGGATTTTGCCGGAATACAGCGGCGCACGGTGGAGATTTCGGCGGATGATGTCGTGCGTTTCCGGCGTCGTCCATGTCAAATAGCATGCGTAGGTATTGTGCAGCGCGCGGTCGGTCATAAACGAGAACGGCGTCACTGGCTCGTCACCGGGCTGCGGCGTCATTTCGTCGAAATCAATCGTCCGCACGTCGATGCGCGCGGGCGTCCCCGTCTTGAACCGCCGGAGCGGAAAGCCAATGCGCGTCAAGCTGCCGCTGAGGTTCGGCGCGCTCATCAGCCCCTGCGGCCCGCCCGGCGTGATGCTCTCGCCGATGATAATCTGGCTGCGGAGGTACACGCCGCACGCGACAACCGCGACCTTGCAGGAGATATGCTGCCCCGTCGTTGTCGTTACGCCGGTGACATGCCCGTTCTCGACGTCAATCGCGGCGACTTCTCCCTGCCGGACGGTCAGGTTGTCCTGCGTCATCAGCGCGGTACGCAACCGGTTCTGGTACTGCTGCTTGTCCGCCTGTGCGCGCAGGGCGTGAACCGCCGGGCCTTTGGACATATTGAGCATTCGGCTTTGGAGGAACGTATCGTCGATGGCGCGCCCCATTTCGCCGCCCATTGCGTCCAGTTCACGCACAAGATGCCCCTTTGCGCTGCCGCCGATGACCGGATTGCACGCCATGAGAGCGATGCCGTCCATATTCAGCGTCAGCAGGAGGGTATCAAGCCCCATGCGCGCCCCTGCGAGGGCGGCTTCACAACCCGCGTGTCCGCCGCCGATGACTACCAGATCCTTCATCATACGCCTTCTGCTCCTCGGAAATAGGATTCCAGTATGATTATACCATAGGGAGGGGGAAAAGGAAAGAGGGAGAGGCGAAATTAGGGCGGGAGGAATGCGGATAACCGCGCAGAAGGAGCAACGGAAAAGCGAACAACTCCATCGCGCCAGATGGGCGCGGCTTTCTATCCCCTCATCTCAAGCAAAATCAAGCGAAATCAAATGAAATCAAGCCAATTCAAATGAAATCAAATTTTCTTGCCAATTGCGGCCATCCGTGCTATCATGCGCATATAGCGAACGCAAGTTCCTATATTTCGCGGCGTACCTGCCCGCGCCGCCGTACTCATCACACAAGGAGGAGCGAAATTGACTGACATTACCACTACTCTCACTTATACCGCTGACCTCACCCGCCCCCTGCGCCGCATGAACATCCCCGCGCTGTTCATCACCGATGCGCGCCGGGCGCACCGAATCACCGTCACGGTTCTCCGCGCTGGAAATCCCGTTGACCTTGGCGACACCGCCGTTTCCGGCACGGTCAAGCACCTGCGCACCGGCACAACCATCCCGCTTAGCGGCAGCGCGCAGGGCAGCATTGCGTCCGTCACCCTGCCGCCCGCCGCCTACGCCCAGCCCGGCGACATCGAAATCTATGTCACCCTGACCAGCGGCGACGTGCAGAACTGCATTTTCGCCGCAACGGGCTGCGTTTTTCCCTCTTCCACCGACCGCGTGGCGGATGTTCCCGGTTTTTACTCGCTTGCGGCGCTGCAGGAGCAGTTTTCGTCGCTGGATGCGCGCCTTCGTGCGCTGGAGGAAATCGGCATCCCCATCACGACCGCCGACCAGCTTGTTTCCGCTGTTCCGCTCAATTCGTGGAAGTTCAACCTGATTTCCGCGACGGCGAACACGGCGTATTCCTCGACGGCGGAAGCGGCAGCGGGGTTTGACGACGCAAGCTGGCGGACGGTCAGCTTGCCGCATGACTGGTCGGTGGAGCTGGACTTCAATGCATCCAGTCCGGCGACGTATGAGGGCGGGTATCTGGACGGCGGCGACGCGTGGTATCGCACGACCGTCAGCGTGAACAAGCAGAGTGGGCGGCGGTATGTGCTGTGCTTTGACGGCGTGTACATGGAATCGACCGTGTACGTCAACGGGCAGCAGGTACACAAGAACTATTACGGCTACAATCCGTTCGCGGTGGATGCGACGGAACAGATGGTCAGCGGCGTGAACACGATTGCGGTGTTCGTGCGCAATGAGCAGCCGTCGTCGCGCTGGTACTCCGGCAGCGGAATGATTCGCCCGGTGGAACTGGTGACGCTGCTGGATGACCAGATTCGCATGGAGAACATCCGCGTAACGACCCCGAAGCTGGACAGTGACCTGACCAACGGCGAAACGGTTGTTGCGTTCGACGCGGTGAACAAGACGGGTGCGGAAGCATCGGCGACGTTCACGGTGGATTTGTACGACCCGGACGGCGCGAAAGTCGGCACGGCGGATGCGTCGGCGGTGATTGCGGCAGGAGAAACGCAGAACGTCAGCGCGACGGTAGTGTACCGCAGCCCGAAGCTATGGCACATCAGCGACGCGCAGCAGCGGGATTTGATGGAAAACGGGAAAAGCGTGTCGGCATCGGGCAATCCGCTGACGTGCGAGAACGCGCTGGCGGGAAAACCGCTGGGGGCGCTGCATGTGTACGGCAAAAGCACGCAGAACGGCGTGCCGACCCCGACCGCGCCCGTGCCGATTGTCAGCGCGGGTGACGGCAGAACGGTGGTGGTCACGGTGTCGGACGGCGCGAACAATTCGCAGACGCTGCAAACACCGAATGCGCTGCCGGGCATCCCGGTTGCATCCAGCGGCAATTACACGGATGAAAGCGGGCAGCAGTGGGTGTGCGATGAAGTGGATTTGGCGCGCGGAGTGCGCGTGCAGCGCATCACCAAAATCAAGCTGACATCTTCGATGAAATGGACGAGGGCTGGAAACAATGTTGACCGCTATTTTTGCACGTTCGACGGCATCGATGCAGCAGGAACATTCTGCACGCATTTCAGTGCTGCCATCAACGGTGAAACCGTAGGCGGCATTGCTACCAGCAGCAGCAATATCATCGGTTTCGCTTACGCGGAAAGGGGTACGACGACCGTCGATGACTTCAAGGCGTTCCTCGATGCGAACGAGGTATATATCTATGTACCGCTTGCCTCCCCCATTGAAACCGCCCTTTCATCCGCTGAAATCGCCGCGTACAAGGCGCTGACCACCTACGCCCCGACGACCGTCATCAGCGCAAGCGGCGTGGCGGGGCTGGCGGCAAGCTATCAGCAAAGCATTCTGCCCAGCAATGCGCCGACTGCGCTTTTGACGGCTTCCCCGGCGAACCTCTACGAAGCCCAAATCAGCGCGAAAGTCGGCAATCGGGTTCAGCGGTCAAAGCGCGTGACCTACGGCTACCGCAGCATCCGATTCGACAAGGACACGGGCTTCTATCTCAATGGCATCCACACGAAGCTCAAGGGCGTTTGCGTCCACCACGACGGCGGGTGCATCGGCGCGGCGGAGAACCGCAGCGCCATTGAGCGGCAGGTGGACATCCTGACCAACATGGGCTGCAACGCAATTCGCCTGACGCACAACCCGTTCGGCGCGGAATACCTCGACGTATGCCAGCGCAAGGGCGTTCTGCTGGTGGAAGAGCTATTCGACGGCTGGACGAAGGTCAAGAAGCAGAAGGATTTCGGGCGGTATTTCACCGACCACTACGCCGAAGTCGTGACCAGCGCGATTCGCCGCGACTGGAACAATCCGGCGGTCATCATGTGGTCGCTGGGCAACGAAGTTCGCACGAATTTGACGCTCGGCGACTATTCATCCAGCGAGATTGTGAACGTCTGCACGATGGTGAACAGCGCGGTGAAAGCCCTCGACAGCACCCGCCCGACGACGATGGGCAACAACGCCCCCGGCGGCAATCTATCTGCGCTGATGGCTATCGTGGATGTCGTTGGCATCAACTACAACGGCAACAACCAGACCTACCAGACCGACCGCCCGATTTACGGCAGCGAAACGACCTCGGCGCTTTCCAGCCGCGGTGTATACGCGACGGACAGCGCGAACATGGCGTATCCGTCCTACGACAACAAGGCGGTTTCGTGGGGTAACACGGCGGCAGAAACGGTGAACGCCTACTTAAGCAGCGCGCGTTCCTGCGGTCATTTCGTCTGGACGGGTTTTGACTACATCGGCGAACCGACCGAATGGAACAAATATCCGGCGAAGAGCAGCTATTTCGGCATCGTGGACACTTGCGGCTTCCCGAAGGACATTTACTTCATGTACCAGTCCATGTGGGACAGCCGCCCGATGATTCACATGCTGCCGCACTGGACGCACGAATCCGGCAATATCGACGTATGGCTGTACTCGAACTGCGCGTCGGTTGAACTCTTCCTGAACGGAACGTCTCTGGGCAAGAAGGCGCTTGCGCAGCGCGGGACGAAGAATCAGTACGCCTACACGGTGGCATACGCGGCGGGAACCATCGTCGCGAACGGTTACGACGCTTCCGGCAACCTGATTGCGCAGGACATTCAATACACGGCGGGAACGCCCGCGAAACTGGCGCTTTCCAGCGACAAGACAGCGGTCAGCACCGCGTCGGATGATTTGGTCTACATCACCTGCGACGTACTGGACAAGAACGGCACGCTCTGCCCGAATGCTGACAACAGCGTGACCTTCACGGTCATGGGCGGAACGATTATCGGCACGGACAACGGTCACGGCGCGAATGTGGAGAAGCTCTCCGGCAGCACGCACGCCGCGTTCAGCGGGAAGTGCCTTTGCGTGGTGAAGCACGACGGGGCTTCCGGCACAATGAAGATTACGGCGACGGCGAACGGTTTGGCGGCGGGAACAATCAGCGTGACGAAGGGCGAAACCACCATCGCGGCAACTGCTCCGGCAGCGTCTTTTGTGGACGCGGCGAATCCGCCGATGCGCGACGTGAGCGAACCAGCAGAAGCCGCGCCGACGATTTCCGCCATCAGCGCGGACAAAACGACGGCAGCGCTGAACGAGGAAATCACCTTCACCATGACTGTCAAAAACACGACGAGCATCCGCGTGTACATTGACGGCAGCGTGAACCGCTACATCTACGACGTAACGGACGGGACGATGACCTACAAACTGTCCTTCACGGACGCGGGCAGCGGAACGCGCACGGTTGCGTTTGAGCCTTGCAGGGGCGACGTGGTGGGCGCGAAAACGGCGGGGATGGTGATTACGCTGGCGAACAGCTGATGCTATTAAGGCAATACCGCACAAATGAGTTGGTGCGATGGCGAATGCATTTTTTGTCAGATGCGATTGCAGAAATCGAAGGTTTACTGGAGGTAAATCGAGATTTCTGCAAGAAGCAGATGGCAGAAAAGGCATCGCCAGCGCTGCCGACGAATTGTGCGGTAGTGCCTTAACCCAATCGAAAAGGGAGCAGCTCATGCGGGCTGCTCCCCCTTTTCTTTGATTTCGATTTCTGGTATAATGACTTACGCAAGATGCCGCGCAAGCACATTCTGCACCAGCGCGCCGTCTGCCTTGCCCTTCACGCGCGGCATGAGCGTTTTCATGATAAGCCCCTTCTGCTTCGCGGTCGGCGCATCCAGCCCCAGTTCCGCCAGCACAGCGGTCACTTCCGCCTCCACCTCGTCCTCGGACATCATCTTCGGCGCGAACTCCTGATAAACCTTCATGCGCAGCGTGTTTTCCGCGATAATATCCTCACGGCCGTTCGCCTGCTCAATGGATTCCTGACACTGCTTGATTTCGCGCAGGACGACGGCGTTCTCTTCGTCCTCCGTGAGGTCGGCGCGCTTGTCAATCGCCTTGTTTTTCAGCGCGGACAGCAGCAGCGACAGCGCTTCCTTGCGCTCCTTGTCGTGATCCTTCATTGCCTGCATCATCGCGGCGCGTACGGTTTCGATTCGAGACATATTCCTCATCCTTTCCTGATGGATTTCAGGCATATTGTACACCCCTTTGACCTATTTGTCCAGCATATCAAGGAGGATTTTGTGATGCTTTCCAAGCGCGAAAAGCTGTTTGCCGCCGTTTCTTCTCTGCACGGGCTGATTTGCCCTGTCTGCCGCCAGCTGCTTTCCCGGCAGGGCGACAATTTAATTTGCGCGGGCGGTCACGCCATAAATGTGAACCGGCGCGGGTGCGTTAATCTGCTTTCGGCGCAGGCGGATACATTCTATGACGCGGCGCTGTTTGCCGCCCGTGAGCGCGTGTTCGCGGCGGGGTGCTATCAGCCGGTCGCGGATGCCATCGACGCGCTGCTGCCGGATGCGCCACAAAAGCTGCTTGACGCGGGCTGCGGCGAAGGCTGGTACCTGAACGCTCTGCTGACGCGCCGAACCGACAGCATCGGCGCGGGCATCGACATCAGTCGGGACGCGATTCTGCAAGCAACCAATCAGCCCTGCCAAGCCGTCTGGTGCGTGGGGGATTTGCGCCGCCTGCCTTTTGCGGACGGCACGTTTTCCGCCGTGCTGGATGTGCTGACCCCCGCGAATTACGACGAGTTCCGCCGCGTACTATCCCCGGACGGCGTGCTGGTGAAGGTCTATCCGGGGCAGGACTATTTGCGGGAGATTCGCGCGGCGCGGGGCATGTCCGCCTACGAGGAAGGGCAGGTGGATGCGTACCTGCGGGAGAAGGCGCAGCTGGTGAAGGCGGTGCGGGTGCATGAGACACTGCCCGTTCCGCCGGAATTATGGGGCGATTTCGTGCGCATGACGCCGCTGAATCACGATTTGTCGGCGGCGGAGAAGGATGCGCTGGCGCAAAGGGCAGATGCGCATGTGACGGTGGATTTGCACGTTGCGCTGTGCAAATTCAGATAAAGAAACGGCAGCCTTCCCGCGATTTTGGGAGAGCTGCCGTTTTGATTATTTCCGCTTCCACGCAACGAGCGTCAGTTCAGGGCCAACATAAGTGCCAATCAGACACCCGATTTTGACGCAGCGGATATCCTGAATGCCGAGATTCGCCGCTTCAATCTGCGACTTGATGAGCGCAACCGTCTCCGGGCAGTCCGCGCCGCCGATATAGACCGGAACGTCCGGATCGGGCGGGCACTCCTTCAGCTGCTCGATGTACCACGCGCGCCCCTTCGCCATTCCGTGCACCATGCCCGCCTTGCTGACGATGCCGTCCTCAATCTTCAGCGTCGGCTTGATGCTCAGGCGGTTGCCCAGCTTGCCCACCAAAGGCGAAAGGCGTCCGCCCATGACGAGATATTTGAGGTCAGCCGCCATGCCGATGATTTTGTAGTGCGCCATCACGTCGCGCAGCTTCGCCAGCATGGTCTGCATGTCGCTGACACCCTCGCGGCGATAGCGCAGCGCCTGATCGACGAGCATGTACTCCGCGCACGTCGCGTTGAGCGAATCCAGCACCGTCACGCGCGCCGGGTCGTGACACGCCTCCCGCGCAATGCACGCCGACTGGTAGCACCCGGACAGCTTCGACGAGCCGGTTATCACCAGCACTTCGTCCTCCGGATTCTCCAGCAGACGGTTGAAGCACTTGCGGTAATGTTCCACCGGCACCTGGCTGGTCTTGGGAAGCTCCTTGGCAACCCGCAGGCGCGCATAAAAATCATCCTGCGTCAGGGATACGCCGTCATCCCAATATTCCTCCATGCCGAAGCGAATCGGCAGCGGCATCACGATGAGATCAGCGGCCTTGGCTTCCTCCTGCGTAAAATCGGACATGGATTCGGTGACGATGCGAATCATGCTTTCCTCCCATAATGCGGCAAAACGCCGGGAATATCAACAAATACGAAGCATAGCATAAAACCTTGACTGTGTCAAGCATTCAGCAGAAAGATAAACGAGCGTTGAAAATTCATTCTCTCTCCGCGGCGCGCAAATGTAAAAACAGCGCCCTTTGCTTGCAATATCCGCCGAAAACGGGTATACTGATGGAGGAATCAACAAAGAGGAGGCGCAGTATGCAGCCGCGGCAAATGATTCAAAGGCTGATGAACAATATCAGCACCGTTATCGTGGGCAAGCAGGAAGTTATCGAATATGCGCTGATTGCGCTGTTGTGCCGGGGGCATGTGCTGATTGAGGACGTGCCGGGTGTGGGCAAGACGACGCTCGCCAGCGCCCTGGCGAAATCGCTGGACTGCACGTTCCGGCGCATTCAGTTTACCCCCGACCTGATGCCCTCCGACGTGACAGGCTACACGCTGGTCAACTTCAAGACCGGCGAAACGGAATACCGCGAAGGCTCGGTGATGAGTCAGGTGGTGCTGGCGGACGAAATCAACCGCACCAGCCCGAAAACGCAGTCCGCCCTGCTGGAAGTGATGGAAGAGCAGCAGGTGACGGTGGATGGCGTGACGCACCCCGTGCCGCAGCCCTTTATCGTGCTGGCGACGCAGAATCCGGGCGAATTTGTGGGCACATATCCCCTGCCGGAAGCGCAGATGGATCGCTTTTTCCTGCGCCTGTCCATCGGCTATCCGACGATTGAGCAGGAGATGGACGTGCTGGAGCGCTATTCCGGCGTGGTGAAGCCGATGGCGACGCTGTCCCCCGTCTGCTCGGCGGCGGATGTTATCGCCATGCAGGAAATGGTCACGCAGATTTACTGCTCGCCGGAGGTTCGCTCGTATGTGGCGACCATCGCCGCCGCCACCCGTCAGGATGCCGCCTTGCAGCTGGGCGCATCCACCCGCGCCGCCATTGCCCTCATCCACGGGGCGCAGGCGTGCGCGCTGCTCGCCGGGCGCGACTACATCGTGCCGGAGGACGTGCAGCACATGGCAGTGCAAGTGCTTGCGCACCGCCTCGTACTCAGCCCCGAAGCGCGCATGAAGGGCGTGACGCCGGAAAGTGTCGTCCGGCGCATCGTCCAGAATACGCCCGTTCCGGTGAAGCTGTGAGCGCCATGAAGCAGGCAGAGAACCGTTCGGCGCGGCAGGTGACGCTGCATTTGACGCTGCCCATTCTCGTCACGCTGACACTGCTGACGGCGGCGTTCTCCACCGGCAGTCCTGTTTTCCTGATGCCCGCGCTGCTGATTGCGCTGTTGTGCCTGAGCGGGATTTACGGCGTGTTCCGCGCGTCCGCCACGCTGGAGGTATCTTCCCGCGCCTCCACCGAACGGGTGCAGCGCGGCGAAGATGTGACGCTGAACGTGCAGGTCAAGCGGCGCGGGTGGATTCCGCTCGCCCCGATGTGGCTGGAACTCTCCGGCGTCAACGGCGCGAACAGCACTGCCAGCGGTACGCAGATGATGCAGCTCCGTCCGGGGCGGTCACAGGCGCTGGAGCTCTCCTTCCATGCCGCGCACGTCGGCGCGATTCAACCCGGCGTGCAGAGCGTAATGCTGTCGGACTTCTTCGGCGTATGCACGATTCGCCAGAAGCCGAATATGAACGGCGGGGAACTGCTCGTGCTGCCGCAGCTGTTCGACATCGCGCCGCTCCGCCTGTCCTCCGGCGAAATGGGCACGGAAGCGATGGCGCGCGCCTCCGAGGACGTGACGAACCCCACCGACGTGCGCACCTATCAGCCCGGCGACCCGATGAAGAAAATCCACTGGAAGTTATCCGCCCGCAAGCAGGAGGCGCTCGTCCGCCGCTTTGAAGACCCCGTTCAGCCGGACGCGCTCGTCCTGCTGGACTGCGCCGAACCGCCGAAGCAGGCTGATGCGGAGGAAGACGCCGACCTGCGCGACGCGCTGATTGAAACCGCCGCGTCGGTGATGGTACAGGCAGCGAAAGCCGAGCATCCGGCGCGCTTGCCGCTTCCCGGCGCGCACCCGGTGGAGCTGGACAAGGACATGGGGCTGAAAATGCTGCTGGAGAACCTTGCGCGCGCGGATTTCAGCAATCCGGAGCCTTTCGCGAAGGTGCTGCTGCTGGAAATGCGGCGGATGCGGAAGGTGGGGTGTACGGTGGTGATTACAGCGCGTTTGGATAGTCAGATGGTGGATGTGATGCTGTCGATGCGGAGGATGGGGCCGAATGTGCGGCTGTATCTGGTAACGCAGACGCCGGAGGACGCGCGGCTGATGCCGATGATTTTGAAGCTGCAGGAAGTTGGGGTAGAGGTGGGGTATGTGAAGCCCTTGCCGCTGTAAAGGCGAAAAAAGCCGCTTAACCCAAAGCGTAGGGAAAAGCACTCAAGCCGGGCGGCAAAAAAAGGGTCAAGGGGGGAATCCCCCTTGCGGGGTCAAGGGGCGGAGCTCCCTTGTGGGGTTTGGGGCAACGCCC
>OIXH01004520.1_pt1 | contig 11286 bp, 10 predicted proteins | sample 1587741 | NCBI WGS metagenome assembly OIXH01 (sample SAMEA3888916, study PRJEB22519) | human gut metagenome | biome: human gut; feature: human-associated habitat; material: faeces | place: Denmark | collected 2011 | reverse complement strand
CGTCACGGCGTAAATACGGTGATAACGCTTCGGCGTTTTCATAAAGCAAAAAAAATTTTGGAGGAATGAACCATGAAGCTTCGCAAACTGACCGCGATTCTGGCGGCGATGATCCTGGTACTGAGCTGCGTTTCCGTGGCCGCTGCAGAGGAGGAGGTTCCTACGCTGGTGATCTCCACCTGGCCCGCGAACATCGACACCATCACCGCGAACGTGTTCAAGCCCTTTGAAGAAGCCAACAACTGCAAGATCGTTGTGGATACCGGCAACAACAGTGAGCGTCTGGCTAAGCTGAAGGAGAATCCCGACGGCTACGACGTGGTGTACTTCTCTGACTATTATGTGAAGCAGGCCATCGCCGCCGATCTGCTGCTGCCCGACCCGGGCCTGCTGGCAGCCGCCCTGCTGCGCACCCTGCCCTGGTACGTCCGCCGGCCCGGATGCCCGCTGCCGCCCCGGTCTTCAGACCCGGCGGCGGCCCGGCGTTTCTTCCGCTCCGTGACCACCGTTATCCAGGCCCTGCCCTGGGGAAAAGAGCTTGCCCAAGAGGACGGCGTGGCTTAAAGGAAACACTGCGTAATGGTCTTTGTGCCCTTTTCCCGCGAAGAATGATTCAGAAGCAGCTTCCGGCCCGCGCCGCGCTGTTCCGGGTTTGAATATGTCCACCAGTACCGCCGCGCCCGCGCGCGAACCGGCCAACGCCCTTGAGCGGGTTTCCGGCCTCCTTTCCCTGCTGCGTTTCGCCTTTCCCACCATGGTCATGATGGTCTTCAACGGCCTGTACACTATTGTGGACGTGATTTTTGTGGCCCGTTTCGTGAACACCGAGGCGCTCTCGGCCATCAACATCATCAACCCGGCCATGGGCGTGCTCTGGGGCCTGGGCACCATGCTGGGCACCGGCGGCAGCGCGCTTATCGCGCGCAAGATGGGCGGCGGCGACACTGCCGGCGCGCGGCGCAACTTCAGCCTGCTGATCCTGGCCGGGGCGCTGCTGGGCCTGTTCTTTTCCGGCCTGGGCCTGCTCTTTCTGGAGCCGATCATCCGCGCCCTGGGCGCCAGCGACATTCTCGCGCCCTACTGCCGGGAATATTTCGGCACCCTGCTGCTCTTCACCCCGGCGGGCCTGGTGCTGGCCCTGTTCGCCTTTTTCTTCGTCGCAGCGGGCAAACCCGCGCTGAACATGGCCCTGATTATTGCCTCGGGCCTGACCAACACGCTTCTGGACTATGTCTTCATCGTGCTGCTGGGCATGGGCGTGGCGGGCGCGGCCCTGGCCACGGGCATCGCCTTTCTGATCCCGCCTCTGGGCGGGTTGTGTTTTTTCCTGTACAGCAAAGGGCCGCTGCACTTCACCCGGCCCGGCATGCGCCTGCGGGAGTTCGGCCAGGCCTGCTTCAACGGCAGCTCCGAGATGATCGCCCAACTCTCGATCAGCGTGACCACCTATCTGTTCAACATCACCATGCTGCGCCTGGCCGGGGAAGCGGGCGTGGCCGCGCTGACCATCACGGCCTATTCGGAATATTTTCTGGTCACGCTCTTTCTGGGTTTTTCCATGGGCGTGGCACCGGTCATCAGCTACAATTACGGCAGCGGCAACCATGCCCGCCAGCGCCGCATCTTCCGCTCCTGCCTGCTGTTCATCTGCGTGGGTTCCATTCTGGTCTTCAGCGCGGCCCTGCTGGGCGCTTCCCGGCTCATCGGCATTTTCGCGCCGCCGGACAGCCGGGTTTTCGCCCTGGCGGACCAGGGCTTCCATATTTTCGTCTTCAACTTTCTGTTCTGCGGCTACGGCATCTTTGCCTCGTCCCTGTTCACGGCCCTGTCCAACGGCAAGGTTTCCGCCATTATCGCCTTTTTGCGCACCTTCGCGCTTATCGCGCTTTTTCTGCTGGTGCTGCCGGAATTCCTCGGCCTGACCGGCGTGTGGCTGGCCGCGCCCCTGGCCGAGGCCATCTCCGCGCTGGTGGCGGCCTTTTTCGTCTGGCGCTGGCGCGGCACCTATCAGTATTTATAGGAAAAACGGGAAAGGGCAGGACAAGAACCCAAGCCGGGACAGTCAGGCCGGACGGCCCAGGTCCAGACGGCGCGCGGCCAGGCTGGAGAGCCAGACCATGTCATGGCTGGCCGCCACCACGGTGGTTCCGGCCAGGGCCGCGGCGCGTACCGCCGTCTCGATGGCCTTGGCGCTGGCCGCGTCCACGCTGGAGGTGGGCTCGTCCAGCAGCAGGACCAGCGGGCGCAGGACCAGCCGGGCGGCCAGGGCCACGCGCTGCTTTTCGCCGCCGGAAAGCGCCTTCCAGGAACGGCGCAGCATGTCCTGCTCCGGCGTGAAGCCCACGGCCAGCATGGCTTCCTCGGCGGCCTGCCGCAGATCATGGCGGCGGCCGCGCACACGCAGGCCGTAGACCACATTTTCAAGCACCGAGGCTTTGAACAGATAGGGTTCCTGCAGCAGCAGAGTGACGTCCTGCCGAGGCGGACGGCCCGGCGTGCCGTAAAAACACAGTTCGCCGGAGGCGGGACTTTCCAGAAAAGCCAGCAGGCGCAGCAACGTGCTCTTGCCCGCGCCGTTGGGGCCCGTGAGCGCCAGCACCTCGCCGCGCGCGATGCTCAGCTCCGGCAGGCGCAGCACTGTGCGCCCCCCGTAGCGCTGCGTCAGGTCCCGGCATTGGTACAACACGCTCATGCCCCGCCTCCCCGCCTGCCGTGATCGCCCCGTCCGCGCCGGCGCAAAACCGCCAGAGCCAGATTGACCACAAAAGCCATGAGCAGCAGCACCAGCCCCAAGGCAATGCCCTGGGCGAATTCGCCCTTGCTGGTTTCCAGGGCAATGGCCGTGGTCATGGTGCGGGTTTCATAGCGGATATTGCCGCCCAGCATCATGGCGATGCCTACTTCGGTGATCACCCGGCCAAAGGCCGTAACGCAGACCATGCCGATTTCGTAACGGGCCTCCTTCAACGAGCCCCAGGCCACCTGCGCGCCCGATGCCCCCAGGGTCAGCAAGGTCTGGCGGCAGCGCGGGTCCAGCCCTTCCACGGCCTGGGCCGTCCAGGAAATCACGATGGGCAGGGCCAGCACGGCCTGGCCGATAGCCATGCCCGGCAGGGTGAAGAGCAGGCCGTATTCGCCCAACGGGCCCCGGTAGGTGATGAAGGCATAGACCAGCAGGCCGATGAGCACGGTGGGGAAGGCCAGCAGGGTGTCGGAAATGAGCCGCAGGCAGCGTTTGCCCGGAAAATCGTAATAGCCCAGGGCAAACCCGCAGGGCAAGCCCAGCAGCATGGCCGCCGTCATGGCGTAGGCCGTGGAGACCAGGGTGGCCGTGATGGCGGACAGCGTGGCCGCGTCCATGTGCAGGAGCAGGGCGAGGGCCTGCGTGACGCCTTGGGATAGGTAGTCCATAACTGTAGGTGTGCCTTGCGGGGCGGAGTATTGAGGCCTGTCGCCCGCAGGGCACGCCAAGCATCACCCGGACGACAAGCCCCCTCCCGGCTTACGGCAAAGGAACAGCGCGGAAGCGGAACAGATGTTCCGCTTCCGCTTTCCTCATCTACTTCCCGGCATTGGGGAAGAACAACTGCTTGCCTTCCAGCTTGTAGTCGGCGATGCGCTTCTGGGTTTCAGGCTTCACCCACCAGTCCTCGAAAACCAGGGCCAGGTCTTTCCTGACCTTGGGGCACTGGGCCGGATTGACCGTGATCACGCTGTACTGGTTGAACAAAGCCTTGTCGCCCTCCACCAGGATGGCCAGGGGATTCTTGTCGCCCTGCTTGTTGGCGAACTTGATCCAGGTGCCCCGGTCGGTAAGGGCGTAGCCCTTTTTCTCGGCGGCCATGTTCAGGGTGGCCATCATGCCCTGCCCGGCGGAAACATACCAGGCTTCCTTGTCCGGCGACAGGCTGGAGGCCTTCCAGAGCTTGAGCTCGGCCTTGTGCGTGCCGGACTGGTCGCCGCGGCTCACAAAGGGGCTTTTGTGCCCGGCAATGGCCTTGAGGGCCTCGGCCGTGGCCTTGCCCTTGACCTGGGCCGGGTCCTTGACCGGGCCCACCAGCACGAAATCGTTATACATGATCTGGCGGCGGTCCACGCCGTGCCCGGCTTTGACGAATTCCATCTCGGCGGCGGGCGCGTGCACCAGCAACACGTCGGCGTCGCAGTTCTTGGCGATTTCCAGGGCCTTGCCCGTGCCCACGGCCACCCACTTGAGATCAATGCCGGTCTCGGCCTTGAAGGTGGGCTGCAGATACTCCAGCAGGCCGGAATCCTGGGTGCTGGTGGTGGTGGCCATCATCAGCTTTTTGTCGGCGGCATGGGCCACGGGCAGGCTCAGGGCCAGACAGAAGGCGGCGGCCAGAGCCAGGACGGAAAGACGTTTCATGGATGCGACTCCTTGTAAGATATTGGAAAAAAGATAGACGAGTGCATAGCCGCCCACGGACAGCGCGTCAATGGCTCCAGCGCGACGACAGGGTCCGATTGAGCTAACGAGGTTGCGGATCAGCATAATGCCAACCCAAGCCGCTGCCCGCGCAAAAGCTGACGTCCCCAGACCGCCTGCCCCAGGGAAAGGCCGCCGTCGCCCGGCGGCAATTCATGGTGGGTAAGCGGGTCAAGGCCATGCTCCGCCAGGGCTTGCGGCAAGAGCCGGGCCAGCAGGGCGTTCTGCATGGCTCCGCCGGAAAGGCCCACCCGGCGCGTGCCGGTCTTTCGGGCCGCCGTGGCGGCCATGCCCGCCAGCGCGTGCGCCAGGCTCAGATGAAAACGGGCCGCGACGCGTCCCACGGGCTCGCCGGCCGCTTGGGCTTGCAGCACCCGGCGGAAGAGGGCCATGCTGTCCAGCTCCAACAGGCCGTTGCGCTCCACCAGAGGCAGAGGCCAGGCCGCGCCCTCGCGCAACGCGGCTTCGTCCGCCGCCGCTTCAAGACGGATGGCCGCCTGGCCTTCGTAACTGGTCGCCAGGCAAAGGCCCAACTGGGCGGCCACGGCGTCGAACAGGCGGCCGCAACTGGAGGTCAGCGGGCAGTTCAGGCCGCGCGCCAGCATTTCCCGCACAGCCGTTGCGGCCATGGCGTATTCGGCGTCCCAGGGCGCGGGACCGGCATCCTCTCCAGCCTGAATCCGAAGGGCCAGGGCGATGCGCCAGGGCTCACGGATGGCGGCCTCGCCGCCGGGCAGGGCAAAGGGGGCCAAGCGTCCCAGGCGGCTCCAGTCCGCACGGCCCAGATCCATATGGATCAGTTCCCCGCCCCAGATGGTGCCGTCGTCGCCCAGGCCCGTGCCGTCCAGGCACAAGGCCAGGGCGGGCTCATAGCAGTTGTTTTCGGCCAGTACCGAGGCGGCGTGGGCCGCATGGTGCTGGAGCCGCCAGAGCGGCAGGCCCTCCCGCGCGGCGCGGGCCTCGGCATAGCGGGTGGACAAAAAATTCGGGTGCAGATCGCAGACAATGGCCTTGGGCCGCACTTCCAGCAGGCTTTCCAGATGGGCCGCCACTTCCTCATAAAAACCCAGGGTGGCCGGATTTTCCAGATCCCCGATATGCTGGCCCACAAAGGCCTCATGCCCGCGGGTGAGGCAGATGGTGCCCTTGAGTTCGGCCCCGGCTCCCAGCACCGTGGGGTCGCCTTCTTCCCCGCCCTCTCCGAATGGCGGCAGAAAGACCGGGCGCGGCACATAGCCGCGCGCCCGCCGATAGAAAAACGGATCAACCGCGTGCGGGGCAGTGGCCGCATCGGCCTTGCCGCTCCCGCTCTCGGGCTGCCGGGCCCGAAGGGGGCGCGGGGCCACGCCGAGCACGCTGTCGTCCACGCGCACCAGGATGTCCCTGTCGTGCAGCAGCCAGGCGTCGGCCAGATGATCCAGGCGGGCCAGGGCTTCGCGGTTGCCCAGACAGAGGGGCTCGCCGTGGGGATTGGCCGAGGTCATCACCAGTGCCGGGGGCAGAGGCGCGCGCGGCGCGAGCCGATCAAAAAGCGCCGCGTGCAGGGGCGTATAAGGCAGCATCAGGCCCACGTTGCGCGTGTCAGGAGCCACCTCGGGCGGCAGGGGGTCTGTCTCTCCGGTCGGGACGGCCCGACGCGGGCAGAGCACAATGGGTTTTTCCGGACTTTGCAGCAGGGCTTCGTGCTCGGGCGTGAGTTCGCAAAGCGCGCGCGCCGTGGCCAGATCCCCGACCATCAGGGCCAGGGGCTTGTGAGGACGGTTCTTGCGCCGCCGCAGCTCCTGCACGGCCGCGGCGTCGCGGGCGTCGCAGGCCAGCTGGAAACCGCCCAGGCCCTTGAGCGCCAGGACGCCGCCGTCCAGCAGAACCTGCCCGGCGCGGGCCAGGGCTTCACGCCGGTTGTCCGCCGTGGGACCGGTGTCCCCGCCCTGCCGCGTGTGTCTGTCCACAAACCAGAGACGCGGGCCGCAGACCGGGCAGGCAATGGGCTGGGCGTGGAAACGCCGGTCGGCGGGATTGCCGTATTCCGCCGCGCAATCCGGGCAGAGCGGAAAGCAGCTCATGGTGGTGGTGGCCCGGTCATAGGGAATGGCGCGGGTGATGGTGTAGCGCGGGCCGCAATTGGTGCAGTTGGTGAAGGGATAGCCGTAACGGCGGTTGGCCGGGTCGCGCATGTCCGCGAGGCAGTCCGGGCAGATGCCCATATCCGGGCTGACCAGCACACTGTGCCCGGCGTGGCCGTGGCTGGGCACAATGACAAAAGCCGTTTCGCCGGGCAGAAACGCCAGTTCTTCCTCGCTCAAGCCCACCAGCCGGGCCAGGGGCGGCAACTCCGCACGCAGGCGGCGGCCGAAGCGCTCCACCTCCGCCGGAGGGCCCTGCACTTCCATGCGCACGCCGTCGGAGGTGTTGCCCACCGTGCCGGTGAGTCCGCCCTCCCGCGCCAGCCGGTAGACAAAGGGGCGGAAGCCCACGCCCTGAACCTGGCCGGAAGCCACAAAGGCCCGGCGCACTGTCTGTTTCATGTCCATTATCGCACTGTAGCCCAAAAGAAAAAATGCCGCCAGACTGTTCAATTGCTCAAGATTGAACGCCCTTGCGGTGCCAACGGCTTTTCTGTATTCTCTTCAGTTATAACCGGATCATTAAACAGTTCCCCGCCGTTGCGGCGGCAAGGAGGAGCGCCCATGCCCACAAAACACAATATCGGCAGCCGGATCCGTTCCTTCCGCGAGGAACGTGAAATTGATCTGGAAGCCCTGTCCCAGGACACCAATCTGAGTGTGGAATTCCTGAACCAGCTGGAAAACGGCGAAATTTACCCCAGCATCGGCCCCATGCAGAAGCTGGCCCGCGCTCTGGGCGTGCGCCTGGGCACCTTTCTGGATGACCAGTACACCCGCGACCCGATCATCGGACGCATCGGCGGCGAGGGCGGCGATCCGGCCCTGCACACCGGGCGCATGGCCCGGCCCACCTATGTTTATCATGCGCTGGGCAAGGGCAAGAGCGACCGCAACATGGAGCCCTTTTACATTGAAATTTTTCCCGACCCCTCGGTGGAGCGCAAAACCTCATCCCATCAGGGCGAGGAATTCATCCTGGTGCTTGAGGGCGAACTGCTGGTGATCTACGGGCGGGAGAGCCACGTGCTCAAGGCCGGGGACACCATCTATTACAATTCCATTGTGCCGCATTTCGTGGGCGCGGCCGGGGATGCGCCGGTCAGAATCATGGCCGTGGCGTATAATCCTTAAGAGGACCCTGGGCCGGATTCACTCTGCAATTGCGGCGCGGCGACCCGAGCGGAGGGCGCGGAGAAAAGGCATGGACGAAAAAGTACGCGAGCGGCAGGCTCAGTTTGAACTGCGCGAATGGACCCTGGGGCAGATTCTCGATCATACCGTGGCCCGCTTTCCCGACCGGGAGGCCATTGTCTACGCCGACCGCGACTACCGCCTGACCTGGCGGGAATTCGCCGACGTGGTGGACCAGTTCGCCAAGGGGCTCATGGCGCTGGGCGTGCAAAAGGGCGAAAAAGTGGCGGTCTGGGCCACCAACGTGCCCTACTGGGTGGCCCTGCAATTCGCCACGGCCAAGATCGGGGCCGTTCTGCTCACGGTGAACACCAATTACCGCGAACACGAGTTGCGCTACCTGCTGGGCCAGTCCGAATGCGAAAACATCTTCCTCATCGACAACCTGCGCGACCATGACTATATCGCCACACTCTACAAGATCGTGCCCGAGCTGCGCACCCAGGGGCGCGGCAACCTGCGCTGCGCCGAGCTGCCGCACCTGAAGCGGGTCTGTTTTCTGGGCGCGGAAAAGCACCGGGGCATGTATTCCGTGCCGGAAATCCTGGCCATGTCCGTGATGGTGGACGACGAGGAATATGAGGCCCGCCAGGCCGCTCTGGACCCCTGGGACGAAATCAACATGCAGTATACCTCGGGCACCACGGGTTTTCCGCGCGGGGTCATGCTGACCCACGTGGGCGTGGGCCTCAACGGCTACTGGATCGGCCGCCACCAGGGCTTTACGGAGCAGGACAGGCTCTGCCTGCCGGTGCCGCTTTTCCACTGCTACGGCTGCGTGCTGGGCGTATCGGCCTGCGTCAACCACGGCACCACCATGGTCATTCTGGAAACCTACAATCCCCTGAAAGTGCTGGCCGCCGTGGACAGCGAGCGCTGCACCGCGCTCTACGGCGTGCCCACCATGTTTCTGGCCGAGCTGGAGCACAAGCTCTTCAAGCGCTTTGACGTCTCCAGCCTGCGCACCGGCATCATGGCCGGTTCGGTCTGCCCGGAGCCGCTCATGCGCCGGGTGGTGGAAGACATGTACATGAAGGAAATCACCATCTGCTATGGCCTCACCGAGGCCTCGCCGGTCATGACCCAGTCCGACACCCACGATCCCCTGGCCGTGCGCTGTGAAACCGTGGGCTGCGCCATGCCGGGCATTGAGGTGCGCGTGGGCGACCCGGAGACCTGCGAGGAACTGCCGCGCGGCGAAGTGGGCGAAATCCTCTGCCGGGGCTACAACATCATGAAGGGCTACTACAAGATGCCCGAGGACACGGCCAGGGCCATCAGCCCGGAAGGCTGGCTGCACTCCGGCGACCTGGGCGTCATGGACGAGCACGGCTACGTGCGGGTCACGGGCCGGATCAAGGACATGATCATCCGGGGCGGCGAAAACGTCTACCCGCGCGAAGTGGAAGAATTCCTGCTTCAGATGGACGGCGTGCTGGACGTGCAGGTGGTGGCCGTGCCCAGCCGCAAATACGGCGAGGAAGTGGGGGCCTTCGTCATTCCCCGGCCCGGCGCGGACCTGCTGCCCGAAGACATACGCGACTTCTGCCGGGGCAAGATCGCCTGGTTCAAGATTCCCAAATACGTGGCCCTGGTGGACGCCTTTCCGCTCACGGCCAGCGGCAAGATCCAGAAATACAAGCTGCGAGAAATGGCGGCCGAGCGCTGGCCCGAGCCCATGCAATAAACAGCCCGTCCCGGACGGCGCGCATCCGAAAAGGAGTTAACAGCATGGAAGACAAGGTTCTCGAAATATTGGCCAAAGCAGACAAGCCCCTGCGCCCCGGCGACATTGCCAAAGAGCTGGGCGTTGACTCCAAGGACGTCAGCAAGGCCATCGCCGTCCTGAAAAAAGAGGGCAAAGTCATGTCGCCCAAGCGCTGCTTTTACGCCCCGGTAAAATAGTGCAAGCGCCGATTATCGGCTTTTTTGCCCTCTGCCCGTGTCAGGCTCATCCCCCCATGCGAAACTCATGGATGTCTTGATACACATTCGCCTTCCTTGGCAGAGAACAAAAATCTTCCCTCATCAGCGTCCCCAGGCAGCGCGGCTCCGGGGCATCAAGCCCGGCGCCGCGCTGCCTGGGGACGGCCTTTTCTCCGGGCCCGCGTCGTGCTAATCAACGGCCCATGAACACTGAAAACTTTACGCTGACCCCTGATGATACGGCCTCTCCGGCCCGGACACTCCCCGCCGCCCCGAACAGCGCTCCGTCCGCGAACGCCGATCCTCGCGGAGCAACCTGCGCCGCGGCCTGTCCGCTGGCCCGGATTCCGGCTCCTGTCTGGAACGCCCTGTTGCGCCGCCCCTTCCGCAAGCGGCATCCCTTCATCTTCTGGCTCTCGCTCCTGGCCCTGGTTCTGATCGGCCTGGCCGTTTTCAGCCGGGACGAAAACGGCCAGGGCCTGCTCAGCGGCGGCGACCGCCTGGCCCTGGTCACGGTGCGCGGCCCGATTATGGACGTGGCCCCCACCCTGGCCTGGATCCGCAAAATCGAACGCAACCCCCAGGTCAAGGGCGTGTTGCTGCGCGTGGATTCCCCCGGCGGCGGGGCCGCCGCCTCGCAGGAAGTCTACGACGCGCTGGCCCGCCTGGCCCAAAAACGCCCGTTGGCGGTGAGCATGGGCTCCATGGCCGCGTCGGGCGGCCTGATGGTCAGCATGGCCGGAGGCCGGATTTTCGCCAATCCCTCCACGGTCACCGGCTCCATCGGCGTGCGCATGGACATCCCGCAACTCCAGGGGCTGCTGGGCAAGATCGGCGTGGGGCAGGAAACCCTGGTCACCGCGCCTTACAAAAACGCCGGTTCCTATCTGCACCCGCTTTCACCCGAGGATCGGGCCTATTTTGAAGGCGTGCTCAAGGACATGCACGAGCAGTTCGTGGACATTGTGGCCAAGGGGCGGGACATGCCGCGCGAGCGGGCCGGAGGGCTGGCCAGCGGCAAGATCTTTACCGGCCAGGAGGCCCTGAAGCTCGGCCTGGTGGATGAACTGGGCGGCCAGGACGCGGCCCTGCGCTGGCTGGCCGAACAGACCGGCGTGCCCGCCGAGCGCAAGCTGCTGACCAAACCCAAGGAAAGTTCCTGGCTCGCGGACAGCCTCAAATCCTGGTTCGGCCTGGACCTTTCGGCCCTTGCAACCATGGGCGGGCTTAACGCCGCGGGCAGCGACTGGCGGACGCCGGTCTTTCTGTACCAGTTCTGAGAAGGCCTGGGGCTGCCGCCCCAAATCCCGCCGGGGGGATCATCCCCCCGGCTCTCTCAAGGCCGGAAAAGGGCGGCGCGCTCGCGCCTTCCTGTGGCAAGGGTTTGTCTGCAAATCCTTGCAGAGCAGTTGATGCATGAAATGCATCAACTGCTCTGCACCGCGCATCAAAAGTATTCACTTCCGCATTTCTCCCCCCGCATCCTGCTCACATTTCCTGCATGACCCAGGCCAATCGCCCGAGAATCCATTCCGTCCGGACTAAGCGTATCCTGCGATCCGGATACGCGGGGTTCTCGGCGCATAAGCGGAAATA
>OIXH01004519.1_pt1 | contig 11289 bp, 10 predicted proteins | sample 1587741 | NCBI WGS metagenome assembly OIXH01 (sample SAMEA3888916, study PRJEB22519) | human gut metagenome | biome: human gut; feature: human-associated habitat; material: faeces | place: Denmark | collected 2011 | reverse complement strand
CAAAACGTCTGGCTTAACAAAGCCGTTCGTGAGTGCTAAACTCCCAAAATGATAGCCGATTGATAGCACCTTAAACACCGCATTTGTTGTAGATGTGGCGGGTGGCTTGCAAGTAAATCCATAGAAAAAAGGCATTATCGACTTTTGTGTCGGTAATGCCTTTTCTTATTTCTTGCGCTTGTCGCGCTTTTTCATCAGTTCGTCGGTGAGTGCGTCATTCATCACCGAAAAAAGAGCAGATATTTTGTTGTGTTCCGGATTGAGTTTCTCGGCGAGGCGGTCGTATATGACAAGAGCAAGGAGAACTGCGGCGAGGTCACGACAGTTTTTCTCAATGAATTAAATCTCACAGGCGATCTGAAAAACGATTTGCAGACTATTATTAACAAGCATATTAAACAAATCACGCAAACTGATTGGAGATACTGCTTAATAACTTATCCGGAATTGTTTGAATGTATGTCGCCGTTTTACTATCGAATAAGATCTTCCGCCGATTATAAACGCTCAAATGTGTTGCTTGCGAAGAAATGTTCGTCGAACGGTTTTAACTGAGAGATATTCACGACTGCGCTGAAGTATGAGCTTAAAAAGAGGGGCATTAAGACGTTATTCGCTGACGGTATCGAAGTAGGCAAAACGACCTATGGCGTTTATTCCTTAATTTACGATCATATCGAAAAAAACATGTAATAAAATAATTGGGTCGGTGGGAATAATTTTAATCTACAAAATCGCCCCGATAAATCTGTGCTGTTATGCGATTTATCGGGGCGGTTTGTTTTTGGCGGGAGCAATTGCGAAACGTTCTCGGAATATCAAGCTGGAGACGACCGCTGGCAGCAAAATGTGAGCATAGATCAGTAGCCGCAAACCCTGCCGGATAAGCGATCTAATCGAGCTCTTCGCAGTCCGCGCCGAGTGCCTCTATCTTTTCATCGGTGGACAGCCCGCGCCAAGCGCCGTCAAGGAACCTTTCCAAACAATCCTCGCAAACGTTCTCGCCCATGTAGTTGTGGCTTGCGGCGCATCCGCAGTAGTCGCACACCGTTTCCGTGTATCTTTGCGGACATGCCTCTCCCAAACATCCCATTTCGGACGGACAGCCCACACAGCCTTTATATTCTACTTGCATTTTTACTCTCCTTCGTTTTGATCGAACCGTCGGCGTCTGCTCCCGCCTGTCAGCGTCAGCGGCACGAAGCATTTTAGACGATCCTTTATCGCGCCTGCCGTAATGCTGTCGTTGTTGTTGGGGGAAATGCGTTCGCATAGCTTCGCAAGCCCGTAATTTGACGTGAATACCATCGGGAGATCAGCGCTGCCGCGCTCGTCTATCAGCTTAAAGAGCGTTTGCAGCTTCCATTCGGTGGGATTTTCCTTGCCTATATCGTCGATTATCAGCAGGTCGGGTTTGTGAACGTATCGCTCCCATTTTTCGGAGAAGCTGTCGTTTTTTTGCGCCGTGATGAGTTTGTCGGTGATACTCGAAAATGTCTCGAAATGAACGCGCAGACATTGCCGTGCGACCGCGTTCCCGATCGCCGCCGCAAGCCACGTTTTCCCCGTGCCGAACTCGCCGCAGATGTACAAGCCGCTTTGCGGGTTTTTAGCGAACGCTTTGGCTTTCTCTATTTTCGCGCGGTTTTTGTCGTCGACCGTGAGGTCGTCGAACGTCAGATCGGCAATACTTACGGGAAAACCGCTTGCTATCAATCGCTCGTGGAGCTGGCGCGGCGTTTCCGCCGGGACCTCGAAATACTCGTAGTCGGATCTGTCGAATACGGTGATTTCGTCATTCAAAGCCTTCGAGCCATTCGGCTTCTGTGGTAGGCATCCCATAATTTTCGCAAAACTTTCCATTTGTTTTTACCTCCGTTAATTCGTCTTCCCAACGTCTGCCGTTGAGCCATGTAGCAGGATAAGGAATGTATTGACCGTTGTCCTTCGTCCACTGAACAGACTTCTTTTGCTGTTCCAAAGACGATAGCATTTTATTCAACAATTCCTCATCGGGATTTATTTTCTCAAAGGCTTTAAGAGCGCTTTGCTTTGCGGTTTTCTTTGGGTAGTTAGACCAAAATATTTCAAAAAGTTCGCTAAAACCCCCGCCCCGCGCCGAAGGCGCGCTTATTTCTGGGTTTCTTATATTCTTTTCTTTTTTATTTAATAATGTAGGCGTGCCCTCATTGTGCCCCGATTGTGCCTTCATTGTGCCATTATCGTGCCGTTTTTGTGCCGCCTGTTGTGTCGCGGGAAGTGCGTCGCAATCATACTCAAGCAGCGTTATAATGCTAACTTTGTGCTCAACGCGTTGTGCCGCTTTCTGTGTCGTAATCAAACGTTCAAGCGCGGTTCTCAGTTCCTTATGTGTGACGAAACATTGTGCCGCGAATTTTCGCTGTGAGATTGCTATTTCGCCGCGCCGCAAGTGAACGTTTCCGACGTCCGTTTCCTGCCACGCCGCGCCCAGCAGCAGCCGAACGTAGATGTAAACGGTTTTCGGGTCGTTTATCCACGCCCAATTTTTCAGATCGGTGCTGAGCTTTACAAAGCCCATAAGACTACCCCTTTCTTTTTTGTACATCATAACACCGTAAAATCTGCACTTTTCTGAAAACTTTCGCGGAACAAAAACAGCGCCCGCAAAGAACGATTCTTGACTGTCAAGGTAGAATGTAACATTAAAATATACTTTTGCTCGCTTCAATATTATGTGGATTTACACATTTCAAGATAACATTAGGAATTCAGATTCCGGCAGGTGATTTACGTTTTTAGACTATTTTATTTGTCACGGCGTTATATAAAAACACCATACGATGTCCGAATATTTCGGGTTGGACACCGTATGGCGAACCGAGTTAAAAAATTAGTTTTTTAACAATCTGATATAATGATTAGCCTCACGCAGTACGTGATCGGCAAGCAGCGGCAAAATTATCGAGCGTATCTCGCATTGCTCTATTCCGCGAACGCCCGCCGTCTTGAAATCTCTTAACTTTTGCGTTAATTCAAGAGAAGCAGCTCCCAGCGCGTTGTCTTGCGCATCGCGGCATCTGTTCAACAGATTGCAGTACTCATCGGCGAACTTATCCGCCGAATTAAACAGCTCCGTTTCCGACGGATCAAGCAGCCCGCGTATGAACATCGCGTGCTCCATCATTATCCGATTCCAGAAACACTCGACTTCTCTCATTGATTGATCACTCAAAAAGCCGTCCTTTTCAAGACATTCCACATATTCTTTATAAAGCTTTGCCTCTCTGATAATGTGTTCAATTAGAAGAGGGTAGTTTGCCGTAAATATTTCTCCGCACAAAACCTTTTTGAGGATCGTTTCCTTAAAGGAGATAAGACCGTCTAACAGCTTAAGCGCCGTCCGGTTGAGCTGTTTCACCTTGCCGCGCCTTTCGGGATTGTCGCCGCATTTTCCGCAGCCGCTTTTCAGATGAAGCTCCTTATCTGTTATTTCTTTGTTTATAGATATTCCCGTCAGACACTCGGTCTGCTTTTCGGCTAGTGCCGTAAATTGTGTAACCAGCTCCTGCGAGCACAGCAGCCTTTGATTTATCATTCCGTTTCCGAGATTTACCGCTTCACACAGCAGCTTGTCAAATTCATCTTTGAAATATTCCGCCTTTTCCGCGAATTCCGTACAAACGGGAGTAAATCCCGCTTTAAGAAAAAAGGAATGCTCCTTCATTATTCGTCCGAAAAACATATGAAGCTCTAAGGACTTTTCAACATAGTTGTTTGTATTCATAAATATACCCTCCGTTATAAGAAATTCTTTACCCAAAATATAATATGCGCATCGCACGACCTGCGTTCCTAACAAGAACCCCGTTGAAGAAAAAATCACAGGATCTAAAACATCAACGGGGTTTGGTTATTATTGTTTCGGACAAATCCAAACGTTTTTACTTCTTGTGTTTACCCTTTTTCCATAATTTCTTTACACGGCGGCAGACATTTTCACAATGATAGCGGATATTGCGGTTCATAACACGGAATATGCCCCACATACCGGACTCTACGTCCCATTTCAGAGAGCCGGAACGATACAGATAATCTCCCTTGCACTTCGTGGGCTCGGGCTCGATATTGAATACGTTGCCTACGCTTACCGCGCCTTGAACCGGGATTGTGCGGCTCAAAGGATCATCGGGCTGCGCTCTCCAGTTGTGACCGTGCAGCAAAAAGCCGGTGTTTCTGGGCTTATCCGCAGGCATAAGCAGACGAATAATAACACGCTCCCCAACATACGATTTAAGGAGCGGCGTTGCGGGGTCGCCATGCACTTTGGAATCGAATATTTTCGATATCGCCGGAATTCGCTTTAAGCGGTTAAGAAAACGTTCCGAGCGGTAGTTATACCCTTTCTCGCCCGTATCCTCATGGTCGGGAGCCTCATGCCCCGCTTCCCCGCCCGTAAGATCCTGCTCCGTTGTTTTGATAAGCTTGCCGTTTTTATCGAGAAGCCGAATTCCGTTATGAGCGAACAACACAAATTCTCTGAACGTTTCCACACCCGGGGCGGTGATAACGGCGTTTTCGTTATAGTTTTCTTCAACCTGATGTATGCCGTTATAATATAACGCTCCCGTGGGTTCAATGATAATTGCACCGAACAAGCCGTGATAGCGGTGATTGCGCAGATCTCCGAAGGAGTTCAGCAGAACCGTTCCGTATTCGCGGTCGGCGTGCCAGAGATATTTTATACATTCACCCGGAGCAACGGTCTGCTCCGCCGCGTTATATCCCACGTTTATTCCCGAGGAGCATATCGGGTCGTATTTTAAAAACTGCGGACTAAGCGATACCCGATTGCTCGGCTTATGAGGTAACTCCAAAGGAACGGACGGGTAATCGTGATATTTTATAGGCTTTTTCGGGTCGAATAAGTTGTGCAGCGTTACCTCTATCCAGTCGCCCGCGTTCGCCCGCAAAACCAGCGGCACGGGGTCTTTTTTACCGCACATTATATCGCGCGCGTGTTTTAGCGGCACAAAGATCAGCCCCTCGGAGTCGTGATCTCCGAAACGATTATAAACAATCTCTCTTTGAATGGCGGCTATCTCGAATTTTCTGATCACCGCGCCGGGCGGCGGAATTTTTACGGGAGCGACGGGTCGCATACCGCACAGCGGCAGAAGATGCTCGTGCGGCACGGCGTATGCTCGGATTATGCCCCATAAGCCCAGCCACAGATCGTCGATACCGCCCGAGTAATACAGATAATCGCCCGCGGCATACGGTTCGTTTATTTGAATATTGAACGCCTCGGAAATGCCGATCGTCTGCGACTGCACAAGCGGAGATTTTACGTCCGTTATTTCCTTTCTCCACGGCATACCCGTAATATTCAAAACATGCTGCTCTTCGTGCGCGCCGTCCAGCAGACGGATACGGATAGGGTCGCCCGGGTAAGTCTCCAGAACGGGAGTGTCGGGGTCGCCGTATATGAACGAGCTGAAAATATGAGCAGGGTCGTTTTTGATTTTAAGCCGCTCGCGCATAGGTTCGCAGCGGTAATTTATACCCATAACGCCGGGGTCGTCGTCCGAACCGGGGTGTTCGGGAGGATTAAGCGGCTCTCCTTTCTTGTCGAACAGCAGAGCAAAGTCATGAAGAAACAGCGCGAATTCTCTGAAAGACTTGCCGTTGGCGGTGCGGATAACCGCCTTTGTGCCGCTTTTAAGTTCCCCGCCTGTTTTCGGGTCAAGGAAAACCGAACCTGCGGGCTCTACGATCAAAGCGCCGAACAACCCGTGCTGCTGGTGTACGTTGGCAAAAAGATGATCGTGGAAAAATACCGTGTTAAGCTCCTCGTTAGCAAAAAAACGCTCGATCAGCGTTTCGCATTTTCTCGCACCCGCAATGTTGTTCCAGCCGTTCGCTGAGCCGTCGGACACGATAGTATCAAATTTTACCAAGTGAATGTGATATCCCACGATGTCTGTCAGCGTTTTAAGCTGAAAGGCGCTTTCCTCGATATATTCGGGCAGAAGGTTGGTAAACCGCACTTCAATGCAGTCGCCCGCGTTTACTCGGATAACCAGAGGTTCGGGGCATATCTCGCCGCACTCGACTTTAGTTATGTAATTTTCCAAGGTTCCCTCGCGCTCGATATCCTCTTTCAGCACAAAGAAACGTCCTTGAGGGTCATGCCAGCCGTAACGGTTATAAACGAGATTTGCCTGCACCGCCGCGATCTCAAACACTTTAATATTTACGTCCGTGCAGCACGGGCATGTGTCCGTATACAGAGCGCCCGGCGCGAAGTTTTCAACGAAATTTGCCTCTTCCAAAGGCGTGGGTTCTACTTTATTGTCGCCGTTTTCATCAAGAATACCGAGCGGAGGCTGAAGCGGCGCTTCGCCGAACGTTCCGTTGATGAAATTTGGATATCCGGGGTGCATATCGTCCTTTGCGGGCGGCAAAGGGCGGTCTTTCAGCGGCATAAGCGCGTCAATGGGAGTTCCGTCGGGGTACTTTCCCGTGCCGTCCTGCAAGCGGTCGAATACGCGCCACAGCGTCCACATACCCTCGTGGAAATGGGGATAAAGATGACAATGAAATATAGCGTCGCCGATCATTCCGTTAAAGCTGCCCGCGCCGTACAGAATATCGAGCGTGTAACATTCCTGAGGGCTTATCGAAATGGAATCGATGATCGTGGACTTGGGATCATCGGGTTCCAGCCGCCACCGGTGATTGTGGAGATGGAAAACGTGCGTTTCCTTTACTCCTCCATGAATAAGTCGTGCCGTTCGAAAGTCCCGTATGCGGGTCGACGGGCGGCACGCCGTCCTTTGTGATGATCTCCAACTCATCGTGGAAAAACACGGCATATTCCCGGAACGCGGGTTTCGCGGGATTGTAAATATCGGCGAAAAGTCCGCTGTCTATCGGCTCGCCGGTTATCGGGTCAAGCCAATATGAGCCTGCCGCTTCCACTATTATCGCGCCGAACAAACCGTGAATATTCGAGCCTTGCTCGCTGCTTCGCGGGTCTGCCAGATCTGAAAACAGGTAAACTCCCTCCTTATCGGCATACCAGACGTAACTTACAGACCCGTTGGTCGTGGTATCAGGATTAAACCCGACGTTTGCCCCGTCAGAGGTAAGAACGTCATAGGAAGGTCCTTGTACGTGAATGGACGCGCGGCGGTTGAGCTTGTTTTCAAAATTTATCCGCACAACGTCGCCCACATTCGCCCGAATAACCAAAGGCTGTACCTCTTTATATGGCTGCGGCACGGGAAGATCAAAAAACTCCCTCGCTTTTCTCTGTATGCGCGCAGAATCTTTCTTAAGCACATACATCAATCCGTTTGGATCGTGATCCCCGAATTTGTTATATACAATTGGCAATGAGATTGCCTCTATATCATAAATCCGAACCTGTCCCGTGTTCGGATAATCAGTTAATTCCAACATAATAATATTTTCTCCTTGTATTTGTTTGTACGGTGTAATACCATACAGATTATTTTATGACTAACAGTGGTAAATGGTGTTTTTGTCGAGTTATATTCCACGATGATTTTTTATAATATTTCAAAACACCCACAAAAAAGGGATCAAATACTATGAACACCGGAAGTAAAAACTGTAAAAGAACGTTTTCTCAGTCTCTCTCCACACTATGCGGTTTATCGTATCTAAAATCGTACAACAGGAATGATGTTTTGTTACCTTTTTTAATCCTAACCCGGAGGTCACAAAACAGTATCATAAAAGGTATTATTAAAAATCACCTGTCGTTGTCCGAACCATAAGGTTCAGATTTCAACAAGTGATTCAGCATTAATTTCAAAATCTCTTCAAAATGTTCTAAAAGTCGGTTTGTTAGCAGGGGAAGGTATGCCTATCTTCTGCAGTTCATCTGCAATAAACGCAAGAGAATATCCACAAGCACAGGTAGCAAATACATACCTGACCATTTCTGCCTGCTCCTCCCATATTATGAATTCATCTAACGCACTCCGATCATAACCAAAATTACTCTTTTTGTATTTTGTTCATATTTAATCCTCCTATATTCATTTGCAGCGTATATGTGTTGTTTTCCGCAAAAGCAAAAGGACAAACCTGTACATTTTCACAACAGATTTGTCCAATTAACTTGTGATATAGTAACCAGATAGATTTTCCGATATTTGCAAACGGAGCAATTCAAGATTATCAAATACCTAATGTATGTGACACATTTCAAGGAAATAACACAAAAACGCTTCTCAATATTACGCAGATTTTGCTTATTTCGAATTGGACTCTGAAGTTCGAATTAAGTCTTTTTCGTTTTTTGATTTGTTTTGATTTTGGTGTCAATTTAGGAATTCAAACCAATCTACTATAAAATCGCATTAGAAAGGCAATTATAACAAAATAATCAATGGTATCCGAACCATGTGGATTCAGATTACAGCAGGCAATTCAGTCAATGCTTAGGCGAAATTGTGTATTCTTTTATAATAGAATCACTGTCAAGGCAACTTTGATTTATTATTTTTTGAATCTTCTGTGCATCTCCCCATATTTCAGGCTGCGCGATACATGCAGAAAACTTGCTTACTGCAGATTTTAATTTTTCCAAAAGTTGCTCCGTCATAATACGCATATTGGGATTGGGGGATGCATGCTTTTCAAATTCAACAGATCGGTGGATCAAAATAGGAACGCATGTACACCCATGCTTGTTATAGTTATTTTCAAACCATTGAATAGAACTCAGCAATTGTTCACAGTCTTTTTTTGAAATTGTGCTGATATCTTTATTAACACCATTCTTGCACTCAATTACAAAATACTTAGAATCACCAACAGACCACAAATTATCCGGACCACCTTCATTTTCGGTTCGTGAACCCACAAATCCTATTACAAATGCTAACTCATCTAATGCATTCTCAAAAGGATGAGCGGTATCCTCAGAAAAGTTCAATTTGTCTAAAATGGATTGAACACGAATTATAAATGAATTAGGCGACAACTTTTTATCCATAGTATATTCCAATATGTTCAAACTTTGTGTGCCTGTATAGTTCAAAAAATTATATTGTTGAATCCCATGAATTGGTTTTGAAATCATATTATTCAGTTTATACGCAGCGCATTGTATTTCCTGTGCTCTTTCCGGATTTGAGAAATTTCTGTATTCAGCCATAAGCTGCAATAAAATAGCTTTTTCCTTGTCGCTAATAACAGGATTTGCATTTTTCTCGGCTTCAATTATACTAAATGCGTCCTCATATCTTTCTGCACTTTCCATTTCAAATGCTTTGCGTTTTGAGAGTGCCACTCTATTAATACAAATCTTTTTTTCATATTTTACAGAAGATAGCGCGCTCTTGCTTGCTGCAACCCAATCCTTATCCCTACTGATAACATGATTTGCAAGATCAAAAATTTCATCTATGGTTGGCGTTGGTGATGTTTCCATCAGCTGATCCCACAATTTTTTAGATAATTCGTATTGCTTCTTGGTGGCATTACTAAAAAAATCCACCCCATTTTGATTTATAATTACGTCCGCCAAGTTATTTCCCATAAACACGATTACACAATAATCGCTATTTGATCTAACTCCACGACCCATTCCCTGCTCAATCTTCTGAATTTGCTCTCCGATAATACGCCTATCTTCGTAATTTATACTCTAGCTTACAACATCAAATTGACTTCGTATGTTTGGCAGTCCATCAATTACAAGAAAACCACATGCATTATCTGGAAGATCAACCCCATCATACTTGTTCACCAAAATGGTGAGACCTATAAAATCGCCATTCTTCAAACCGGCTATTCCCGTATAGATATTATCTTCAGCCACGGAAAGAACTTGAAGGTTAACTTCATTTTCTTTTTCGCGCCAAAAATTCGCACGTTCATGCGAAGGCACAATAACTACACAATTATGTTGATGAGCTATTTCAACTACCTTTTCACGTACAACTTTATCATCGTTCTGTGAATTTAAATGTTTGGGAAATAAAATAAGCCGCTCACCAATATCATCAGCCTTTTCAGGAGTAATTAGATTAATTTCATTTTCCTTCAACCCCAAGGTTGATGCAAAAATATCATCGTTTGCGAGCGTTGCACTCATAAAAATTCTACGTTGTGCACGCTCAAATTCAACAATCTTGGAAATTGGAATACATTTAGGTGTTATTTCAACACATCTTGAAGAAATAGTACAGTTACAAGTTTTAAAGATATCTTCTATAAGTGGAAGATTAAATACTACAAAATCTCTTTCCGAAAAATTTTGTTTCATCAAACGTCGTATCTCTTCGCAGCAATTTTGCCAAACCCAAAAAGGAATTGTCATATATTTGCATGGATCGGGAGTTTCGCAGGTAATATCAAAAAATGTATTGCTGCTATTTAGTGATTGAAATCGATTGAAAATCCCAATTATTTGAGCGTAAAGTCCGTCGCTGCTTGGAATGCTGATCGTACATTGCTGCTCAATCGTGTCAAGACATGCGTGTACGTCATCAATAACAATACTTCCAATCGGAATATTATTGTTATTCTGTCTAAGTCCAAAAACGCTTTTACCATTAACCAATTTATGAATATTGGTTACAAAAATGGCATTGTTGTTTCTAAAATGATAATCATCTTCTACATTTGTGAACTTAATTCCTAGCCTTTCTGCTTCCTCGCAAACCTGCTTAACTAAGTAATTATCCGGAACGACATATACCGCCGGACCTTTGCCCTCATTTAAACAACTTTGAAGGATCGTTAATCCTACCGTTGTTTTTCCACTTCCTGTATTCATTTTGATAATAGTGTTTTTCTCACTGCGGCTTTCAAACCACTGATTCCACACTTCAGTTTGAACATCACGTGGATAATTGTATTCTTTTTTCTTGTTGGGCAAGGACATAAAAATATCCCTTGGTTCAATTGGAGCATTCCTACTTGAGCCGTTTAATCTTGAAAAATCTATTGCCATTGTTTTTTCCTCCATACTTTAATTTGGAATATAGATTGCATCGTCAAAATGTAACTAATTATTGAAATTCACATTCACAAGAATGCAAAAAACAAATTTCAATTTGCCCGTTACTACTATGTTTTTGTGGTTTGAGTAGTAATGGGAAATCAATATTAAATTTCATTTGCTGCCCTTAAGATTTAAAACTACAAAATCTCTTGGTGAAGCTGTTTCCTTAATATATTCTTCTTTACCGATGTTAAGAGAGTCAAATGTGTCACCATATTTAGCAATTTCTAACTCAAGGTCAATCTTATTTTGTTCAACTT
>OIXH01004514.1_pt1 | contig 11295 bp, 12 predicted proteins | sample 1587741 | NCBI WGS metagenome assembly OIXH01 (sample SAMEA3888916, study PRJEB22519) | human gut metagenome | biome: human gut; feature: human-associated habitat; material: faeces | place: Denmark | collected 2011 | reverse complement strand
TGCGGGGCTTTGTGGGCGGGCTGCGGGCGCTTGCGACTGCGGCCCTTTATCTTGTTATATTTTCGAACGGGGATATCTCCCCACAAAACACCTTCAAAACCGGTATCAACGCCCCTTGAGGGAGCGATGATATAATATCCTCATGCGGACAGAGAATTTCCTGCTTCTATCTTTGTAGCCAAGTCTACTGCGCACAGACTGGAACCTCTGCCCTGTGGGATGTCACTTATGAGCCGGATGTCGAAGCGATGGATCGCTTTCTTCTAATCTCGCAACAGGTTGTGACCTTCAGCAGCACGAGGAATGTCCGTAATTTGAACATGAGAGGAGCCTACACTATGTACATCGTTGGGATCGACATCGCCAAGAGGAAGCACGAGGCAGCGGTGATTGACGGCGAGGGCACCGTCATCATCAAGCCGTTTTCCTTCACCAACAACTGCTCCGGGTACAATCGGCTGCTGGCCATGCTCACCAAGGCCAAACTGCCGCTTGACGAGGTTTCCTTTGCAATGGAGGCCACCGGACACTACTGGCTCGCTCTTTTTACCAGACTTCAGAAGGAGGGCTTCCGTGTTCAGGTCATCAACCCGGTGCAGACCAACTCCATCCGCAGCTTCTACATCCGTCAGGCCAAAACAGATCCGCGGGACGCCCTGCTGATCGCGGAGGTGATCCGTTTTGGACACTTCTCCGAGTCTACCCTGCATCCCGAAAACATTTATGAGCTGCGGGAGCTGTGCCGTGGACGGCACGCCATCGTTTCCATGCAGGCAGATGTTAAGCGAAAGGTCGTTGCCCTGCTGGATCAGGTCTTTCCTGAATACGAAACAGCTTTTACCAATATGTTTGGCGACACCTCCATGGCAATTTTGCAAACCTGTCCTACGCCAAAGGAATTATCTGAAATGCGTCTTGAGGAGCTTTGCCATCTCATCGAAGTCTCCAGCCACAAGCGCTTCCGCATGGCAAAAGCCCGGGAGCTTCAGGAGCTTGCGCGCAATTCCTTTGGCTTCGCCATGGCCGGCGACGTTTTCAGCACGATGATCCGGCTTTACGCAAAGCACCTCGATTTCTTAAAACAACAGGTCAGGGAAATGGATCGCAAGATCGCCGAGATCATGGACACCCTGGATACGCCAATCACCACCATCACCGGTATTGGCCCGACCCTTGGCGCGTACATCCTCAGCGAGATCGGAGACATCAGCCGTTTTTCCTCCGCGGCAAAGCTTGCCGCCTACGCGGGGATCGATCCAACCATGCGGCAGTCCGGTGAATACAACGGCGTCAGAAACCGTATGTCCAAACGAGGGTCGCCGTATTTGCGGCACGCTATTTGGCTGGCGGCTTCATCGGCGGTGCTCCACGATCCGGCGCTGAAGCTTTATTTCCAGAAAAAACGGGATGAAGGGAAGCCCTACATGGCGTCCGTGGGCCACGCCTGCAGGAAGATGGTCTCCATCATTTACGCCGTTATGAGAGACAACAAGGCCTACACGCCCTGCATCCCAAATGAGATTTCGGCTTGACAAATTATAGCCGGTCTGTGCTAAAATCGAACGGCCTTCGCCACTCGAAAAACCCTCCTGTAAGGTTCAGCTTTTCGTCCAATAGCGTTCCCGCAAATATCGCCAAAAAGTTACCGCCACAATGCTGTTCCAAACCGCTTCTCATCCCGTTTTTCAACTTCTCGCACAAATGGTCCACGTTTGCCTTCACCCCCGAAAGCGGGTACACAATCAGCTTTCGGAGAAGAATCGCACACAGCGGCTCACACGGCGAAACAGGGGCCTTCCCTCCCTCGACCACAGTGCGGCTTTGTGCCGCCAGCGAAATACCTTATATTCCGCCACGCTTTTATATACATACATTTCCCGGTTCTCTGTGAACCCTCAACACCAGCAGAAGAGAAAAATCTGGCAAAGCTGCTGCCATAAATTTTATCCCCCAACTGTTTTTCATCCTGTTTTTCAACTTCTCGCACAAATGGCCCACGTTCGCTCTCACGGGCGAAAGTGGGTACACCCTCGCTTTTGCTCAGAGGATCGCACACAAGGGCACACACGGCGAAACAGGGGGCGTTTCAGATGGGGGTGGTATCACTACCCTCGGAGCGTTCCACACGTTTCGGAAACCCTGCGTGGCCGGGTATCAGAACGGCGTACTTTGCTGCTTTGGGAACTTGGCCAGGTGCGTTCTCGGAGAACGCAGAAAGCCTCCGGGACAGCGATGCGCTTATGCGCGTCGCTGTCCCGAGGCGTCGCGGCCCCGCTGGGCTGCGTGATCTTTTTTCGTTTCTGTCGAAATTGCGGTTTGTACATCCTGCGCACAGACATGGTAGTGGGAGCACATTCAAGTGTGCTGTATATCGACAACCACTTGGTACATAAGTATAAAACTTGTTACCTCTGTGTTTGCGGATTCTTTCAACAGAACCAAAATGCAAGAATTCAAAAATTTAACTTGGTTAATCTCTAAAGAAGAGTTACAATTGAGTAAAAGAAAATGAACATGAGGGGTTTGTAAATCGTGCTTGAATATGTCTTTGACAAAACGATATATTTTCTTGAAAACATGCCGAAGAGTGTAAGAAAGAAAAAAGGGCAATTTTTTACTTCGGTTGAAACAGCAACGTATATGGCAAAAATGTTTGATTTAACTGGTTTGCCAACGCTTGTTAATATTCTGGATCCTGGATGTGGAACTGGTATCCTCTCTGCTGCATTGATTGATCGTCTACAACAGGAAACTAATATTAAAGAAGCCTTTTTAACGTGTTACGAAACAGATATTGATATCATACCAATTTTGCGCTCTAATTTAAACTATATAAAGGAAAGCGCCAGTATCAGCTTTGATTTTGAAATAATATGTGATGACTATATTCTTTCGCAGAGTGATTATTTTTCGGGGGCATTACATGCGGAACCACATCCGAAAAAATACGATTTAGTAATTGCTAACCCTCCGTATTTGAAGATAATGCGAAATGATCCAGCAGCGATAGCTATGCCAGAAGTTGTACATGGCGCTCCAAATCTTTATTTTCTATTTGCGGCGATGTCACTATTCAATCTGAAAAAGGGGCGCGAGATGGTATACATCATTCCACGCAGTTGGACTTCTGGAGCATATTTCAGAGCATTCCGAAACTACTTTTTACAGGAGGGGAAAATTCAGCAAATGAATGGGAAAGATTGAGTAACGAGAATTACCTCAAACTAACAAAAATAGAAAAAGCTCTTCCTATATTATTTGTTGTGTTATACAGTATTGCTATTCTTTTACCTATCTTAAAATGGCTACCAACGATAGCCTGTAATTGTTAAGGAGGTTAATCTAAAAGCCTTTACACCTACATCGCAAAAATGAAGATATAGAAGCAAAAATGGCGGGGGAAAAGGCTGCCCAGCCACATAATAAAGCACTTAAAGTTATGCTCGGATAGATTACAGAATAGTTTTAGTGTCTAGTGCGAAAAAAGAATAATGATTGGTTTCTCTTGTGGTAAGAAGTCAGCATAAGCAATTTTTAAGGAGAAGTTAATATGACAAAGAAGCGTACATTTATCAGCTTTGACTATGATCATGATATGGATCTTAAAAATCTATTGGTAGGTCAAGCCAAAAATTCGGATTCGCCTTTTGAAATAACAGATTTATCAATCAAGGAGACTATTTCCGAGGACTGGAAAAGCAATGCGCGTCGTCGGATTAAAGGTTGCGATGTAGTGGTTGTAATCTGTGGCAAATGCACAGATTCCGCAACAGGGGTTAGCGCAGAATTAAGAATTGCACAAGATGAGAATATTCCCTATTTCCTTCTTGGAGGGAGATCCGGTGAAGTCTGTGTTAAGCCTACCGCAGCCAAAGAATCTGATAAAGTTTATAAGTGGACTTGGGACAATCTTAAACGGTTAATTGGAGGAGCACGATGATCAAAGTATTCATTTCACATAAAAAGGAAGATTCATTTGTAGCAAGTCGAATTGCACATGAACTAGACGTTTTGAACATTCCGTATTACCTTGATGTCCTTGATTCTTCAGTAACCAAGAGTGGCAAAGAATTGACTGATCACATCAAGAGAAACCTCAATAATTGTACAGATATTATCGTTATAATGTCAGATGCTACACAGTATTCGCAGTGGGTTCCATTTGAAGTCGGAATGTCAGCTCAGAATGATATGCCAACGGCAACTTTTTTACAAGAAAACGTTAGCATACCGGAATTTCTAGAATATTGGCCTCGTTTGAAGTATCCAAGTGATATTAGAAAATATATTGCTGTACGAAAGGATATTCAAAGAGAATATTCGATTAGATTTAACTCCGATGAGGCAAAAACTCAAAGAAGCCAAACAGAAAGGTTCTATGACGTGTTGAAACGTCAGCTATAGTGTAAGGCAACTTGAAAAAATAGAACTCACATCTGGAATGGGTAAAAAGATTATTAGAAGATTATTCTTCTGTCGAGCTGTTAGGATACTGAATGAATAATGGTAAGCTGTTTGGTGATACGGATAATTGCAATTATACCTCCAAGTGAATATGCTGGGCATTTGAATGCCCAGCATATTCACTCTACTATCATTGTAAGATGAGGTTGTGTAGTACAATCTCCTCTGCCGCGCTGCGGATATTGTTCATCGCACCGACCCATGCCATTTGGTTCTCGGCTTTTAACTGCTCTGTGACGCCTTGTGCCTGCGCCATCTGCTTGATCAAAAGCCGCAACATTTCGTTTGCCTCGTGGTCAATCTCGTTGAGGTGGTGCGTCAGTTGTCCGGAGGTTTTCAAATTGATATAGGCTGCTCTGCGGTACTCCTTCAGATACTCGAACCGCATACGGCCAAAGCGTCCGTAGGTCGCAGGTTCTTCCTTGGATACTGCCAGATCGGGCAGGTAGTAATCTCCGTATTTGCTATATGTAATTTCCATTTTGCGTTCCTTTCTGTTTTCCAATTTACCCTTGCTTTTACCCTTTATAGGTTTGAACTTTATAAAACAATCGGACTGACTGGTACAGATTGTTTTATGATTCAGACTGTTTGACACAAAATTGTACGAAAAAAGTTACTAAAAACAATCGCGCCGCAATTCGAATCCCTCACGGCGTACCAAAAGTCCCCGAAATCGTCTGATTTCGAGGACTTTTGTTTTTCATAAGTTGCTATTTTCGGATGTTGCTTTTTCCTGACCCAAACGCTGACCCCAACGGGAGCGGGTAGCGGAAAGCATCAGACGGCACGGGAGAGGATATTCCTCATCGTTTGGGCTGCCTTGAGCTGCGCGTCGGTGGTGACGTGGGCGTAGGTGTCCAGCGTAAAGCCCGCGGAGTAGTGACCGAGCATTGAGGACACCGTTTTCACGTCCACGCCGTTCTGCAGGGCCATCGTTGCGAAGGTGTGGCGCAGGTCATGAAAGCTCCCGCCTCCGGCGGCACCGCTTTTGACCGCGCAAAAGCGGCGAGAAAACGCGCACGGGCTGCGCCCGTGACCCACTTCATTGCATGCTCGCGACAGAACGACTGCACGCGCTGCGCAAAGAAATACCCGCCATTTTTTGTTGCCGCTTTCGATTTGACCTTCGTCTATGTCCGCTTGGCCGCTGCCCCTGTGGGGGTTCAAATTTTTTTGCAGCGACTGCTGTACTGGCTCCGCAGCAGCGGCTGAGCGGAAAGAGAAGCACGCCAAATCGTTCAGAAGAAAAATCAAACACACGGTTGCTGAGATGATGATTTAATATGAGCAGTTCGGGGGTCAAGGGGCGGCAGCCCCTTGCGTTCTCTTGGGGTTTTAAAGGGGCTATTCTCTACGGTAGAGAATAGCCCCTTTGTTATGCGCCGCGCGATGCGCGGCATGGCGAGGTTGTACGCCGAACCGATCATCTGATGGATGTTCCGTACCGTTTTGGGAGCCAGACCTTTCGGCTTTTTCTTGGCCTCGATGCGGTCTACCCGGCCGCCGTCCAGCAGGTGCTTGTAGAACCGCTGCAAGTCCAGAGAGGTCAGGTCTGCCAGCGGGATGCCGCCGATCTGCGGCTTGATGTGGTTTTTCAGAAAGCCTTGCGAGGTTTTGAAGGTCGATGGGCGCAGCTTGATTTTTGCGTAGTTTTCCATCCAGACCTCCAGCCATGTTCCCACGGTGTAGGTCTTGGCCCGTCCGTAGTCGATGCCGACGTTTTCCTCGATGGCTCTCTTGAGTTTCTCCTTCACTTCTGCCTGTGTTTTGCCGAGGACATTCTTGATGATGGCCTTGCCGGTTTCGGGATCGTGACCGACGGTGTACCGTCCCTCCCAGCGGCCGTCCTTTCGTTTGCGGATGTTCCCTTCCCCGTTTGCTCGTCTCTTTGGCATGGTATCAGCCCATTTCGACAACGAACAATACCGTAACCAAGGGGACAAAGCTACCGGAATACCGAACTGTTATCAGAAAGTTATCATTTGCCCCTCGGAGCCACGCCGCCTTATCTTTGACTATTGCGGCGCAATTTTTGCGCTACCGGGGGCGTCCTCTTTGTTTATTGCAAGACAGATTTTAAACCGTCTTCTATGCAGGCTATTTGTCTTTATCTCCGTAAAGGTCAAACCGTTTTTAGCATATACCTCTTCGACCTGTTTTCTGATCTCAGGATTGATGCGGAAACGGAACATATCCGTCTTGGGCGCTGTCACAATGTTTTCCACTTCGGATTCCTCCTCACCTGATTGTTTTCTTGGTCATAGTATATCCGACGACATCAAAAAAGCCAAGCGAGATGTAGCAACATTGTTGCTACATCTCGCTTGGCTGTGTTTGCAGAGAAAATTTGAAAGCGGGGGCAAAATACTCAATCAAGCAAGTTGCGATAAAGGAAGGTCATGATCTGCCCACGGGTACAGGTGCTGTCAGGCGCAAATTCCGATGCGCTGACACCGTTGGTCACGCCCTGCTCCACCGCCCATGCAACAGCCTGAGCAAAATCAGCACTGGCAGGTACGTCGGTAAAACTGCTATTCACGGACATCTTAGGACTTCCAGCCAGCTTCCAAAGATATGTAACGGCAGCGGCTCTGGTACAAGGCGTGCTTCCACTGCCTTTGGTCATCAGATCCTTCTCGTTGGCCCAGCACAGTGCTTTGTAGAACGGACTGGTTTCTGCCACATCAGATGCGGGACAAGCGGCGTTGGAGTTGGGAGAACCGTTGGCGCGCCACAGGAATGTCAAGATCTGCGCCGTTGTGCATGTATTGCCGGGACTAAAGGTGGTTGCACTCGTTCCGTTGGTGATCCCCTCTTTTACAGCCCAGCCGATGGCGGCTCTAAAGGGAGAGTTATCCGCAACATCGGTAAAACCAAGGTCGGTTTTTTCGATCCATTTTGCGTAGACAGTTGTATCCCGATCAAGCTTTACTTCGCTGACGGCCTTAGTCAGTTCTTTGTCGGAGAACCATCCGGAAAAGGCGAAGCCAGCTCTGGTCGGCACATAAGAGGTCAGTTTGACCGGCTTACTGGTTTTCGCCGTGATCCCCGTGATCTCAGAGCCGCCGTTGGAGTCAAAGCTCAGTTCAGGAAGTCCGATCACACCCGTTCGGAACAGCGTGTTATCAAAAACGCCGTTCATATTGGGATCGTTCAAAATCGTATCATAAAGTTTTCCACGCTCTGTTGTCCAGACATTGCCGTTCAAACCTGCCCATTTCATGTATCCTTCCAGATAGTCCTTCTGGAGCTGCTTCCAGTTGCTATAGCGGCTGTAAAGCGTTTCGGCGGCAGGCTGTACCATTGCCAGTGCTTCCGCGTAGGTCACATATCCGGACAGATATCCCCACTGCGCCAGATGGCTTACGCGGCACAGATCCCATGTTGTATTTGATGCGATAAGTGCTTTGGCTTGAGCAAACAATCCTTCTCTGTTTGTGATGCCCCAATCCGTCGCCAGCGGCGTGCGGCCAAAGTCCGGGCCTGTGGTGTGGATCCGATCTGTAACCGCGCTCCCCACAGCCATCGCACCATAGCGTACTTTGCCGCCAAACAGATTTGCTTCCTTGGGATTGTTTTCGTAGAGGAGCAGAGCGCCCATGCTGATTGCCCATTGCTCCAAATTAGAGCTTCCGGCTACAGACTTATCTTCCGTAATTTCAATCAGTTGCTTGTCTTTGCTTCGTGTAACGGTCTGTCCAAACCAATCTGCCAGATCGTCTACTGAGACATAGATCTGGTTACTTTCCATAAATGGCACCACTGTCAGCGTAGTCGCTGCTCCGTTGATGTAAGCAGTTTTGCTGTTAGGTGTAAGTGTGATCGTATCACCGGCCCGGGACACGATGGTTTGCCCAGAAGTTGTATTTTGCGCTACCACTGCACCCATCAGTTCCGCAAGGCGGCGCACCGGCACCATCACCTGATCGTTCCGGATGCAGGCCCCTGCCGTATCCATATAATCACTGCTGATCCGCACATGACCCGGATGAACCAGATCTCCGTCCAGCGTAACAAAAACAAGATCCTTGACTGCCTTCAATCCGGCAGTGGGAACACCGTTGGCGGCACCCCAATCCAAAAGCTCCGCCATGGTAAACTGCTCATACCCCAGCAGGTGCTCCACAGCACCAAAAAACCATTTCACATTGCCATCCGATGCGGTGGTAAGGTCGCAGCTGAGCATATTGAGGCGGGCATTCCATACATACGCCTGATAAACGGCAGCTTCATCGTTTGCCCCCGCGTAATAACATGCCATTTCAAAAGCAGTGCTGGAGGGGACACGATTCCCCTTGGCCACGGCATTGAGAGCAAACTTCAGTTTGATCAGTCCTAACTCGAACTGGACGCTGGGAGAGGTAGACCGACTCAATGTTTCACATTCTTTATAATACGTTTTTCCATATGCCGGTGCTTCTCCGCCGGATTGTGCATAATTTCGCAGAGTGATAATGGTGTTCCACATATCAGACTGATAAGCCGCGCCATCGGAGAAGGTCACATACTCGGACTTGTCGATCCACGAAGGGGCGGTGGCTGTCTGTGCTGCGGAAGCAGATGGGATCATAGTAAGGGAAAGTGCCAGACAAACCATGCAGGCAGTGACACGAGCGAAAATGCTTTGAAGCCGTAAAGTTTTCATTGTTGCCTCCTCTTATTATTTTTGAGTCTACAGCAGAATTTCAAGAAACGATCACGTGGAGAAAAGGCGGAGCAGCGCATTTTCATGAGCGCGCATGACGCTGCAAAAATGTGACCATTACCATTTCATACGAACACCTCCTAAATGTAACTTGAAGTCAATGTGTGTTATTGCCCAGGTTGCAAGGGTCCAATTCTCCATAGAACCACAGCGTAGATTTTATAGTTTTTCCATCAACAAGAAGTGTCTCTTCATATCCCATTTCTGTAAGGGCGGTGGCAATGCCACGCTTCGCAGTAAAGGAACTTCCTTTGTTGAGAGGAAGCCAACTTTGATCACTGTAGTTCCGCTTCCAGAAAGTCTCAAAATACTCTTGACTATAAAATATAACGATTTGGGACTCTCCAAGCAGCGGCTCGCAGAGAACGGCAACAACTCTGCAGAATGATAGATTCGTTGGTTTCGCCTGAATAAAACGCTGACATTGTTCCAGCCACGCTTTACAGAACGCTGTTTTGACCGATCCCGCAGTACTTGGAGAGTTGAGCCATGTCCCACTGGGGACATGAAAATGCTCATACAATCTGTTTGATTCGCTTTCAAATGGTGTCAACCCGTCAATATCACGCAGGAGCTTTCTGAGTTTGCGCCTTTGTCCTCGAACCTTTTTCCTGTCGGAGCAGAAACTTCTCATATATGCAACTCCTATACCACGCACGCAATAGCCATACCGACATAGCGTCCTGGAGTGAGGATGTAATCCTGCTTTGCAATGTCCTGTGTTGTAACAACAGCGCAGAAACCCTTTTCGTCCTCAAGTGTTCCGTCCACATAGGCGTTGTAGGTGTCAGCAATTTTCTTAATGTCTTCATCCGTCAGTTCACGCAGCTTCCGTGTGACCATAGTGCCGAGCTTCCGTGCGTCGATGAATAGCGTCTTGCCTTTCTGCTTTTTGTTCTTTGCAAGAAACCAGAGCGATACCGGAATCTGCGTCGTGTAGAAAAGCTGCGTTGGCATTGCGACGATACAGCCCACAAGGTCAGCGTTGATAATGTTCTTGCGGATTTCACCTTCACCGCCGGACTGCGAGGAAAGCGAACCATTTGCAAGCACCATACCGATACGCCCATTCGGGGCGAGATGCCAGATCATGTGCTGCAACCACGCGAAGTTTGCATTTCCAGCAGGAGGCGTACCATACTGCCAACGGACATCATCAACGAGTTTATCCGCACCCCAGCCGGAGAGATTGAAGGGAGGATTCGCCATAATGAAGTCTGCCTTGAGTTGAGGGTGGCAGTCGTTAAAGAACGTGTCCGCATTAAACTTGCCGAGGTCGGCTTCAATGCCGCGAATGGCAAGATTCATCTGCGCCATCTTCCATGTGGTCGGGTTGGAGTCCTGACCGAAGACGGAAATCTTGTTGATGTTGCCGCCGTGGTTTTCGATAAACTTTGCAGACTGAACGAACATACCGCCAGAGCCGCAGCACGGGTCATAAACACGCCCATTAAACGGCTGCAACACTTCAACAAGGGTACGCACAACGCAAGAGGGAGTATAGAACTCACCGGCAAGTTTGCCTTCTTGCTCGGCAAACTTGGAGAGACAGTATTCGTATGTCCGACCAAGAATGTCCTTACTGCTTCCATGCTCGATCATCTGAATGTTGGTGAAGAGATCAACCACTTCACCAAGACGCCGCTTGTCCAGCTCTGGACGGGCGAAGTTCTTAGGAAGAATATCTTTGAGGCGCTTGTTTTCTTTCTCGATACTGCGCATTGCGTCATCAATCACCGTGCCAATTTCCGGCGTGTGAGCGGCAGCAGCAATCGCACTCCATCGTGCATTCTCAGGGACAAAGAAGATGTTTTCGGCAGTGTATTCGTCCTGATCCTCTTCAAATCCATCGCCTTCTTCAACCAGTTCCTTGTACTTTGCCTCGAAGCGATCAGAAATGTATTTCAAGAAAATCAATCCGAGGACGACGGACTTGTATTCGGATGCGTCGATGTTTCCGCGCAGGACGCAAGCCGCGTCCCAGATTTGTTTTTCAAAGCCGATATTGCTTGTGTTATTCTCAGCCATTTCAGCAACCTCCAAAGTTATAGTTTCACACTTACTATTCTACAAAAAGAGCTGTACGAAAAACCGGACTCAGTTCTTGTCCGTTCGCACAGCCT
>OIXH01004507.1_pt1 | contig 11313 bp, 11 predicted proteins | sample 1587741 | NCBI WGS metagenome assembly OIXH01 (sample SAMEA3888916, study PRJEB22519) | human gut metagenome | biome: human gut; feature: human-associated habitat; material: faeces | place: Denmark | collected 2011 | reverse complement strand
CAATATAAACGCGTAAATATAATTTGCGCAGTATTTTTGCAAAGGAGAAACCGATATGAAAAAGAACATTTCTGCGGCATTGTTGACAGCTGCGTGCTTTTCGGCGCTTTCCGCGGCGGCGTTTGCGGACGGTCCCATTGGCAGAGCTATAAACGGCATTGGCAGAGCGGGTGAAGATATAGCTGACGGCGCGGGCGATGCCGTAAGCGATATTACCGACGGCGTTACGGGCGATGGCAGCGATACCACCGATTCCGACATCGTTTCGGACGAACCTGCGGGCGATAACAGCGACACGATTTCCGATGATACGAGCGACGAGGTTTCAAGCGATGTCAGCGACGTAAGCTCCGACGTAAGCTCCGATATAAGCTCCGACCCGGAGTCCTCGGAAAGCGGCATTGTCGGCGGCATAACCGATGTAAACCCTCCCGCGGGCGTATCCTACGGTCTTACCGCGGGCGCGGCTGTTTTGGCGGCGTTGGGCGTGGTTGTTGCGGCGGCTGCGCGCAAGGAGAAGTAAATTTTAAGTTTTCGCGTCCTCGGTTCGACCGAGGACGTTTTACATGAATATATTAAAAAGAATACAAACTTGTCTTTATAAAAGTTACCAACATTTTGCGTAAAGGATATAATAAATTAAAGGGGTATCTATACCTCTTTATAACTTAAAAAAACATATATATTTAAATGAGGAGGAAAATTACATGAAATCAAGAAAAATTTTGGCGGCAGTGCTCGCTCCCGTTTGCGCTGTTTCTGCTATGGCTGTTGTTGCTTCGGCGGCTAAAACAACGGATACTGTACTTACGGATAAGGCATACACAATTGGTACTGATTGGTCTAATACATGGGGTGAATCCCCTGCGTTTTACGGTAATGCTGATTTAAAGGCTGCCAAAGCAGGCGATTCTATTGTTGTAGCAGTAAGCGGAATAAGTACTGGTTCTCAAATCCAGATGAAAAGCGCTACTAAAGATGATGCTTCAGATTGGACTACGCTCCCTGCTTTCGCTGCTAAAGAAGGATATAACGCAGAATATGAAGTGCTTGACCTTGGAGCAACCACCACTGAGGTTACTGTTGTCTTGACTGCTGATGATGTTGCTTTATTGAGCGCTAATGGTAATTTTATTGTTACCGGTTATAATTACACTATTGATTCCATAACGCTTAAGCCCGCTGTTGCTGACGAAAGTGATCCCGCAACAAGTGATGAGCCCGTTACAAGCGACGAACCTACTACAAGTGATGAGCCTGTTACAAGTGACGAGCCTACTACAAGCGACGAGCCTACTACAAGCGACGAGCCTGTTACAAGCGACGAGCCTGTTACAAGCGATGAACCTGTTACAAGCGACCCCGCAACGAGCACCGATAAGACCGACAGTGACAGCAAGACCGAAGAGCCCGGCGCAACCGATAAGACCGAAGTTGTTACCAACGAAGTGACCGTTGATAAGGTACTTAAGGGCGAAGAGCTCAGCAAGGCTGTATTCGGCGACAGCAAGAAGACTTGGAAGGACGTTGAGTCTATCACTTTCGAGTCCGATGATCCTTTCGCTGTAGTATTCAACGTTAAGGCAGGCAAGGTAAAGGGCGACGATAAGGCAACAGAGTTCGTAAAGGGCGTAAATGAGCTTGTTAAGGCAGAGCTTCCCGCAGAGGCGTTCGCAACCAAGTGGACACTCTCCGCAGACGAGGTAGCTGCTATGCTCGAGGCTGATCCCGATGCTGCAAACACCCAGCTCATTTCCAAGGACGGCAAGAAGATCACCGTTACCGCTACAGTAACCGTTAAGGCTGCTGCCGGTGACGATGACAACAAGGGCGATAACAACAAGCCTACCGGTATTGCACTCGCTGTTGCTCCTGTAGTTCTTGCAGGCGCTGCTGTGGCTGTTGTTACTATCAGCAAGAAGAGAAAGTAATTTCTTGGCGATCAACGCAACATTGATTTAAATGATTTCCCCTCGCTTTGGCGGGGGGAATTTTTTTATGCGTTTTGACACATCCGCGCACTATCTTATAGGAGTTTGAGCAGTTTGCACAGTTCTCCCTCCCGCGCAGCGGTGGGGAGAAAAAGAGACTGCTCCCGAATTTTTGCGTTTCGACCAAAGGCGCGATTTTTCTGTGTGCATTTTTTACATATTTCAAGCAGTTTTTATAAAAAACTACTTGAAATATGTTTCGAAGTGTGGTATAATAGTACACGGGGAAAGACGTTCGCACAGGGGAATTGTGCGTTCGCCGAAAAATGCATGACATTTGGAGGAATACCTATGAAGAAGAAGTCTGTTTTGGCGGCTTTGGCTGCCACGGCAGCGCTTTCGTGCACAGCGGTTTGTGCTTTCGCGGAATCTGCGGATTCACAGACAAGCAGCACGGAGTCCGTTACCTCGGTAACGGAAGCGGCAGACCCCATGGACGGCAACCCCGTTTCGGGCGTTGACGGTGCAGCGGTGGTCGCGGGTGCAGCTGTAGTCGCAGGCGCGGCTATGGTCGTTGCTCACAAGCGCAATTGATCATTGCAAAACCCAACCTCCGCGGTTCGCCGCGGAGGGATTTTTTTCGCAAATCGCTTGACTTAAACGCGAATTAGTGTTATAATCATAAAGTAATACAGATTCTCTCTCCCCGCGAAGCGGTGGGAGAGAATAAGATGATTGCTTTTAATGAGAAACTAAAGCAAACAGGAGGTAAATTATGGATATTACAAACGATATTAAATACATCGGCGTGGACGACCGCGACATCGACCTTTTCGAGGGTCAGTACACGGTTCCCAACGGTATGGCGTATAACTCTTATGTTATAATTGACGAGAAAATCGCGGTTTTCGATACCGTGGACGCGCGTTTCGGCGAGCAGTGGCTCAATAATCTCGAAAGCGCTCTCGGCGGCAGAACGCCCGATTACCTGATAGTTCAGCATATGGAGCCCGATCATTCGGCGAACATCAAGGTGTTCGCGGAAAAGTATCCGAACGCGAAGATCGCAGCGTCCAAGCAGGCGTTCGTGATGATGAAGCAGTTCTTCGGCACGGATTTTGCGGAGCGTCAGATCACAGTCGGCGAGGGCGCCAAGCTGGAGCTGGGAAAGCACACGTTGAACTTCATCACCGCACCGATGGTTCATTGGCCCGAGGTCATCATGACTTATGACAGCGCCGACAAAGCGCTGTTTTCGGCGGATGCGTTCGGAAAGTTCGGTGCTCGCGATACCGATGAGGATTGGGCTTGCGAGGCTCGCCGTTATTATTTCGGGATAGTCGGCAAGTTTGGAGCGCAGGTGCAGGCGGTTTTGAAAAAAGCCGCTGCTTTGGATATCGAGCGCATACTTCCGCTGCACGGTCCGTTCCTAACCGAGAATTTGCCGTACAACATCGGTCTTTACAACACATGGAGCAGCTATGGCGTGGAGAGCGAGGGCGTTGTTATCGCATACACGTCCGTATACGGGCACACCAAGGCGGCTGCCGAGCTGTTGGCGGAGAAGCTCACCGAAAAGGGCTGCCCCAAGGTCGCAATTACCGACCTTGCCCGCGACGATATGGCGGAGGCGGTAGAGGACGCGTTCCGTTACGGCAAACTTGTGCTTGCCACCACCACTTATAATATGGACATTTTCCCGTTTATGCGCGAGTTTATAGAGCACCTCACCGAGCGTAACTATCAGAACCGTACGATAGCGCTTATCGAGAACGGAACATGGGCGCCTAACGCCGCGAAGGTCATCAAGGGAATGTTTGAAAGCTCAAAGAACATCGAGTTCGTTGACACAGTTACCATAAAATCCGCAATGACTGAAGAAAACAAAGCGCAGCTTGAAGCGCTCGCCGCAAAGTTGGCATAATAACGCGCCGCCCCGAATGTTCGGGGCGGTTTTGTTATCATTTTTTATCGGTTTTATCCTTGTCGCTCTTATCGGTTTTCTTTTCCTTTGGCGATTCTCCGGTTATCTCCGCGAAGAATTTCAGCGCGGCGGCTATTTCGTCCTCGTTGGGGTGCGATTTGTTCTTGCCGCCGAACAGCTTAAAGCCCCCCGCGCCCTCCGTTCCGAGACAGCCATATTTTCCGACAACATCGCAGTTCTTGAAATGAGCCGTGCCCTCAAGCTCCTCGCAGTAGTTTACCTTTGTGTTCAGCGGATAGGTGTACAGGAAGAATATCTTCTTATCGCGCGGCATCCAGTTTGCGGCAAACGACGCGATGTCGCGGTAGAAGCAGTCATCTTCGGTTTCGGAAGCGAAACCCACCAAGTCGTATTGTGTGAGGTTTGCAGAGCGCGTTTCGGTAACGTCTATCGTATCGACGGAGTACTTCTCCTCGATAGCCTTTACCAGCTTCAGAACGTTTTGTTTTCCTTTTGATTCGTAGCAAATAACAGTTTTCATCGTGTAATTTCCCCCTTAAAATAAGTTATATTTTTCCATGGTTTCGCTTGCGCGGTATTCATGTTTTTCGTAGTACCCTATAAGCTCTCCCTGTTCGTTTCGCAGAGCGATCATATACACGTCCTTGTTTTCCTTGTCGTTTCGGAATGTATAGACCTTGTTGTGCGACTTGTCCGCCCCGAACCATTCCAAAACGCGCCGTATTTTTTCGTTGGAGTTGGCGTTGTGGCAGCCCGCAAGGCTCGTGCCGACAAGATCGCCGTGCTTTTTGTAGCGTTCCCGTGCGGCGGGATTCATATAGAGTATCGTGTTATCCAAGCCGCATATAACGATTGGTGCGCCGTCTTGATCGATAACGCTTTTAAAGAATTGTGAGATTTCCATAAACCCTCCTTACAGCTGATCTTTCATATTCCCAATATCCAGAACTCATCATGCTCGGCAAAGTTTTTCTCCGACCACGGGGTTATCTCGAAGAACAGCTCCTGCACTTCTCCGCCCGTTTCAATGGCGAGCGAGAGCATATGTTCCCATATTTCGCGTGTTAATCTGTTTCCGCCCCAGCGGCTGAACTTCTCGCCGAATTCCGCGAACGACGGCTTGAACACCAGCTCGTAGAGCTTGAGGTCGCTCATATAGTCGTCGCGGAGGTACAGGCTGTTGTCGTCCCAGAACGTATTGCCGTCCCATTTGCCGCGCGTGAACTCATGATAACAGGTTCCGCGTCTTTCATCGTTAGTTACAAAGTACTTCATATTCTCACCTATAAATTGGATTCGCAAATAATTATTCTTGAAAGAGCCAGTGCTTCATCGAACCACTTTAAAAACGCCTCATAAAACCCGCGTTCTTCGTTGGAGAACGTCGGCAGGTCGCGCCGTATCGCCAAGAGCGCCTTATCCCAGTCCTCCGCGCTGAGCCAATTCCAGTAAAGCTCGTCAAAGACGGGCTCGGGAGTGCCGTCGAACGCGTCCTTTGTCGGGAACATCAGCGCGAAATAGTTCTTCAACAAGCGGCGGTAGTCTTCAAAGTATATGACAAGCGGTTCGGAGCAGCAGCTCCATTCTTCGGGCATTGGGTTCCAATCCGGCGCGTCGGATATTTTCAGCGGATTAAACGTCAGCGCGGGAAGATTCCCGTCGGAAAGCTCATAGAGCCGCAGCACCTTGTATGTTTGCTTTTCGCCGCTATCGAGCCACCTCATTTTGAAATCCTCCTCGCCTCGCAATAAAACCTTTTATCATTCGCGTGACCCATCGAGAAGGTTTTTCTCGGCAGAGCGCCGTCCTTGATGACTGTCGGGAACAGCTCGGCTTTTGTCATGCTCGGCAGCAGAAATCCGACAGCACCGTGTTTTTGGCAAAGCGAGTGCACCACGTCCTCGCCGTGAATGTAATCGATCTTGCCGCCGTTTTCTTTGAGGAATTTATCAAGGAATGTTTGCAGCGAACCCACGGTAAGGTTGGAGGTCGGCTTTGTTATCCCGAACGTCCGCTCCTTGCCGTCTGTTATCGCGATAAACTCTTGCTGTGCATTGTCCGCAAGACCAAGCTCCTTTGTCATTTCCTCTATGAGCCTGTTTGTATCGACCCCGGTGACTATTCTGTGGATCGCCTCAAATTCGAGAGCTGGAGAGTGCAGGTTTACTATCTCGACAAGCGCGTACCGCGCAAGCTCCGTATCGGGTGAGTTGGCGCGTTTTTTCTGTTCGTAGCATTCTTTGGCGGTAGCGAGTGAGTGATTTCCGTCGCCCATAGCGTAAAGAAGCAATCCTTCTTTATCCAAGCCGTTCCAATGTCTGATTTCCAGTTCTTTTTCGGCAAGCTTGTCCAATGCCGCAAGGACGTTGTCGGAGTTTTCGCCGTCCACCACCGCTCCCGACAGATGCCCGCCGTTCTGCATAAGCCTGAAGTCGTATACGGTTTTCAGCTTCTTATTCAAAAGCGGTTCTATCACCGTGTTCTCGGGGTCGTTTATAAGTATCATTATGTGCGGAAGCTCCAGCGGAGCGTTCATGCGTATTTTCACACGCGGCGGTATTCTTGAGGCGACGGTCGCTTCCGTTGCGCGCACCTGCGACTTACTCCCTTTGCTGTAGTCGTACATTTCGAGGTCGATACATCCCACCAATCCAACGCGGAGTCTGCCGTCCGCCTGTGTGCGCTTTGTTAGTATAAAGCAATCTTTATACTCGGCGAACAGGTCGCTTTTCAGGTAATCCGCCATTGTCGCGTTGATTTTTTCTATGCGCTTTTCGCAATCGGGTTCATCCAGATACACCTCGGGGAGTATGAGCTTAAGCGCGGACGGCGCGTCTCCCACCTTATCGGCAACCGTTTTCCAATACTCGGGTTCGCCGGTGTACTGGTCGCACGCGACCACCGACCATTTCTCCATGCCCTTTTCATTGAGCCTTGGCAGCAGTATATTTGCCTTTGAAAATGCGGTCATATATGATGTTCCTTTCTGTTAAGGGCACTGTGCCCGTGTTCGTTTTATCGGACCTTGCTCCGATTCGCAGAGACGGTGCCCCTGCGACCCGCGGGGCGTACCCGCTTGGGGTGCGGCTTGCCCGCGTTTTGCGGCTTTGCCGCAAAACCACGCCGCGTATGCGGCGTGAATTCGCCTTTGGCGAATTGCGGGCAAGCCGCACGCAGGCGCGTAACGGCGGGGCGAGCCGCGCTGCGGTTCAAGACGCGCTGTGCGCCTAGTTTTTGATGATCCCTACCGCCTGGTAGCACGTAAGGGGATACTCGCGCACGGGCACGCTTTTTTCCTTGGCAAGCTCCGCGAGGTGCAAGGTCAGCGGGTTGTCGAGCTTTCGCAGTAAGATAACCTTGGGGGTTCTGCGGAGCAAAACGCGCGTTGCCTCTCCGATACTCGGCTTTACAAGGTTGAGGTCGGCGACGTTGAATTTTTCGGCAATGCGCCGAGTTTCTTCCAGACCGTCTCCCGCGGGAGCGGCACACTCGTTCGGAGAGTACGGCGGCAGCTTTTCAAGCTCGCGTTCGATAGCGTCTATGAACTCATAAGTTCTGTCGTAAGGCGCAAGCTCGCCGAAGTAAACAGCGCCGTGAAAGTCGCCGGGTAAAATAATATCATCGCGCAGAACTGTGCGCGAAAACAGCCCCGAAACAACGCTGTTAAGGCAGGAGCAGGGAATGAACACGTCCTCGCGTGTGCCGTAAATATCGCAAACGGAGGCGGGGTCGGCAAGCACGGCGGGGCGGGGGGCTATCTCGGGAAAATCGCGGAGCGCTTCGGCAAGCTGCCGAGTTATCGCGCCCTTGCCCGTCCAGCCGTCAACGAATTGTATGTCCTTTGCGGAGTGCCGCGCCAGAATGTATTCAAGCGCCGCCTTGTCTATTCCGCGTCCGCGTATTATCGAGACGGAATAATGAGCCACAGAAATGCCGTGAAACCGCTTTAAACAGCGCTTTATCAGCACGCCGACGGGAGTTCCCGCCCGCGCCAGCGATACGATAACGACATTTCGCCCTTTGGAGCGCAGTATCTGCTCCGATACCGAGCGCACCGCCGACGCGGTCTGCCGCCCCCACGCTTCAAGACCCGCTTCGTAGAGCCTGATGTACTCCTCGCTCGGCACGAACTCCTCCGGAAGCAGCTCGCAGTAGTGAGTGCCGTTGTGCAGCAGCTTTTGGCGCTCCTTGGAGGACATCGGGGCGATCTTTCCCGTCACGTCCTTCAAAAGCAGTGTGCAGTCCTCTTTTTTCAGCGACGTTCTCATATCGCGTCCGCGCCAGCTTACGAAAGCGGTGCGTTCGCCGCCGCAAGCGCCGCAAAGCGCCCGAACGTCGGTCTCGTCGGCGTTTGCCGCGTCTGTTATCACTATCGAAAGGTCGCTCTTTACGGAATTGTACAGATAAACCGAGCGTTCGCGCTCGTATAAGCTCCGCAAAACAGAGCGGCTCTTTATCGGGTAGTTATCGGCGGCTGACGGAAGTATGGGACTGCGGGTAACGCCGTGAACCCGCACGTCAAATCCGCGTCGGCTGAGCATATTGCCCAGCACTATCGGCGGCAGACAAAGCTCCTCCGTGCCTATAACCTCAATGGTTTTCACCTGTGCGAGAACACTCTCCAGACGTTTAACTATCGCGCCGCAAAGCCGCTCACATTCCTCAAAATATTTGGCGCAGGGAACTCCCTCGCGAATATCGTACAGCGAGTTCAGCTCTACCGAAAAATCGGGTGCGCGGCTGACGGTCGGCTCGTCCGCGCAGAACTCGTCGGGGAAATCCGTCTCGGTTATCATATCGTATGTATACTTCGCGTATACCTCTATCCCGATCTCGCAAAGAGCCGCAATGCTTTCGCGGCTCGCCGCGAATACGTGAACCGTTATCCGCGCCGCACACGTCTCGCAAAGCCGCTCCGCGAGCGCTTTTACGGTGTTGCCCGTGGTAAGCTCGTCGTCAATGATAAAGATGTGCCCGAACCTTTCAAGGTCTATGTCGCCGCGTTCGCAAAGCTTGTGAACGGGCGCGTGGCTGTGCGATTCCTCAAACGAAATATACTCTCTGTATTCCGGGAGCCGTTCGCGGGTGGTGCTCATCAAAAAACAGCGCTCCCCAAGCGCGGACGCCGCCAAAGCGCCGATACCCACGGCGGTCTCGGCAAACGCTATCGCCAGACATTCGCCCTCGGGATATATCCTTCGCATTTCCCCGCCCATTTCGGCGCACAGCTTTACCGTGTCGCGTGGGTCGGAGGGGGTATGTTTTGATTGCGCCTTGTTTACTATCAGATAATTGCGGCGGGGGTTGTTGTCGCGTTTGGCAAGACTGAGGATTTCGTTCATTTATTGCTCCGATCTGATGAAAAATTGTTCTGTTTCTCTCCTCCGCTGCGCGGGGGAGAGAATAAAACCGGCATAAGTTATTTCTTAAAGCTCCCCTCAAGCGGTATAACAGAGCCGTTTTTTATCTGCCTGAGATAATCCGTCGGCTCGTTAATTTTTTCGGGGACTAAAATCCCGCCGTTTACTATCTGCTCCGCGTTATGAGTGTCCGAGCCGCCCGTTTCCGGCAGACCGAACATCGCAGCGTATGCCTTTGCACGGTCGTTGTAGCAGTCGTTGCCGCCGAACAGCGGGTCGCTGTTGCGGGTGTTTATCACCTCGACCGCGTCCACATCGTGAGGGTACAGGCTTATGTGAGGTATGTAGCTCGCCTCGCGGAACGGGTGCGCGTGAACTATAAACCCGCCGGTTTCTCTCACCTCGTCAAACAGATCGCGTTCATCAGCCTCCATAAGCAGATACTCGTTAGCTTTCAGCCACTCCTTGTCCTTGTTGTAGATAAGGAAATCCGCGCCGTTTATTGTCCACTCCACGCCGAAAAACACGTCCAGCCCGATCCTTTTTCCCTCTTCAAGAGCGTTCTCATACCCCTTGCAGTAAAGGTCGATGCGCCTTTCCCAGGGGAGGTCTTTGGGAACGGTCGTGCTGGAGTTGAAGAAATGATCGGTCACAAAAATGCCGTCATAGCCCGCTGCCTTGTGCGCCCGAGCCATTTCCGCACCCGTGCTTGAAGCGCAGGTGCTGCCCTCCGATGTGTGCAGATGAGTTTCGTATTTATACAACTTGTATACTCCTTGATTGATTATACTTCTCGTTTAACGCGTAAGTCCTCGTAAAAGGGACGTTAATGCGTCTCAAACCACGTTTTTCCGCACTTCGCGTCAACAAGCAGCGGCACGGAGAGCTTCACGGCGGACTGCATTTCCTCCTTGAGGATATTCAGCGCCTGTTCCGCGCTTTCTTCGGGCGCTTCCACGATAAGCTCGTCGTGAACCTGAAGTATCAGCTTCGCCTGCGGGAGTTCTTTCTTCAAACGGCGGTACACGCGTATCATCGCTATTTTGATGATGTCCGCCGCCGTGCCTTGAATAGGCGTGTTCATCGCAATTCGCTTGCCCAAAGCCTTTACGACCTTGTTCGTTGAAAGTATCTCCGGAATGAACCGCCGCCGCCCGAACATAGTCACAGCGTAACCGTCCGCCTCGGCTGATTGAGTGTTGGTTTCCATATAATGCTTAACGCCCGAGAAGTGCGCTAAATAATCGTCGATATACTGTTTGGCGTCGCCGACCGTCGTGCCGATATCCTTTGCGAGAGAGAACGCGCCGATGCCGTAAACTATGCCGAAATTTACGGCTTTCGCCTTGCGGCGCAGGTCGGGGTCTGACTGTCCCGCCGTTTTGCGGAACACGCTTTCGGCTGTTTCAGCGTGAATGTCGCGTCCCTCTTTAAAAGTTTCAATCATCACCTTGTCATTTGAGAGCGACGCGAGAACGCGCAGCTCTATCTGGCTGTAATCGGCGTCGCAAAGTACTTTTCCTTCTCCCGCAATAAGGAATTTACGAAAATTTCGTCCAAGCTCCGTTCGCACGGGAATATTCTGGATATTCGGCTCGGCAGAGCTTATGCGCCCCGTTCGCGTTTCGGTCTGCTTGAATGTGGTGTACATTCTGCCGTCACCGGAAACGGCGTTTTGCAGTCCTTTGACATAGGTATTATACAGCTTTGTAAGCTTGCGGTAATCCAAAATAGGTTTGATTATCGGGCTTTTGCCGCTAAGCTCTTCAAGAGTTTCCGAATCGGTTGAGTAGCCCGTCTTTCGCTTCTTTCCCGCGGGCAGACCAAGCTCCTCGAACAGCACGACCGAAAGCTGCTTCGGGCTTCCGATGTTGAATTTGTGCCCCGCGATATCACAGACTTCCTTTTCCAGTTCGGAGATTTTCGGAAGTATTTCCTCGCCGAATTTCGCAAGCCCTTCCGAGTCAAGCGCTATGCCCTCATGCTCCATAGAGGCAAGCACCTCGGAAAGCGGCAGTTCTATCTCGCGCAGAACTTTCAGCATACCCTGAGAACAGATGTCGTTATACAGCACTTT
>OIXH01004506.1_pt1 | contig 11315 bp, 5 predicted proteins | sample 1587741 | NCBI WGS metagenome assembly OIXH01 (sample SAMEA3888916, study PRJEB22519) | human gut metagenome | biome: human gut; feature: human-associated habitat; material: faeces | place: Denmark | collected 2011 | reverse complement strand
TCGGGCATGTCCACCTCCGGGGCCAGGAGGTAGTCGGGGACGGTGTCCTCCCCGGTCTGCTCCAGGGCGGCGGTCCGGGAAATAGCGCTTTGCAGCTCCTTGGCGGCGTTTTTGGCGGAGGAGCCCGCCGCTGCGTCGGCCCAGAGGTTATACCCGGTAAGGCAAAGGGCCGCCGCCAGAAGCAGCAGCCCTACTGTGGTAAAAACTTTTCCGCCCTTACTCATGGCGGCTCCTCTTTCGGGACAGAACGCCCAGGATCAGGCACACCAGTCCCGCGGCAGCCAGAAGGGGCACCGGCCACCAGAGCTGGCCGGTCTGGGGCAGGCCGGGGGTGGTCTCCCGGTGGTTGGTGATGAGGAAGGTATCGCCCTGGTGGGTCATGGACGTGGTGTAGCCGGGGACGGCCGTCTCCCGGACGGTCCACTGAATCTCCCCGCCGTCCTTATCGTACCGGGGCAGATCGGTCCAGGCGTACTGCCAGTCGTTGGCGTCGTTGAGGGTGACGGTCTCATAATCCGCGCCGTTCTGGAGCAGCGTAACCTGGATGCCGTCGGGGCGCTTACTCTCGCTGCCCTTGTCGTCCCAGACCTTCCGGACCCGGCAGGCCGTGACGTCCCCTGTGGGAGTATGCCCCGGGGAGTAGGTGTTGGTCAGGATAAAGACCCCGTCCTCCTCCCGGACCAGGACCGTATAGTCGGGAATCTCCTTTTCGGCCACGGTCCAGGTGATGGCCGCGCCGTTTTCAGAGGCCGGGAGCTGATACCAGGTGTGCCGCCAGCTGTTGGCCCGGCTCAAAGTCACGGTGTCGTAGACCTGGCCGTTTTTCAGCAGCTGAACGGTGATCTCCGCCGGGCGGAGGGCTTCCTCGTCCCCCTTCCAGACCTTGACGGCCCGGATCCGGACGGTTTTGTCCTTGGGCGGAACGTCCACCCGGGTGTGCTTGGGGGCGGCGGTGACGTCGTAGACCCAATGGTCCGTTTCCTGGTCCAGGTTGGGGAGGGAGATCAGGAAGGGCTCGGTGCGCTCCAGGTAATCCCCGCCGTCGAAAAGGCGGCCCACGGCCAGGTAAAGGCCGGGCTTCAGGTCCGCAAAGGTCAGGAGGCCGTCCTCCCCGATCTTCCCGCTGGCCAGAGGGGTCAGGTTATCCCGGTAGACGTAGGTGGTCAGGGTCTCGGCCAGGCTTTTCCACTCCTCGGCGGAAAGGCCGTTGACCTGAACGGGATAGGCGGCGAAGTCCCCGGTCAGGGTGAACTCGGCGTACTCGTTGACGTCGGCCACGTCGTAGAGGTCAAAGCCCACGCCGGGGACCGGCTGGCCGTCGTCGGTGTAGTTCAGGGTGAGGCTGGCCTTCCGGCTCAGGTCGATGGCAGTGGCCGCCGCGGCGTAGTCCGGGAAAAGGGTGAAAACTAAAACCAGACACGCCAGCAGGGCGACGATGCGGTTATTCCGTTTTCTCATGTTCATTACCTCCGGTTGGCCGTTTTTTGCGGCCCGGAATCAATAGCAAAAGCAGCAGCGCCAGCAGCATGGGGATGGCCAGAACCGGGGCCACCAGCAGCGGCTCGATCTGAATGGCGTCAGAGGTGACGCGGATGGCCTCCGACTGGTTGGCCACCCGGTGCCCGCGGACCAGGAGCCGGTGGGAGTTGACGCCGTAGGGGGTGCAGGTGACTAAGGTGCAGAGGTCCTTCCCCTCCTCGATGGAAAGGGTGGAGACGTCGTCGGGCTCCACGATGAGGATCTGGTCCACCTCATAGGTCAGGACCTCGTCCAGGGTGCGGATGACGAAGGCGTCCCCCTCCACCAGCTGGTCCAGGTTGGTGAACAGCTTGGCGCTGGGGAGGCCCCGGTGGCCGGAAAGGACGCAGTGGGTGCTCTCGCCGCCTACGGGAAGGCTGGACCAGTCCAGGTGGCCCACGGCGATCTGGAGGACGTCCTCCTCGGTGCCGTGGTAGATGGGAAGGGAGAGCTTGATGGTGGGAATCTCGATATAGCCCATGATCCCGCCGCCGTCCACGTTTAAAAGGCTGTCGTACCGGGCCTTCTGATCATCGGTGAGGTAGTAGCCGCTGGAGCGGTCCAGAAGGGTGCGGTTGTACTCCCGGGCGGCGTCCAGAAGGGCGTCATAGCGGCCCTGGTCCAGCTGCCGGACCTCCTGGTCATAGGCCGCCACCGCCTTGGAGGCGTGGAGGGAGTTCCAGTAATCGCTTACCGTGGGGTACAGCAGCAAGGACAGTCCTGCAAGAAACGCCGCGGCCAGCAGCAGGTTGACAATCCGGTTTTTCATGCAGCATTCTCCTTGCTGCTGCGGGGCGGAAGGCCGTACCCTCCGCCCCTGGCAGCGTGTCGATTATTTGGAGCGGCTCATGCGCTTCTTGGTGACGAACAGCACGCCGGCCACCACGACCAGCAGGCCGCCCACCACGTAGAAGATGGTGGTGCCGATGCCGCCGGTGGAGGGCAGGGTGGAGCCCGCATTGTTGACGACGTCGGTGGTGAGATTGGTGGACGCTTCGCCGTCGTTGACTTTTACAGTGACCGCTGTCACTTGCGCGCCGCTTTCACTGTACGTGGCGCTGATTACAAACTTGACGGGGGCCTTCAGGAGGTTGAAGCCTGCGGGGGCTTTGGTCTCGTAGAGGTAGTATTCCACGCCGTCGTCGAGGCCCTTGATGGTGGGGTTGCCGGCGTCGATGACATAGGTTACGTTGGCTTCGCCGGATTTGGCGACACGGTATACGCCTTCGGACTCTTTGACCAGGCCGATGAGGTCGGTGGTCACAGCGGGGATGCCTTCGTCATTGCAGTTCAGGTCGGAAACCTTGAGAGCGCCGTTCTTGGAGAGGACGAATTTGGCGCCGGTCAGGGAGTTCTTATTTCCATCGACCTTGTTGATGCTCATTTTGAAGGTCCAGACGTAGGTGTTGCTGGGAGGAGTGGTGCCTTTGTCGCTGGAATCGTTGGGGTTGTTGCTGTATTCCAGGTGAGCGGCGTTGTTTTCTTTGCCGTCGTCATAGACTTCCGCGTTTTCGTTGAGGACGCCGGAGTAGTAGGTGTAGAGCTCGTTGCCCGCCTGCATCTTGCCGTCTTTAATCGCATTGAGAATGTCAATGTTGACAGAGAAGGTGTTGCCGGTGGCGGTGACGGTGTAGTACTTTTCTTCCAGGACGGTGGTGTCGTTGACCTTGATGGTCACAGTGGATTTGTCACTCACGTTGGAGGTCAGGCCAGCGGACATGGTATCGCTGATGGTATACGTATAGCTGGTGTAGTTGGTGGTATCGGGAACGGTGGAAACGGTGCGGAATTCGACGGTGTCGCCGATCTGCTTGCCGGTGGCGTTGCCCCAGGTCTGGCCTTCCTTAACCTGCTTATCCAGGGTGGGCTTGTTGCCCTTGGGGGAAGCGGTGACATTGCCGACGACTTCCATGATGTAGGCGGTATAGAAATCGTCTTTGTCATTCAAGGAATCGTTTTGATCCTTCACCAGGTAGTAACCGGCTTCCAGGCCGCTGATGGTGTATTTGCCGTCAGCAAAGGTGCTGTCCGTATGATTTTTAAGATAGGGGGCTACTTTCTGAGCAAAAGCTTTGGCGTCGGCTTCCGTTTTCAAGGCAGCCGCGACTTGCTCCGCAGTCTGGTCGCCAAAAACTTTATCTGCTTCGATTCTTGTAGAATCCACGCCGGTGCCCCAGGTGATGTTGGACAGGACTTTGGTGCCATCTTTCTCAAACAGGTCTCCGGCGAAAATCTGGTAGGCCTCATAGGTGTGGCCGGCAGTTGCATTGTTGATGGTGATGGAGTAAGCTTCTCCCGCCGCGGAAACGGTGGTGCCAAGCGCGAAGGTCATGATCAGCGCAAGAGCGGTTGCGAGGAATTTTCTTACGGTTTTCATAAACAGGTTCCTTCCGTTTTTATTTCGGGTGCGCCGGGGGTGGAAGCGGTTGAGGTTATGACGACGACCTCCTTTCCCGTTTGCGCCTCAGGCGATTCCCGAGGATCAGGCTGCCCGCCGTAAGGAGAAGGCCGCCTGCTGCATACCATTGAACGCCCGGTCCGCCGGTGTTGGGGAGGGCGTAACAAGCGGTGTTTACCGCCTGGATGGTAACATCTTGGGTGATGGTAAAGGTGTACGCGCCGTCTGTATCGGTTTCCAGAAGGGTGTCGCCCTGCCTGAAGGTGAGCTGGAAGCCGTCGTGGGCCGTTTCCGTAATGGTCACGGTGGCGCCGTAGGGGATTTCAATAGGCTCGCTGGTTTCTCCGCCGGAAAGGGAGAGGTCTTTTTCCACCGTCTCGCCGTCCTTGGTGTAGGAGATGCGGAAGGGGAACCTGGTGGTGACGGTGCTGTTCTGGAGGAGTTTGGTCAAGGTCAGTTTCCGGTCGGTGTAGTTGTTTTTCACCTGGAGGGTGGAGCCGTCCAGGGAGATCAGGGGGTTCTCAGCCCCATCGGGGAGGGTGACGTTCCCTTGGGCGTCCACATGGAGGGGGATGGGGGTCTCCAGCTTGACGAAGCCCTCGGGGGCGGCGATCTCCGTCAGGGTGTAGGTCCCGGGGAGGAGGCCGGAGAGGGTGAGGAGGCCGGAGTCGTTGACCGCCAGCTCCGTTGTGGTGGATAGCTCCGCGGCGGGGTCAACAGGGACGATGCTCCACTTCTGGGCGGGACTGCCGTTGTCGTCCCAGAACTGAATCTTCGTTCCGTCCTGGACGGTGGCCCCATTCAGGTCCAGGACGCGGTTCTGGGCGTCCTTATCGTCGCTGAGGGCCGCGATGCGGGGCTTGATTTTAAGGGTGCCGTCTCCGTTGACGGAGAGGTACCATTTCTGGTAGTCGTTGGCGGGGGTTTCCGAGGTGTTCCGGTAGAAGTGGACGGTGGTGCCGTTGGCGAATTTGCCGTTGGCGTCCAGGTCGAGCCACTTGTTCAGCGAATCGCTGAGGAAGCTGTAAGAGCCGTCGTCGTTGCGGTAAATCCGGAGCTTTTCGGCGTTATCCGCGCTTCTGGGCCGCAGGACGGCGTTTTCGCCGGAGTCTTTGCCCAGGACCCAGTCGGGGTTCCCGGCCAGGGCGATGTAGTAAAGCCGGGTGGAGACGCCGTTTTCGTCAAAGTCGATAAGCTCGCTGGCGGAGGCGGGGACGGTGTAGCTGCCGCCGCCGTTGCTGACGAAGCGGACCGTTTCCTCCTGGTCGTTTTTCAGGGAGAATTTCGCGCCGGAAAGGGCCTTGCCGTCGGCGGTGAGCTTTTGCAGCTTCAGGCCCACGGAGTTCAGGGTGTTGGTATAGAGCACGGAATTGGCCGAATCCTTGATGATGGTGCCCACCGCATTAGTCCCGGTGCTGACCACGCCGTTGACGGTGTTGGTCACGGTGTAGCCGCCGGGGTCCAGCTCAGTGATCTTGTAGCGGAGGCCGATGGGGAGGTACTCGATCTTGATGGACTCCCCGGCTTTCAGGGTGAACTCGCTGCCGTCGTGGAGGACCAGGTCGTTTTCGGTGCCGTTGGCGGTGTACTTGGTGTAGGCGTAGTCGTCCAGGATTTCCTCGCCGGTCTGGCTGTAAAACTGAATCTGGAACCGGAAGTCCTTATCGGAGTCGTCGTCGCCCACGACCTCCTTCTTCACGATGAGGTCGCCGGAGGTCTGCTCGATGTTCACGCCGGAGACGGAGGGGAGGGTGAAGTTCATGTAGCAGGTGGAGCCGGAAGCGCCCCGCTCGGTGTAGAAGAAGGTCAGGGTGTGCTCGCCGGTGGAGCCTTTTTCCAGGTAGTCCCAGAGGTTCACGTACTCGCCCACGGAGGAGTGGACGCCGCCGATGTCGCAGACCAGCTGATTATCCAGGAAGACCCACATGTCGTCGTCGCCGAAGAAGTAGTACTCCAGGGGGCCGACGTAGTCCGCGGTGAGGTGGAATTTCACGGCGTACTGCATGCCGAAGAAGGAGTTGTGGGCGTTGCCGTCGTCGCTGACGGGGAGATTGCCGGTCGCATTGGTCCAGCTGCCGCCGGTGGTGCTGCCGTCAACGGTGTAGGGGCTGAATCCTTGGAAAGAAACATTGTAGCCCTCGGCGGTGCTGGCAGCGGCGCCGAACAGCGGGTCGGTCTTATCTTTGGCCGCGTCCATGGGCCAGAAATCGTTGGTGAAAATGCCGGTATGGGTCGTTTCGGTCTTCGGAGACGGATTAAAGAACTCCTGCAGGCCGTCGATGGAGCCTACGCCGTTGACGCTGGCGGAGGAAAGGGTGTAGGTGTCGCCGACACGGGAGAAGGTCAGGCTGCTGTTTTCGTAGGTGTGCTTTCCGTTGGCGGTGCCTTCGTTGAAAAGCTTGGGGGCCAGGAGCCAGTCGCTATAAACAATTTTGCCGTCGGACATTCCGGTGGCCAGGCCGAAAGTGCAGCCGTACTGGTTAAAGTTAGATATAGGCACACTAACATTTTCACCATTTACTTCCTTCATGTAGGTTGTGCTGTACTTATTGAGGAAAACGCCGCCAAACTTGTACCGCGACATACCGGTGCCGCAGTTGTCGTTGCCGAAAGCCAGGATGTCCCGGTGATCGTCCCATTTGGTCTTATCATTGCTGGTGTAGTTGCTGGAGATGTTGATGCCGGTGGTGCCGGTCAGCCATTTTCCGTTGCTTTTTCCGCTGGAAATGTCGTAGTCGTAGAAGGTGGCGGGGGCGGTGAAGTCGGCTTTCTTCACATTGTACACCATCCGCAGGACGCTGTTTTCCTTGATGTAGATCACGTCGTCCCGGGTGATGTCGCTGCGGTTGGTGAAGTGGACGTTGGGGCCGTAGATGTCCCAGTCGTCCCGGCTGGTGCTGGCGGCGCTTCTGCCGTCTTTGAGCACCCAGACCTCCGACAGGGTGTAGCTGTCGCTGTCAATGAGCTTGTTGACGTAGGAGGGGTTGGGGGACTTGATGTACTCGAAGGCGTTTCCGGTGTACATCTCGGTCAGTTCGTCCGCGGTATCGACTGTATAGAGGTTGGTCTTATCGCCGGCGTTTTTCTGGGTCTGCCCGCCGGTTTTTACAAGATAAAGGAATTTTGTAGGATTGGGCTTGTTGTTTTTGGGCGTCTTGGCGGTTCCCTCGTTGGCCACGGCGCTGGTATCAAAAACTGTCAGCTGTTTATCGCCGCTGGTGGTAAACCGCAGGATATTGGCGTAATACTGCACCGTATAATGGGGGTTGGCGGTGGAGGCCCGGAGGACCAGCTCGCTGCCGTCCAGCTCCGCGGTAAGGGTGGGGACCTGGGCGTTCAGGGGCATGTAGACGCTGTTTGTTTCGGTGAGCTGTTCTTCGTCCACCTGGAGGGCGGCGATCCGGATGCCCAGGTCGGCCTCGGGAGCGGCGTCGGCAATGGCCGCCAGCTGCTCCGTCAGGGGAGCCAGGGTGCTTTCCTTCATCGCCACGTCGGCGTAAACCCGATGGCCGGAAAGGTCCAGCTCCTGGCCGTTATCGGTGAGGGTGACGCTGCGCAGCACCAGGATGCCGGGGTCCTCGCCGTAGGCGTCCTGGACGGAGCCGGAGACGGCCTGCTGGCGGTCCTCGCTGACCGGAGACAGGGCGACTTCCGTGGTTTCGGGCAAGGCTTCGCCCTCCACCCGGAGGGTCACGGAAATTTCGTGGTCCTCGTAGGTGAACTCCTGGCTGGCGTCGGCGAAGCAGTCCTCGGTATGGGTGTGCTCCTCCTTGCCGCAGACCGGCGCGCCGGTCTCATCGAAGCAGTCCTCGGTGTGGACGTGCTCCTCTTTGCCGCATTTCGGCTCTCTGGGCGGGGTGTTTTCCGGCAAAGTGCCGTAGCCTTGGATTTCCGGGTCGGAAAGGGAGAGGGTCAGGGCGGAGACAGCGGTCTCCCCGAACATCACCGTCACCGTTTCGCCGGAGCAGTCAACGACCACGCCGACGGTATCGTCAAAGAAGATCAGGTCGCCGGGGTTCGGGGTCCAGGCCACGGAATAGAGGCCCTGGTCCCGGAGGGCTTCCACCCACGCCGCGCAGTCTGCGGACTGGGGGAAGGCGGTTTCCGGCACATTGGCATAATGGAGGCAGAAGGAGACGAACAGGGCGTCCCATTTCCCGTAGGGCTCCCCGTACCACTGGCCGTAGCGGCTGTAAAAAAGGACAGTGCCGTCCTCGGCCACCTGGTAGTTGTGCAGGCTCTGGGTGTAGCCCATCTGGCTCCGGGCAATGGCGGCCACGTCCTCCGCCCAGTTCCCGGTAAGGGCAGGAAGGGTCCGCTCCCAGACCGCGGCGTCCTCCACGTCCGCGTCAGGGTCGGCGTAGCAGGACAGGGTGTGGGTGTGCTCCTCCTTCTGGCAGATGAGATTTCCGGTATAGCAAGCCTCGGTATGGGTATGGCCGGGGGTCTCCGGCAGCGAGCATACCAGCTGGCCGTTTTCGTCGAAACATTCGTCGGAGTGGGTGTGGCCCTGGCCTTCCTCCTGGCCGCAGGAGAGAATGTAATTATCGTAGCAAGTGCCGCTATGCACGTGTTCCGTCTTGCCGCAGAAGGTATCTCCCGTCATGGTGATGGCGGGAAGGATCAACGCGTAAGTGGTGCAGAAAACAACGATGCAGGACAGGACCGTGACCAGCTTCCGCCACGCATTTCTGCGGGCGTGGGCCTTCACATACCGTTCCGTTCGTTCCGGCAGACTGATCTGCATAACGGTTTCCTCCCCTTTCTATCGCACTGGGCCGAATTCGCTGAGAGGCCATATTCGGAAAATCACTTTACCAACGATCTGGTCCCGGGAAATGCACCCTACCGTGGTGTTTCTGGAATCCACGGAGACCGAACGGTTATCCCCCATGAGGAAATACCGTTCGTCCGGGACCTGATAGGGCAGCTGGATGTTGGTCTCGCCGTAAGCCTTTTCGGTGAGATACGGCTCCTCCAGGGGGCTGCCGTTGACGGAGACGTTGCCGTCGGCGTCCAGGTCCACCCAATCGCCGGGACCGGCGATATAGCGCTTGATCAGGAGCTTGTTGCCGTGGTAGAACGCCGCCACGTCGCCGGGCTCAAACCTGGCGTTCTTCACGCTGATGACGATCTGACCGTCCACCAGGGTGGGCGACATGGAGCTGCCGTATATCCGCAGCACCGGCATCCACAGGGTGGCCACCAGGACCGCCAGGGCCGCCACCACGATGAGGATGGCGATGGTGCTGCGCAGGGTCCGGCTGTAACGGCTCTTGTACCGCAGGCGGACCAGCTCCCCTTCGATCTGTTCCGTCGTGGGCAGATCGACGGAGTCGGTTTTGCGCTTTCTCATGTCAATCAGCCCCCTTCGTCAACGGTTTCAGCCTTTTGGTTTATTTACCAAAATTATAGTACGCCGCCCATGTCAAGTCAACCACGGACAGGTAACGATTTGTATATTCAGCTAACTTTTGTATATTTGTAAAAGGAGGGCAATTCCGGTCCCTTGTCCACTTGGATATTTTGCCCGTCCCATTTTCAGAAAAAAGGCGGACAGTACGCCTGCCCGCCTCTTTTCTGAAGAGATTATTCCTCGTCCGAAGGCTCTTCCTCGGCGGGAAGGGCGGCTTCTTCGGATTCCAGTTCTTCGTCCAGCTCCCGGGAGGAAAGGTCCTCGGCGGAGTCCTCAGGGGCCTCGTCGATCTTCTCCGTTTCCTCGTCGTCGGTGTGGTCGGCCCGGACAAAGGTGACGACCCGGTCGTTTTCGCCCAGGCGCATGACCTTCACGCCCCCGGCGTACCGACTCATGACCCGGACGTCGGCCACGGCGATGCGGATGATCACGCCGTCGTTGGAGATGAGGATCAGATCGTCGTTGTCGTCCACCACCTTGATGCCGCAGACAAAGCCCCGCTGGTCGCTGACCTTGTAGTTGACCTTGCCCAGTCCGTTGCGGCTCTGGAGGGGGTAATCCTCCACAGCGGCCCGGCGGCCCAGGCCCTTATCTGTGACGGTCATGACGGTGGCGCCCTCCCGGACGGCGGCCATGCCCACCACCTCGTCGCCTGCTTTCAGGCGGATGGATTTCACACCCATGGCGGCCCGGGACATCTCCCGGACATCGGTTTCGGAGAAGCGGATGGCCATGCCGTTGCGGGTGGCCACCAGGAGCTGCTCCCCGCCGTCGGTGAGACGGGAGGCCACCAGCTCGTCGCCCTCGGCCAGCAGGATGGCGTTCAAACCGCTCTTCCGCAGGTTCTTATACGCGCTGAGGCTGGTGCGCTTGATGATGCCGTTTTTCGTCACCAGGACCACGTACTTATCCGGGTCGAACTCGCTGACCCGCATCAGGGAGTTGATCTGCTCCCCGGGCTCCAGTGCCAGGAGGTTTACAATGTTCACGCCCATGGAGCCCCGGCTCCCCTCGGGGATTTCGTAGCCCTTGAGCTTGAACATCCGGCCCTTGGAGGTGAGGAACAGAATGGCATCGTGGGTGGAAGCTAAGAACATCTCCTGAACGATGTCCTCCTCCCGCTGCTTCATGCCGGAAATGCCCCGGCCGCCCCGGCGCTGGGTCTTGTACACGTCGGCGGACTGGCGCTTGACGTAGCCCCGCTCGGTGAGGGTGATGACCACGTCCTCCACAGGGATCAGGTCCTCGATGTCCATCTCCCCGGAGACGGCCTGGATTTCGGTGCGGCGGTCATCGCCGAACTTGTTGCGGATCTCGGTGAGCTCCTTGGCCACGATCTCCATGACCAGGTTGTAGTCGGAGAGGATTTCCTCGTACTCGTGGATTTTTTCCAGAAGTCCGGACAGTTCTTCCTCCACCTTGAGGATTTCCAGGCCGGCCAGCTGGCCCAGACGGTAGGCCACGATGGCCGACGCCTGGGGATCGTCAAAGCCGAAAGCCTCCATAATGGCGGTCTTGGCCTCGGCCTGACCGCCCTTGCAGCCCCGGATGGTGGCGATGATCTCGTCCACGATGTCGATGGCCCGTTTGAGGCCCTCCAGGATGTGGGCACGCTCCCGGGCCCTTTTCAGGTCGAACCGGGTCCGGCGGGTGATGACCTCGCCCTGGAACTCCAGGTAGTGCTGGATGCACTCCTTCAGGGTGAGGATTTTGGGCTGGTTGTTGACCAGGGCCAGCATGATCACGCCCACGGTGGTCTGTAAATAGGAGTAGGAGAACAGCTGGTTCAGGACCACCTGGGGGATGGCGTCCCGCTTCAGCTCAAAGGCGATGCGGAGGCCGTCCTTGTCGGACTCGTCCCGGATGTAGGAGATGCCGGGGATGCGGCCCTCCTTGACCAGGGAGGCAACGTTTTCCAGAATCCGGGTCTTGTTGACCATATAGGGGATTTCCGTCACGATAATGGCGGGGCGGCCCCGGTTG
>OIXH01004498.1_pt1 | contig 11326 bp, 8 predicted proteins | sample 1587741 | NCBI WGS metagenome assembly OIXH01 (sample SAMEA3888916, study PRJEB22519) | human gut metagenome | biome: human gut; feature: human-associated habitat; material: faeces | place: Denmark | collected 2011 | reverse complement strand
GCAGATTTCTGTGAATACGGTGAAAACCCATAAAGCCAGGGCCCGAAAAACATTAAAAAATAAATTAGATAATCTTTTCATTATCACAGTCTTGTTGGGACTGTGATAATTTTTTTCTCTTTTTTTACTTTCCTTGTCATTCTCTTGGCCTTTTTAATTGTATTATAGTTAAAAGAGCTAAAAGTCTGTGACGTTATGAATAATTACGATGAAATAGAGCGTAAAATTTTCCTGATCAAAAATTATTTGGAAGACAACCTTAGTGTTGCCGAAGAGGAAGAATTGCGGGTATGGTTGGATGAATCGCCGAAACATCGGGAAACTTTTCAGCGAATCAGGGATAAAAAAATATTGTTTGCAAAGTTGGAATATCGGCAACGGCAAGAAAAGGAAACCGATTGGAAAGTGATTTGCCGGAAGACGGGTATCGGCTCTTCCCGTCGTTTGTGGTATATTCGGGTGGCGCGTTATGCAGCTGTTTTCTTCGGATTATGGGGGTATGGTTGTATTTCAGGGCTCAGGTGTCACAGCCTCAGGAATCGACATTGGCCGCTATTTCTATGGATACCATTTGTCCGGGATATAAACAAGCTTATATCGAGTTGAAAAGCGGTGAACGGATTGCCTTGGGAAATACCGGGAACAAGCAGGAGAAACGAATCGAGGGGATGGTTTTAAAAGAGGAAAAAGATGGAGTTATGATATTGCCCGGTGATTCGTTGGCCGATAAAGCAGTAGCGGTGGAAAAAAGTTGGATCGTGGTGCCGAGGGGAGGAGAATATCAACTGATTTTACCGGATGGTACGAAAGTGTGGTTGAATTCCGATTCGAAACTCGAATTCCCGAACACTTTTGTAGGCGATGAAAGAAGGGTGAAGTTGGCCGGTGAAGCGTATTTCGAAGTGGCTAAAAATAAAGCTAAACCTTTCCGGGTAGAGGTAGATCGGGTGGAGGTCGTGGTTTTAGGTACTTCATTTAATATACATGCTTATGATGAGGCGGTTAAGACTACTTTGGTCGAGGGCGCGGTAAAATTGAATGTCGCCGGTAAGGCTTATTCGCTTTCTCCCGGTTTTGAAGCTAATGTCGATCAGGGAGGGGTGAAAATAGTGAAATCGGATGTCTACGAGCAGATTGCCTGGAAGGATGGAAGATTTGTATTTCGTGAAAAACGATTGGAAGAGGTCATGTCGATCTTGTCTCGTTGGTATGATTTTGAAATTTTCTACCAGAATGCGGCAGTAAAAGATTTGCATTTTACGGGCAATATTCCCCGGCATGCTACGATTAATGAAGTGTTGAAATTTTTGGAACGTACTCACCTGGTACATTTTAGTGTGGTTGGGCGAACGGTAATCGTATCTGAATAAACGTCCCTATATTTCGTGAGGAAAGCAAATATTATAATTTTAATAAAAGACTAGCCACCGGAAACTGGTCCTTTCCGGTGGCTAAATTAAACAACAAGGTGTTTAATCTGTTAAAAACAAATTTATGAAAAAAAATCGAAAAAGGTGGTATCCGGAAGAGGGTATTCCCGGAAAATTTTTGAGAAAAATGAAGTTGATTTTATTTCTTTGTTGGGCCGGTATGATGCAGGTATCGGCTATGTCTTACGCACAAACCGGCACGGTAAGTATCCGGGTGAAAGAGACGGCTTTGCATGAGATCTTTCAACTTATAGAAGCTCAGTGCGGTTATACTTTCGTTTATAATAACGAACAGTTGAATGGCTTGAAACCGGTATCCATCGAGATGACCGATGCAAAAATCTCCAAGGTCTTGGATGAATGCTTGAAGGGGACGGATTTGCGCTATGAACTGCTGGACCAGATCATCGTCATCAACCGCCGTAGCGCTCTCCCTCAGACTGCCCTCGATTTGCAGGGAACCGTTAAAGACAAGGAAGGCAATCCGCTGCCGGGTGTTTCCGTTTTTATTAAAGGTACTACCATCGGGGTGGCGACCGATGTAGACGGTAAGTTTAAAATGCAGTTGCCTGAGATGGAAAATATGGTTCTGGTGTTCTCATTTACCGGAATGAAAAAACAGGAGGTAAAATATACGAAACAGCCTGTACTGAATATTGTGATGGAGGAAGATGTGGCTGAAATGGAAGAAGTGGTGGTAAATGGATATTTTACTAAAAATAAGGACAGTTTTACCGGAAATGCCGTAGTGGTGAGTAAGGATGAATTGGCAAAAGTCTCTTCCAATAACCTGCTCAGTGCTTTACAGGTGTTTGATCCCTCTTTCCGTTTGAAAGACAATGTGGATATGGGGTCTAATCCGAACTCCATGCCGAATTTCCGGATTCGGGGAAATTCCGGATTTGGTGCTGAAGGACTGTCGGAAGCCAATTTGAAAAATGATCCGAACCTGCCAACCTTTATTCTGGACGGATATGAGGTGGATGTGGAGAAAATCTTCGACTTGAATATGGACCGTATCGAGAGTGTGACGATTTTGAAAGACGCTTCTGCCACAGCGATCTACGGATCAAGAGCTGCCAACGGAGTGGTGGTCGTGACAACCAAGGCTCCGCAGGAAGGCCAATTGAGGGTTTCTTATAATCTGAACGTGGCTATCAGTGCACCTGATTTATCGGATTATCATCTGTTGAATGCCAGGGAAAAGCTGGAAGCGGAGGTGGCCGGTGGACTTTATGAATCCGAATATATGGATACTCAACAGAAGTTGAGAATGGATTATGCCGATCGTCTGAAACGGGTCAAAAGCGGGGTGGATACCTATTGGTTGTCCCAGCCGCTGGAAGTGGCTGTCGGCCATAAACACTCCCTGTATGTAGAGGGAGGAGACAAAAGCATCCGCTATGGTATCGATTTGAATTATCAGGCCAATCCGGGAGTCATGAAAAAATCTTCCCGTGATCGTTTCGGGGTGGGGTTCCTTTTATCCTATAATTTGAATAATAAACTTTTGTTCCGGAACAAACTGACCGTGGACAAAGTCAAGTCCAAAGAATCTCCCTATGGTTCGTTCCGCGATTATGCGGCAGCCAATCCTTATGAAAGAGTGCATGATGACGAGGGAAAATTGATAGAGTCTTATGACACTCATGTAGCGACTACGGCTCGTTATCTGAATCCGCTTTATGAAGCGACCCTGAACCATAAGGATGAAACGGCTTATACCTCATGGACGGATAACTTTGATTTCGATTGGTTTATCAATGATCATTTCCGCTTAAAAGCCAAGGTTGCCTATTCCGAACGCACTGACAAGCAGGAACAATTTACCGATCCGCGGTCTGCCCAATACAATACTTACGATTATCAAGAGGGAGACGGAGTTCTGAAAAAAGGAGAGGCTTACAGTATGTGGCAGAAGAGTTCCGATCTGGAGATGAATGCCGTATTCAGCTACAACCAGGCGTTCGGATATCATTTTGTCAATGCGGTGGTAGGAGCCAATATGCAGGAATCCCGTTATGAGAATGAATCTTACAGCGTCATTGGTTTTCCGGCCGGGAATATGGACTATATCTCTTTCGGTAACGCTTATAAAGATCAGGTACCGTCCGGAGAGGAGGGGGTGTCGCGTTTGGCCGGTGCTTTCCTCAATGTGAATTACTCTTACAACAACATTTATATGCTGGATTTCTCCGGTCGTCTGGACGGTTCTTCTAAATTCGGAAACGATAAAAGATATGCACCTTTCGGTTCTTTGGGTATCGGCTGGAATATCCACAACGAATCGTTTTGGGAAAGCTGCAAGGGCGTGATGAGCCGCTTTAAGGTTTCCGCCAATATCGGTAGCTTGGGCAAGGCCTCTTTCGAACCCTATGAGGCTCAGGATGTATACAATTACTATAAAGGACAATGGTATGCCGGAGGTTTGGGAGCCATTATGAGTACATTGGGAAATGCCAATTTGCAGTGGGAAAAGACCAAAACCCTCGATATCAACTTAGAAACCGGTTTCCTGAACGATTTGATTACGGTGAACGCCAGCTACTATCTCAAGCGGACCAAAGATTTAGTGAGCAGCATTACCTTACCGCTTTCCTCCGGGTTTCAAAGCTATCGGGATAATTTAGGCGAATTGGAAAACAAGGGGTTTGAAATTTCCGCCAGAGCATACCTGTTAAGGAAAAACGATGTGGTGGTCAACGTATTCGGATCCATTGCACACAACAAGAATATAATCAAAAAAATCTCCAATTCTTTGGAATCCTACAACAAGAAAGTGGATGACGAACAGGATAATTACGAGCAGGGGTGGGGTGAGGACTTGGAAACGGCCAAACCGTTGGTGCAGTTCAAAGAGGGGCAGTCAACGACGGCTATTTATGCGGTTAGGTCGTTGGGTATCAATCCGATGAACGGTAAGGAACTGTTCTATGACTTGAATGGCAATCTGACATACGATTGGAGTGCGGCCAACAAAGTCGTATGTGGAGATACCGAGCCGAAAGTATACGGTTCTTTTGGTGCGAATGCCGACTGGAAAGGGTTTAACCTGAATGTCAGCTTCCTCTATCAGTTGGGCGGACAGGTCTACAACCAGACTTTGGTGGATCGGGTAGAAGATGCTGATTTGAGCCGGAATGTGGATGAAAGGGTATTGAAAGGCAGATGGCAGAAACCGGGTGATCATACCTTTTTTAAGGACATTGCTTCCAGAGACCGGACGGAGGTTACTTCACGGTTTGTACAAGATGAAAATGTATTGCAATTCAAGTCGTTGTCTCTATCCTATTCTTTCCCTCAAAAATGGATTAAAAAGATGTATATGGAACGGATGAAACTAACTTTCCAGATGGAGGATCTGTTCCGGATTTCTACGGTGAAGCGGGAGAGAGGGTTGGATTATCCCTTTGCCCGGACGTTTAATTTTGGATTACAGGTACAGTTCTGATATGATTTGTTAATATATAAGAAAGAAGAATTATGAAAAATAAGATATTAATAGCGGTGACCCTGTTTGTCTGTACCGTTGCCAGCAGTTGTAACAATTGGTTGGACGTAACCCCGCAAGCTCAGGTCAATGCCGACAAGCTGTTTTCTACTCTGGAAGGGTACGAAAGTGCCGTGTATGGTATTTATACGGCCATGACAGACGCTTCTATCTATGGAACTCACATGACTTTCGGTTTTATGGACGTATTGGCCCAATATTATTATGCCTCTTGGGACAAATCTCATAATTTGTATGAATGTTCCCAATACCATTATAACAATGGAACCACCCAAAACTTGATTTCTAATCTATGGTTGAAGTCTTACAATACCATAGCCAATTGCAATGTGCTGTTGGAGCGTTTGAAAGGGCAGTCGCCGTCATTTTTCCCGGAAGGAGAATACAATTTGATTTATGGAGAGGTGTTGGCATTGAGGGCATTTTTGCATTTCGACTTGCTGAGGGCCTTTGCTCCCTCGTGGAACGTGGATAAAGAAGCCCTTTGTTTACCTTATGCGGATAATTTTGGGGATAAAATATACCGTCAGAAGAAAACTACTGAGATTGTCCGGGCGTTGATACATGATCTGGATACGGCCCGGATATTGCTGAAACCGGTAGACCGTGCGGTACAGGACGAATTTAAGGACATGTACAACCATTATGTGACAGATGCGGATAACGTGTTCCTTTCCGCGCGTGCCTATCGGATGAATTATTGGGCAGTGACCGGGTTGTTGGCGAGAGTGTACCATTATATGGGGGATCCGAAAGCCTATACCTATGCCAATGAAGTGATCCAGGCCTTACGAGACGGATACTTCCAATTCACTCCCGAGAGTGCGTTGAGTGCTCCGGTCAAGACCCGGGATGTCATTATGCAGAATGAGGTGCTGTTTGCTTTGAACTATTCCGGTATCCATGATTTGTGGTATTCCTATGACGCCAGTACAACTACAGACTATGAGATTGATGGTGTGTCGAGACTTTATCCTTCCGGAGATGATTTCAGAGGTCAGTATTTGGTTACGGCAGGTAAGGCCGGTTATGAGGTATCTATCAAATACGCCGACGTGAAATCCGACAAAGGAGGGAAGATTCCGATGATCCGTTTGTCCGAAATGTTCCTGATTGCGGCTGAAAGCGGTTTTGACCAGGACAAGGAAAATGCCATTGCCTTGTTGGAAGAGCTGAGGCTGAACCGGGGAATCGGGGCGGAAATATCGGCTACGATTTCAGCTGAAAAATTCCGGGAAGAACTGACTATAGAGGCTCGTCGGGAATTTTTGGGCGAAGGGCAGATGTTCTATTGGTACAAACGTTTGGGATTGCCGGTCGGATTGGATGAGATAGAGGTGAGTCCTGCTACTTTTTGCCTGCCGTTGCCTGCTACAGAAGTGGAATTCGGTAACCGTACCGAAGATTACATAAAGAACCTGAAATAAACAATTAAGTCGAGAGCAAAGCCAGGTTTGCTTAAGTTTTGCCGAGACGAGAATGATTGTAGACGAAGTTTAAATATATTGAACGTATGAAAAACAGCATAATCTTATTGATAGGAGTTATTGGGATCTTATGTTCCTGTTCGGAAGTGGATGTGACGGATTATTCTTCTGATAATTTCATCCAGTTTGCCAAAGCGGCGAAAGACAGCACGGTCTTCTCTTTTGCGTACGACCAGACGATGTCGGCTGGTACGGTGAAGTTGAAATTGAATTGCATCGCCAACCTTTCTACAGAAAACCGGACGTTTGGTGTCCGGTATCGGGCTGAGGAGAGTACCGCCCAAGCCGGTGTGGATTTTGTCATGCCGGATGAGGAACAGGTCTTGTTGGCCAATGATAGTGTCGCATACCTGGAAATTCAGTTGAACAAAAGCGATAACGTAAAAGCAAAAGACCTGTTATTGGTTTTTGAAGTGACCGACTACGGTGATTTCAAACCGGGGATGAACGCTTACCGGAAAAACAGGGTGATTGTTTCGAATAGATTGACTCAGCCTGCATGGTGGGACGATTGGCATGAAACGAACGGATTGGGCAGTTGGTCGGCGAAAAAATACACGTTATTTATGGAAGAGACAAAAGTGTCCGATATGACTTTGGACCGGGATGGCGGGACGATGAGTTATTCGGAGATGCGTGCTTATGTTTTGAAGTTCAAGTATTGGTTGCAGGAACACCCGACTACGGATGAAGATGGGACCCCGATGAGAGTAGCATGAGAGGTTAATTTTTAAAGTGCAGATAATATGAAAAAATCGATAGTATTTTTTATCCTGACGATTGGCTGGCTGATCGAGGGATGCTATGAGGATAAGGGACATTATGACTATATCCGGATATCCGGCCCGGAGGTGACCGGTATAGAAAAATTTTATACGGTATATGACGGAGGAAATTTCGATATTCACCCGTCGGTGACCTGGACTTACGGAGAGTTGGAAAATTACACCTATTCCTGGAAAGTGGACGGGATATCTGTTTCCGATAAGGCTGAATTGACCGAACAGGTGAAAGATCTTCCGGTGAAAGCAAATATGTATGCGGAGTTTGTGATTACGGATGAGGACACCGGAGTGGAATACATCACCCAGTTCAGGGTGACTGTATCTTCGGTGTACGAAAGGGGGTGGATGTTGTTGGCAGATCAGGGGGAGACTTCTATGCTGTCGTTGGTCAGGAATGACAAGATCGTTTACGAAGACGCTTATCGTTTGGCCAATGATGCAGATCTGGCAGGCGGTGCAGTCGGATTATACGAACATTGGACGCCTTGGTCGGAAGATGTGGGACAGGTGTTTGTGGCTTGCCAGAAAGGACCGGAATATTCCGTAGAGTTGGATGGGAACAGCTTGAAAAAAATGGTGGCGACCAAAGAGGAGTTTGTGGGAGGAATGCCGGCGGATTTCAAACCGATGAGCATGAATTGTGTGTCGAATTATGATTATCTGGTCAGCAACGGGAAATTGTATGTCCGGTATGTTGAAGCCTCTAATGGGGCGATGTATCAGGACGGACTTTTCCCTAATTTTCCTTATCAGGGGGATTTCCCTTACGAATTGAGTCAATGGACAACCCGGGGAAATTTGTTATTTTCCAATGAAGTGATCGGTTTTGATAAATTGAGTTCCAGTTATGTGGTATTCCGTAATGGATCGCTGAACAAATTCGGTGATGATAACACTGCGGAATCTTTTTTTAATCCTTCTGATATGGGTAAAACCGTATTGGATGGAGCTGCGGTTGCTACTGATACACCTCAGGACGATTATGTCGTATTTTTGAAGTCTAATACAGGCAATACCATTTATGTGCAGAAATTCTTGTTTTGGGGATGGCAGTCTCCCAAAGGATTCTATTCCAGAGGAGAAGAGGTGTTTCCAAAGCCCGAAATTATCGATGAAAAGACAAAATTTGCTTTTTGCCAAAATCGTCCGTATGTTTATATCGCTTCCGGCAATACCCTTTATGTGTATAACCACAAAGATAATACGGTGAAGACATTGCGGGATGATTTCGGACGTCCGATCCGGGATATTGCCGTTTGTCCGACCAATTACGAACGCCTGGGGATTGTGCTGGAAAATGCGGAAGATCCGGGGATGAGTGACTTTATGGTATTGGATGTCTCTGTCGTTGCCGGGGGAAAAGTGGTGGATGGCATGGAATTTTATGGCAGGTTCGGGAAAGTGGTGGATTTGAAGTATAAGATCGGTTATCAGTGGGATACCTATTAATTATTTTATAAGCGTAGAGATGAAAAATCTTTTATTTTTGATTGTAACAGTTTTTTATATCTGTTCCTGTACTTCCAAACCGGACGGTTATGAAGTGACTATTGATTTGAAAAATGCAAAAAACGAACAGATTTATGTAAGTGAGCGTATCCCGCATCCGACGACCTGGTATACGGATACCATTCAGTTGAAGGACGGAAAGGCCGTGTTCAAGGGAAAAGTTACCGATCCGCATTGGGTGGCTTTTGTAGTGGTGAAGGAAGATGGAGAATTGCAGGGGTCTTTCGGAATGTTCTTGGATAACAGTCAGGTACAGGTTAAAGGGGACTATAATAATCTGAAACAAGTGGAAATCACCGGCAGTAAAACAAATGACGAATATCAGAGGATAGAGAAAAACGGAGCAGAAGTGTTCCGGAATTTCGGTCGGATCAGGTATGAACGGAGCAAAGCCTTTAAAGACGACCGCGCCAGATATGATTCATTGACACCCCTTTATCAGGAGGCTTATAACAAGTTGTTCGATTATATCGTTTCTTTGCCCGGTTATGCGACCAGTCAGGTGGCTCCCCATTACGTATGGGAGTATTTTGCGGAGGATTTGGATAAAATGGGTAAGGCATTGGCCGGATTCGATGCTTCCCTGAATTCCAATGTATTTGTGGCTGAGTGCCGGGACAATTGGGAAAAGGAGAAGAAAGTGCAGCCCGGACAGCCGGCATACGATTTTACGTTATCGGATATTGACGGGAAGGTGTATAAATTGTCGGATTTCCGGGGAAAATACGTATTGATAGAATTCAGTGCTTCCTGGTGCGGCTGGTGTAAGCTGGAGATTCCCTATCTGAAGACCGTTTACGAAAATACCAAAGGCAAGAATTTTGTAATGTTTACGGTTAATATGGATGAGGATCGGGAAAAATGGGAGAAAGATGTGAAAGAGTATAACCTGCCTTGGCCGGTAGTGTCCGATTTGAAAGCCTATAGTGGTCCGGTGGCCCAAAATTACCATGTGAAAGGGATTCCGATGATTTATCTGATTGATCCGGAAGGAAAAATCATGGCCAGGGATTTACGCCGGGAACCCATGATCGAGTATATTAACAAATTGTTCAAATAAGCAGACGAATGAAAAATTGTATATATGGGGCAGCAATTTTTATTGCTGCCTGCTTTTCATGCACTTCACCCAAAGCAAAAGAATGTGTTGTAGAGGGAGAGGTGAAAGGGTATGGGGACGGCTTTTTCTGTGTTATGACAGAGACATTGGATGATTATGATGTTGATACAGTTGAGGTGAAAAATGGACATTTCACTTATCGTTCTTCCATCGAACATCCGACACAGCTGACATTTCTGGCGATAGACAATGCTGCATGCGACAAGCGGGGTACTTACTCTTTCCGTTTGCTTGCCGAAAATGCAAATACTCCGATTCGGGTGAAAGCCGAGGTGGAAAAAAAATTGGAGAATGCAGAGATTACCGGTAGCCGGGTACAGGCAGAATGGGAAAGAATCAATTCTGCAGAGGTATTCCGGCATCTGAAAAAGATCCAATGGCAGCGGGACAGTTTGTCACGTACCGAAGATTCCGTTGCCTATAAAATCAAGTGTACCGAGTTTGACGGAATGGTAAAGCCCTGTTTGGATCAGTTGTTTGCCTTGGATTTTGCTCCGAAGAGTACAGCAATGGTATATACGCTTCATAGTTATTTTTCATTCCTGTCTGTCGATGAGTTGGAAAACGCTTTGCAGCGTTTGGCTCCGGATATAGAATGGTCTGTCTATCTGGAAAGGATGCAGGAACGGATTCGGCGGGAAAGGGTTATGGCTGTGGGACAGATAGCACCTGAATTTACGCTTGAGGATGTAAATGGAAAAAAATATCGTTTGTCGGATTTCAAAGGGAAGATGATTTTGCTTGATTTTACGGCTTCCTGGTGTCATTGGTGTAAGGTGGAGATCCCTTATATCGAAGCAGTTTACAAAGAAATGCAGGGAAAGGATTTTGAGATTGTTTCCGTGTATCTGGATAAGAAAAGGGAAGATTGGGTAAAAGATGTCAGGAAAGAAAACCATCCCTGGAAATGTTTGTCGGATGTCATGTCGTGGAAAAAAGGAGGTATGGCCTATGATTATTATGTGGGGGGTATTCCTTGCCTGATTATTCTGGACCGGGACGGACGTATCGTTTCGAAAAATACCCGAGGGGAGGAAACGATACAAGTGATCCGCGAGAATTATAAGTAAGTCCGAATTTTGTGAAATCGATAGTAACCGGAATGATGAAAATGAATCAATGGATACTCTTGTTCAGTCTGATCCTGGGATTGGGGGGAACAGGTTGTGAAAATCGTGAGCCCGGAATAATCACGATTATGGGTGAAATTAAAGGTTTACCCGAAGGCTGGGTCAGGTTGTACACTTGTCCTCCTTCGAATTTACTCTTGGACAGTTGTGAAATCCGGGAAGGAAAATATAAGTTGAAAGGGAAGTTGGACGATCCCCAATTGGGTATGCTGTTTTTTGATGTTAAACCGGAATATCAGCCAAATTTTATGCCTATGGTCAGGTTATTTCTGCAACCGACTATAATGAAAGTATATAGTGAACGGGAAGATATGAAGGGGAGTTTAAAGGTGGAGAATGCTCCTTTGAATGAAC
>OIXH01004497.1_pt1 | contig 11326 bp, 7 predicted proteins | sample 1587741 | NCBI WGS metagenome assembly OIXH01 (sample SAMEA3888916, study PRJEB22519) | human gut metagenome | biome: human gut; feature: human-associated habitat; material: faeces | place: Denmark | collected 2011 | reverse complement strand
CATAGAGATAGGTCGCAACGGTGATATTCTTGGGTCCGGTGGTGGTAGGCGAGCAAATCTCTTCTTCCTTCACCAGATTGCCGCGCTTATCGTAGGTATAGCCGTAGTCATAGATGCGGGTGAGCTTCTGCTCATAGCCGCACACATGCTTGCTCACCATCTGGTTGAGGTCGTTGTACTGGTAGGTATCCTCTTCGCCCTTGGTGGGACCGCTCTGCTTCAGCAGGTTGCCCAGCGTATCGTAGGTGTAGCTATAAGCGAGGGTATCGTAGGGATAGACCTCCAGCCTGCGGGTGCTGCCGGTGAGTCGGTTTAATGCATCATAGGTAAAGGCCGTGCGGCTCTTGAGATTTTCCGTGGCGTCGCTGTCCCGCTGGAACTCCGTCAGCACATTGCCCTCGGCGTCGTAGGTGTACTCATACTTGACCTTGGGCGTTTTGTTGTAGAGCTGGAAGGGATCGGTGTCCACCGTCTTGAGGAGGTTGCCCTCCGCGTCATAGGTATACTGCTCGATCCAGCCGTTGGGATAAGTCAGCTTGACAGGGCGGTTGGCATCATCGTAGACATAGGCATAGGTGCCGTCATCCGCGTCAATGACGCTGGTGAGGTTATACACCGCATCGTAGAAGCTGCGGGTCTTGCTGCCGTCCGGATAGGTAATGCCGGTCTGATTGCCCACGGCGTCATAGGTGTAGGAAACCGTGTTGCCCTTGTGGTCGGTCATCTTCTGGAGGCGGCCCAGCAGGTCCAACTCGAAGGTGTTGGTGCCAGTCCAGTCATCCATCTGCACCAGTTCGCCGACCTTGTTATACTGGTAGGAGACCTCCTTTGCCCCATTGTAATTGATTTTCTTCACCAAATCAAGGGCGGTGTAAGAATACTGCGTCACATAGCCGTCCGCGTCGGTCTTGGAGACCAGATTGCCGTTGCCGTCGTAGACATAAACGGTACTGTCGCCAAGCGCGTTGATCTCCTTCGTGACCAGATTCCGACCATCGTACTCATACAGCGTGATCTCGTGGGAGCCCACGCCATTGAGGGCATCCACACGGTGGAGGTCGGTGGAAATGAGCTGGTCATTTTTATTGTAGGTAAATACGGACTCCGTGCCCAGCGCATCGATGGTCTTTACAATGTTTCCATTGCCATCATAGACATACCGGGTGGCATTGCCGTTGCGGTCCTTGACCTGCACGATGCGGTCTGTGGCATCATAGGTGAAGAACTGCGTATTTCCACGGCGGTCTTTCACGCTGGTAACCCGATTCAGGGCGTCATAGGTATAGGTCACGGTGCCGGCAGCATCCGTCATGGAGGTGAGGTTGCCATTGGCATCGTAGGCATAGCTGGTCACAACGCCCTTGGCATTGGTCTCGCTCTTGACATTGCCTGCCAGGTCATAGGTGAATGTGGTCGCGTTGCCCTTGGCATCGGTGACCTTGATGACCCGATCCCTGCTGTCGTACTCAAAGCTGGTAACATTACCCAGGGCATCCGTCATGGAGATCAGACGACCATCCGCATCATAGGCATAGGCGGTTTCCGCACCCTCTTCATTCACGGACTTTACCATACGGCCATCTGCGTCATAGGTATTGTACGCGGTATTGCCTTCGGCATTGGTGCTGGAGACTGCGCGGTTCAGTCCATCGTAGGTATAGCGGGTGGTATTGCCGTTACCGTCAGTAGAGGCAACCGTATTTCCCTCGTTGTCATACCGGAAGGAGAAGGTATAGCCCTCCGCGTTGGTATAACTGGTAAGACGGTCCAGCGCATCATAAACATAAGCAGTGGCATTTCCTTCGGCATCGACAGCCTTGACAATGTTCCCGTTATGATCGTATTCCGCGCGGGTCACGCCGCCATTGGCGTCCGTAACGGCAACAGCGCGGCCGAGCGCATCATAGGTGTAGCCGGTCGTATTGCCGTTGGCGTCTGTAACCGAGGTCATATTTCCCGTTTCGTCGTAGCGGTAGGTTGTGCTCCCGCCCAGAGCATCGGTAACAGAAGTCACATTGCCGACAGCGTCATAGGCGTATGCCGTTTTGCCGCCCATGGCGTCCGTCATCTCGATCAGTCTGCCGTTGGCATCGTAGGCATAGGAGATCACGCCGCCCAGTTCATCGGTGGCAGTCAAAACCTGACCGTTGGCATCATAGGTGTAGGCAACAAAGCCTCCATCCGCGTGGGTGATCTTTGTGGCGCGGCCCAGCACATCATATTCGTAGCCGGTCACGTGGCCCAGTGCATCCGCCGAGGATATCTGACGCCCCAGCGCGTCATAAGTGCTGGAAGTCTCCGCGCCCATGGCAGAGGTGGTCTTGGTCATCTGACCGTTAGCGTCATAGGTGTAGGAGGTCGTGCTGCCCTCAGCATCTTCCATGCGGATCAAACGGTTCTCCGCGTCGTAAGCATAGCGGGTGGTGTGGCCGTTGCGATCCGTAGCGGCGGTCAGGTTGCCGTTGGCATCGTATTCGCTGACGGTGCTCTTGCCGAGTGCATCGGTGATCTTTGTAAGGTTGCCGACGCCGTCATAGGTATATTGGGTGGTATTGCCGTTGGCATCCTTGCCGGAGGCAGTACGTCCAACGCTGTTGTACTCGGTAGAACTGACGCCGCCGACAGGATCGGTGGTGGAAACCAGTTGACCGTTCCGATCATAAGCATAGCGCCAAGTATTGCCGCGGGCATCGGTCATGGAAACAATGCGGCCATCGGCATCGTAGGTATAGCGGGTGACCGCTCCGTTGGCGTCTGTTGCTGTGGTCAGATTTCCGCTGTCATCATAGGTATAGCGGGTCACATTGCCCAGCGGATCGGTGATAGAGGTCACGTTGTTCTGCGCGTCACGGGTAAAGGTGGTGACATGGCCCATGCGGTCGCTTTCGCTGATGTTGAAGCCGTTGCCATCCACCGTGTAGGTCTGCTCGCTGCCATCGGCGCCGATGACCTTCACCAGTTTGCCGGCCTCGGTATACTCATAGGAAGTGACTGACCCCATGGCGTCGGTGACTGTGATCAGGCGGCCCTGCCCGTCATAAATATAGGCGGTCACATTGCCCAGCGGGTCTGTCATGGACGTGCAGTTACCCTGAGCGTCATAGGTGTAGGTCGTCTGCGCACCCAGCGCATCCACTGCGGAAGTGAGATTGCCGTTGGCATCATAGACATAGGAGCGGGTCATTCCACGGCCATCGGTAGCGGAAGTCATATTGCCCTGATGGTCGTAGGTATAGTAGCTCGTATTCCCGTTGCGGTCACGGATCATGGTCGGCATCCGGTTGCTGTCGTACTCGAACCGCTCATAAGTGCCGTCTGCGTAAGTGATTTTGGTTTTGTTGCCCGCGGCATCATAGGCATAGGATGTGCGGTTGCCTTCACAATCCGTCCGGCTGGTGACTTGATTGAGGTCATTATAGGTCACCGTCTGGCTGCCGCTGGCATCTGTAGACTTGGTGATCCGGCCCTGCTCATCAAACCAGATCTCATGGAAATAGCCGTCCTCGCCGGTGCAGGTGTTGTGCCGCCCATCGAAATCGTAGGTAAAATCAAAGGTGCCGAAGTTTACGGCATACTGATGGACTACACGGCCCTGTGCGTCATATTCATTCTCTACATAGATCTCACCCTTGAGATTCTGAACAGAACTGAGATACCCGTTGCCGTCATACGCATAGCGCAGACTGTCTCCGTCTGGGTTTTCCACTTCAGTCAGGAGGCCGCCGTCATAGGACAGATGGATGCTGCGACCCACGCTGTCCGTCACCGCAGCGATATTGTCGCCGCTGTAGGAGAATGTAAAGCTGCCGGTGCCGTTGGACACGCTCCGGAGCTTGTCACCGTCATATTGGAAGGACAGCGTATTCCCACTAAGATAGACGATGCTCAGAATACGGCCGCTATTGTCGAAGCGGTAGATCGTCCCCGCCTTATCCGTCATGGCGTAACCGCTGCCTGTCTGCACCAGCGAGTAATCACCGCAGGTGTCAAAGCTGCCGTCAAAGCCGATTGGGAAATAAAGCGTAACGGCTCTCGGCAAATGGGCGATCACGGAACGGCCGTCAAACTCCAGCGCATAGGAGAAGTTGGACGTCCAGCCGCCGCCGAGCCCGTAATTTTCATCCGCGTGGACAGATTCGTAGTAACGTGTAAATTCCAGATCATCCTTGCCGTACAGCGCAAGGTCACGGTAATTCCATGTAAAACTGCCGCTGAGCAGATCCACAGGGTCGCCGCTGCAGGCCAGTTCATCCCGAATTGCGATCAGATCATCCCAGGAATTGATCGTCTCGAAGGTGTCAATGGCCTCACCTTTCTCCGGCACATCAAAACCGAGGAAGCTGTTGTAGATCGCTGTCCGGGGCGTGCAGGGCTGCATGACGATGACGTAGCGGCCGCCGTTGGAAATACGGGTGAGGCTGCCGCTGTCATCCCTGTAACTGCCGTCCCACAGAACTATATTCTGGATGGTGTTTTCACTTTCTTCGGCAGCATCCGTCAAGCCGAAGAAAGCGTGTGCGCTGGGCAGGACAGAACTTTCCGGCAGATAGTCGATCTCCGCATTGATCTCCGGCTGCTCCTCCGGTTCCACGTCCGAAACAGCTTCAACAGATTCTTCTGCAGAAGGCTCGTCCTCAATCGCTGTCACCGGCACATCTGCCTTATCCGTTTCCACCGCCTCCGAATCCACCGTATCCGCATCGGCAGGTGTCGTGTCCGCATCATCTTCCAATGGTTCCGCATTTGCAGAGGGAGCAAAGGACTCCTCTATCGCCGTTGCAGACTCCGTATCCGTTGTCGGGCTTTCCTCGGAAGCCCCATCCTCCGATGTCTCATTGGCAGGAAATTTTTCCGTATCCATTGCTTCATCGTTGATGTCAGCGGGCAAATTTGCTTCCGGATTTGGAGCATCTAGATTTTCCGAGGGGAGCAGAGCGTCTGTCTCTGCCATATCTTCCGGGGCAGGGAGCTCATCAAGGCTCACCGTTGCAGCCGCATCGTCCAGTCCGGCGAGGCGATTGCCCTCAAAGCCAAAAGCGTAGAAATCCTCAATCACTTCCGGCTGACGCTTCCCGCGGATTGTCTGATAGACGATATTCAGCCACTCATCTTCATCGATAGGCGAATAGCTCACCTGCTCCGCCGTATAAATGTCATCCCCCTCCTGAAGCGGGGCAATATTTTCCTGCACCGGAACGCCCACCAGTACGCCTAGTCGGCGGCCAAGGAACTCCTCGCTCTGGAGTTTTCCGTGTCCATCCGCATCATCCTCCGGCGCATACGGCATGGAAACAATATCTTCATCCATATACGCGGGTTCATCCTTCATCTCATACAGTTCCAGCGTGACCGGCTGTGATCTCTCGATCACATAGATCAGCTTGAACCAGGAGTCGGGATAGGTCATATTGGCTTTTGTCAGGAATGCGTTGTCTCTTGACTCATAAGAGAAGAAGGACACACGCCGCCCGTTATCCCGGAGAGCGTACAGTCCCATGATCTTAAATTCGGCGCTGGCCGGTCGGTCAGCCGCCGTATCCTCGGCAAAGACTGCGGTAGGGAACAGTGTCAAAAGCATTGCCAGCGTAAGCAGCATCGAAATGAATTTGTTTCGGAATCGTTTTAGCTTCATTTGATATTCTCCTCTCTACGATACATGACAGTGGGTCTGCGGCGGATGTTGCCCCAATGACCACCTCCTCCAAAAATGCGCCCTCACTATATTCATCTCCTGACAGTGTCGATTTGTGACAAGAAGTTCGATTTTTTCTGCGATTTTTTGTGACGCATGCCATTCATTTCTCTGCACCGTAATGATCATCCGTACAGATGCACTCCTATTGTTTTCGCACGGGGAAAATGCAAAAATATCATGCGCATTATATCTATAAGAGCGATAAATGCCCTGATGGTCGATTTATTGTACGAATGACTCCCTGTATAATATGCGTATAGGCAGAATAGTACCGTGGCGCGTATTACAGGAGACGCTGAAGTATGATTGATTATCAGGAAATCGGAAACAACATTAAAATATGTCGAATCCGCTGCAATCTCAAGCAGGCTGAACTTGCCGAAATGGTCGGTGTTACATCCCAGCACATCAGCCACGTTGAGAGGTGTCAAACGAAGCCGAGCCTGACATTACTGGTGGATATATCGACAGCACTGCGCGTTGATCTTTACACTCTGCTTGGAAGCAACATTCCGGTTCATCCGGACGTCAGTATTTCTGTTGAATTTGCAAGCATGTTGAAAGATGCCGCGCCGGAGCAGGTCAAATTGTGCCTGTCTGTGTGCAAAACGATTATGGAGCATGGCGAGAGCCACCAGTTCAAATAAATCAGCTGCCGGCTGTTGATTGCATGGCAGCTGATTTTTTGGTGAGATTTTGCGAAGGAAGGGATTGTATGGATAAGCAGCAGCGAGAGTACATCCATCATTTGATGCTTCAATACTCTGATGCTATGGTCCGGCTTACATATCGTCGCGTAGGGGACTGGCATCTTGCGGAGGACTTGGTACAGGAGACCTTTCTGACAGCGTGCTGCAAGTCGGAACGGGTATGCGCTCACAAGAAACCGGTGGCGTGGCTCTTTGAGACATTGAACAATTTGACTTTGCGCGAAAGCCGCCGCTTTTATCATACAGAGGTTTCGATTGAAGATATCGCTGAGAGCCATGAGCTCACAGAACTTCCAATGACCTGTCATATTCCGATGGGACTAAGCGCATTGGAGCAGGAGATCATCCTTCTTCGCATCGATAAAGGCCATTCATTTCTGGAACTCGCAGAGCATTTTGGAATCAGTGAAATGGCATGCCGCCAGCGATTATCCAGAGCGCTCCGCAAGTGCAGAACACTACTGGAGGATCCTCTTGGCAGCACGCCAAAATAATTATCAAATTATTGTCACAAAACCGATACTTCAGGAGATGAAATAGTAAAGGGGGTAATGAAATGTTGGGTAGCCAGCATCCCGATAAATCTGCTGTCGGGAGAAAGCGAACAGATTCTGCTTCCGCGTCCATCACGGAAAAATCTAACTTGCAGCTTCTGAATGAAGTAGAAGCAATGCTAAGTGTACCTGCGGAGGAGATGGATACGGACAGGATTGAGGAATATCTGTCACTATTGCAAAAAAGGGCACCAGTCGCAGAGCATTATGACCCGGAAGAAAAATGGGCAAAACTCGAAGAATCCCATCCGTTGATTTTTAAAGAAGAAACGAGTTCCTGCAAGTCTGATCTTGCGGCAGAAGCAAGGAATCGACATGGGAACCGAACTCGTCGATCTTTTTCCCGCGTTTTCCGTGCGGCAGCTATTGCCGCAGCCGCGGCATTTTGCTTTATAATAACCGCCAGCGCTATGGGATTCCAACCTGTTCAGGCTGTCCTGCGATGGGCCGAAGGAATCATTCAGATCTATACCAATCCTTCCGGCATCATGGAATTGCCTGACGACGATCCCAGCGAGTATCATTCCCTGTATGATGCTCTGGCGGCAAACGGGATCAGTACAGAAGGTCTGCCCACATGGGTGCCGAGAGATTATGCGGTTTCGGCTATTGCAGTTAAGTTGTCAGATGGTGTGCTTAAATGTTCTGCCATTTATGATTCGACCCGCGGAGGTTTAGTGATTCGCGTAATAGAGCATACGATGGCACTATCAACCGAAGCGAAAGAGCTTGATTCAGTGGGAAGTGTTTATACGCACAATCAAACCGAATACTACATTTTGATGGACGACGGAGTGACAAAAGCAGGATGGCAAGATGGAATGCTATCTTATGTAATCAGTGGACAGATATCCGAGGCTGAGATTAAAGAGATGATTAACTCAATTCAATAAAATCATATGAGGAGAATGACTATGAAGAGAAGCCTCTTTTCCCTTTTTTTGATGCTTATTATGATGTTCAGCGTAGGCATGACTGCATCCGCCGTATATCGTCCGGAAACCGGAAGGCCCACAATAAACGGCACCCGCTCCAGCGCCTATTTGGACGGTTACAGTGTTGGAATCGAAGCGAGAGGGAATGGTAAGATTGCGGTAGCCATGACAGTCGAGGCCCGCAGCAAAATGGAAAAGCTCGGTGTGCACGAAGTGGAAATCGAGCAGAAAGTGAACGGTAATTGGCGTTACTATGATTCTCAGTATGGCGCCGAACACCCCGAATTCTATGATTACAATACATGGGATTATGTTGGAACAACCTACTTTCAAGGAACACCCGGTGTCAGCTACCGCGTAACGCTGACAGTCTATGCGCGAAACAGCAAAGGCTCAGACACAGGGTATATCACTTCCTATACTGTGGTTTGCAGGTAAATACTAAGTATACTAAAAGAAGCAGGAAGCCTCTGCCACGGTAGAGGCTTCCTGCTTGTTAACTTTATGACCGCGTTATCGGACATTCAGCCTTGCTTTTCTCCCTGGGTGCGGACACCGAAGCCGTTGACCCTCGATTTCCTCTTCGACGAGGATCGTCAGATATTTGCGCCCATCGATCACACGAGTCTCCAGCAGATAACTCTGCTCGGGCGCGACAAAGATAGTCGCGTTGGCCGTTTTTACCTCAAAACGGCCACCGTCGATCAGATTCAACGGGTTTAAGGTAACGCCAGCGCCAAAGCACTCATTACAGCAGCTTTGGAACGCTTCGGCTTTTTCTTCACTGATCGCGGCATCCACCAGAATGGCGGCAATGTCTTTTGCTGTGATCTCCAACGGCTCCGGATTGCGGCTTTCCTGATGCTGTTCAATCTTTGCATCTCCGGTCTGCCTCTCTTTGAATTGACCACACTGGCTAACACAACCGATGCATCAGTTGTTCCGGACATTCTTCGTCCTGCCAATGCCGTTTTGTTCCTTCGCGAGCGTACCTTCCTCGGCGATAAGGGCTACGATGTGAAAACCGTCTACAACTTGGTGAAGGACGCCTATGAGGGAGAGGCTGTGATCCCGTTAAACAAGCGCGGTACAAAGAGCCCTGAAAAACTGTCCGTTGGCAATCCTATCTGTGAAGCTGGTCTCGCCATAAGAAAGGATGGCAAGACCACCGATGGCGGAGGGGGGGATTCGGCAGAAATACTGCTGCCCCCTTCCGCCAGTCCAAAACCGGTGTTTGCCCCTGCAATCACAATAACTGGAATAACGGCAAGAAGAACCGTGGCTGTACCAAGTATAAGGCCATTCCAACAGACTACAGACTTTCCATTGACAGGGAATGCCTGCGTTTTAAGCGTGTCTATGCTTTGCGTACAGAATGTGAGCGTTACAATGCTGCTAATCTCAACACAGTAGCCCACATCTCCGCTTTAGCGGTTGCGCTGGCCGCCGTTCTGCATGGTTCTCTTTCCATATCGTTCTCAGGTGCAGGGACTACCGCGCTGTGGTTTTTGCGCCCTTGAGCTGCCCTAAACTCTTTTGATTCCCATTCGCCTTGTTTGTGGGTTGCTCTTTCCACCTGTTTTGCTCGTCTCTTTATCACTATTTTAATTGGAACCGCGCTTCTAATAAATGCCGTTTCACTTCTAATGATTAGAAAGATAGTACAAATTATCTGCATAATGAGGGTGAAGCAAACCATGAAAAATGAGGTAAGCAAGCTGGAGGGTCGCTAAGAAGATCCTTGTACTAGAGGAAAAGAACAGATGCCGTCCAAGCTGCCAAAGGGACTCTGGAAGCATAGCAGTTTATGCCCTGCGATTTGAAGTTCTTCTCTATTCGTGCGAAGGAAACTTCTATTTTCTGGATGATGGATACGTCCCCGATATAGCGGGGCAGATAAGGAAAAAGAGAAACGTACAGCATTGTCTGCTGTGCGCTTCTTTTTTACTTTGTCGGAATTTAGCAAGCGAGCGATATCGCTGTCGCAGTCCCCCGTTTCTGAAATTTTCCCAAAAAATCAGAAACGGAGGAACGAAGATGTATATAAGAAACGATGGAAAAGGGGAAAGCAACATTACCCAGAATGGATTTACCGCCTATTTGCTCTCGGCGGTTGCGCACAGGAAGGCAGACTATCTTCACGCCAAACAGCGCCGACAGGCGAGAGAGGTATTGACAGATCCGGATGATCTGTCAACTGAGGAGTCTCCCGGTATTTCTGATCCGACCGATTTGCTTTGCTGCATTGAAAATGCCGCGCTTGAGGAGGCTTTGAATCGCATCAGCGAGAGAGACCGCTATATCTTCTTTTTCCGTGCTTTGCATGGACGCAGCTTCCATGAACTCGCTTTAGAGCTTGACCTTGGGTATCAGGGAGTTGCGGCTGCATATCATCGTGTCTGCAAAAAAGTCAAGGAAGCTACAGGGAGGGATGTAAAGTGAACTTCAAGGATCTATTGCTCCGTGCAAAAGACGGTGACCAACAGGCGAAGGAAGAGATATTTTTGATGTATCGTCCGCTGCTGTTCAAGGAGTCCTGCGTGAACGGCATCTTTGACGAGGATCTCTTCCAGGAGCTTAGTGCAACGCTGATTCATTGTATCAGGATGTTCAAGCTCTAAGCTGCCCCAAACGGGGGGGCAACCGCAGTTCATTACCTAAAAAAGCTGGGCGGCGAGGAAATTCGCTGCCCAGCTTTTGTACTATAATTACCGTCAAATATTCTCTGGATACGCTCCTTCTTTTACCACAGCCTTATATTTTGCTTTTCACCGCAGCACCCCAAGTTCTCTGTATAGTTGTAGCGGGAGACTGTATGCCAGTCTCCCGCTACAGTCTGTCGAGGAACCCGGTCTGTACTCAGGAGCAGACTGGGTCTCGAACATATATGAGCGAAAAAACAGCAAAGCGAAACGAGGACAACAGATTCCTCCATTTCCATGTGGCCAATTTTTTCAAGTTCATGGCAGCAAACTTAAGCTTCACCCAGTTCGTCACCTGAGCCAAGCCTCTGTATTGCGTATAACGCATCGCGTGTTTTTCCTTGGCGTCCGCGAAGACCCGTTCAATGGTTTCCTTTCGGCACTTGTAGAGCTGCGCGTACACAGGCGTATATCTGGCATCGTCCGCCAATTCCTCATAGTCCTTCCAGATATGCCGCTGCACCGTTTTGATACAGTCCCTGGAATGCGTACACCGTTCTCTGGTCGGACAGGCGGCGCAGATATTCGGATCGCTCTTGTATTCCCTATATCCATCCCGGTTCGTGGTGCTGTATTTCAAGGGCTGGTATTCGGGACATATCACGCAGTCGTAGAATTCATCATAGACATACTTCCACCACTCGTGTCCATTCTTCATGGTCTGCGGGCGCTTGCAGGCTGTGGAAAGGACTCTGCCATCGCCGAACACTTTCTTGCAGATATGAGGCGT
>OIXH01004494.1_pt1 | contig 11336 bp, 7 predicted proteins | sample 1587741 | NCBI WGS metagenome assembly OIXH01 (sample SAMEA3888916, study PRJEB22519) | human gut metagenome | biome: human gut; feature: human-associated habitat; material: faeces | place: Denmark | collected 2011 | reverse complement strand
TGAACAGCTCGTAGGAGTAGATACCGATGGACGGCATGCCCATGCCGCTGGCCATCACGCTGACGGGAACGCCCTTGTAGGTGCCGGTGTAGCCCTGCACGCCGCGGACGTTGTTGACGAGCTTTGGTTCATCTAAAAATGTTTCGGCGATGAACTTCGCGCGCAGCGGGTCGCCGGGCATCAGAACGGTCTTGGCGAAGTCGCCCTTTTTCGCGCTGTTATGCGGAGTCGGCATATTGAGCCCTCCCCTTTCTTAAAGTTCGCCCTTGGCCTCGAGCTCCTTGACGGCCTTGACGATGCGGGACGTGCCGAGGCGGTCGGCGCCGAGCTTGAGGAAGTCCTCGGCATCCTGCAGACTCGCAATGCCGCCGGCGGCCTTGATCTTCTTGCCGTTGGTCATGTGGGCGGCCATGAGGGCGACATCCTCGCGGGTCGCGCCGCCGCCGGCAAAGCCCGTGGAGGTCTTGATATAGTCGGCGTGAGAATTGGAGACGACCTCGCAGAGCTTGATCTTCTCTTCGTCGGTGAGCAGGCAGGTCTCGATGATGACCTTTAAGATGTTGCCGTGGCAGGAGATTTTCACAGAGTTGATCTCCTGAAGGATCTTGTCGTACTGGCCCTCCTTGACCCAGCCGAGGTTGATGACCATGTCGATCTCGGTCGCGCCGTCGGCGACGGCAGACTCAGCCTCCATGCACTTGATGCCGCTGGGCGTGTAGCCGTTGGGGAAGCCGATGACCGTGCAGATGGGCAGCTGGCCGAAGCCATAGTGCTGCTGCTCGGCGACGTAGTGCGCGGCGTGATTCACATAGGTCTGCGGGATGCAGACGCTCGCGCAGCCGTATTTGATGCCGTCGTCACAGATCTGCTTGATGTCCTCCCAGGTGGCGGTCTGCTTGAGGAGGGTATGGTCAACATGCTTGAGAATTTCCTTAACGTCCATGATATATTTCCTTTCTGTCGTTGAAAGCGTATTTGATCAAAAATCGTTTTATTTTAGCATGTTTCCGTGCTTTTGTCTACCGTTTCGGCAGGTCTCTTACAGTGCGCTGCCGAAATACTCCGTCATCGCGCGGATCAGGAATTCATAGTCCTGCACGCCCGCGGTCTCCCACGAAGAGTGCATCGCGAGCTGGGGCAGGCCGATGTCCACCGTGCTGACCGGCACGAGCGTATCGGAGATCGAGCCGAGCGTCGAGCCGCCGGGAAGATCGGAGCGGTTGGACATGACCTGCGTGGGAACGCCCGCGTTTTCGCACACGGCGCGGAAAATAGCGCAGGAGCGGCCATCGGTCGCGTAGCGCTGATTGGCGTTGAACTTGATGACGACGCCCTCGTTCATATACGGGCAGTTGTCGGGGTCGGCGTATTCACCGTGGTTGGGGTGCTGGGCGTGCGCGTTGTCCGCCGAGACGAGGAAGCTGCGCGCGAGCATCATCTGGAGCTCCTGCTCGTCCTTTCCGAGGCACAGGGCGATGCGGCGCAGCGTGTCGCGCAGGAACGTTGAGCCCGCACCCTGCTTGGTGGACGAGCCGACCTCTTCATTGTCGAAAATGCAGCAGACGGCGATATTTCCGCTCTCCTTCGCCGCAAGGAAGCCCTCGAGGCAGCCGCAGGCGCACTCGAGATCGTCGAGCTTGGGAGAAAGGATGTACTCCTCGTTTTCGCCGAGAAGCATTCCCTCGCCGCGGCAGTAGAGGAACAGGTCGCTGCCGAGGATGTCATTTTCCGCGACGTCCGCGGCTTTGGCGACGATGGGCAGGATGCCGCCGCTGTCTTTACCGCCGAGCAGCGGCAGCGTGTCGATATTCGCGAGGTACTTCATGCCGTCGTTCGCCGTGCGGTTCATGTGGATGGCGACATTGGGAATGACGAGCAGGTCGCGGTCGACGCTCACGAGCTTTTCGACGATCTCGCCGTTTTCGCGCACGAAGACGCGGCCCGCGACGGAGAGTGGGCGGTCGAACCATGTGGACATCAGCATGCCGCCGTATTTTTCGGTCGAGAGCTGGACATAATGCGCGCTGCGGCGGTCGGGATGTTCCTTTAAGCGAAACGTCGGCGAGTCGGAGTGCGCCGCAGCCATGGCGAAGCCGCCGTCGATCATCTCCGGCACGCGGAAGGCGATGGTGCTCGAGCCGTTGCGGCGGACGAAATACTTCCCGCCGGGGGCTACCTCCCAGCGTTCGCGTTCGGAAAGCTCGGTATAGCCGTTTGCGAGGAGCTTTTGGCGGATGTTCTCGGTCACATGGTAGCAGGTGGGGCTATTTTTGATAAAATGCAGCAGTTCTCTTGCCGGTGCATGTTGCATGGTGATGTCCTCCACAGTTTATTTTTGTTTGGCGGTATTATAGCACACGTCATGCTTCTCGGCAAGCGGACACTCCCTCTGTGCCGCACAAAACAGGGGCAGCATTTGTGCATTTGTCCATATTTGGTGGAATTATAGTTGATTCTTTTATCGAAATCCTTTATAATACAGTTGATTTCCGTCCCCCTCCCGCATCGAGCGGGCTTTTGTTTGCGCTCTTAAGCCGGAAGGAGGCTATTTCTATGAACGAATCCTCTTCTCCCGCGCCAGCTCCGGTCTCACCGCTGTGGACGCGGGATTTCACTATCATCACATTGGGCAGCGTGATCTCGATGCTGGGCAATTCGATGTCCGGCTTCGCGCTGAGTCTGCTCGTGCTGGATTACACGGGCTCGAACCTGCTCTACGCCATCTACATTGCAACGTTCACGCTGCCGCAGATCGTCATGCCGATCTTCTCGGGCGCGATCCTCGACCGCTTTTCGCGCAAGAAGACGATCTACACGCTGGACTTCCTTTCCTCCGGGGTCTACCTTGTCGCTGCACTGATCCTGAGCCGCGGCTGGTTCAGCTTTCCGATGCTCGCGGTCTTCTGCTTTATCATCGGCTCGATCAACAGCATCTACTATGTCGCCTACGACAGCTTCTATCCCCTGCTGATCTCTGAGGGGAACTACTCCAAGGCCTACTCCATCGCGAGCGTGCTGGAGACGCTCTCGGCGCTCATCATCCCGATCGCAACGTACTTTTATAATCTCTTCGGCATTGCGCCGCTGCTCGGCATCAACGCGCTGTGCTTCTTCATCGCCGCGACGGCGGAGACGCAGATCCGCGCCGAGGAACACTACATCGAAAAGCAGCGTGCCGCGCTCGCGCTCGAAGAGCAGCATTCCTCGGGCCGCCAGCTCCTGCGCGACATCAAAGAGGGCTTTCGCTATCTGATGAGTGAAAAGGGGCTTCTGCGCGTGGCCATCTATTTCACATTCAGCATGCTTGCCTCGGGCGCGTCGCAGGTCATCACGCTGCCGTACTTCAAGTCGACATTCGATAACGGCGAATACATCTATATGCTCGTCTGGGGCATGGCGATCTTCGGCCGCGCCATCGGCGGCGGCATTCATTATAAAATCAAGCTGCCTGTGCAGCATAAGTATTCCATCGCCCTGATGGTTTATGTCGTCATCTCGCTGTGTGAGGGCTTCTATCTCTACTGCCCGCTGCCGGTGATGATGGTCTCGTGCTTTTTAACGGGTATCCTCGGCGTGACGAGCTACACCATCCGCATCTCCGCCACGCAGAGCTACGTGCCCGACGAGAAAAAGGGCCGCTTCAACGGCGCGTTCAACATGCTCAACACCGTCGGCAGCTTCACGGGCAATCTGCTCGCGGGCGCGCTGGTGGCGTTTCTCCCCGTGCGCGGCGTGCTGACGGGCTTCATGCTCGTCACGGCGGCCGCGGCGGTCGTCGTCATCGGCGGCGGACGCAGGGACGTGTCCGCGATCTATAACCGGCAAGAATAAGAAATGTAACAATAAAAATTTGATGGAGGAAACAACATGAAATTTTCCGAAATGACCTACCCCCGCCCCGATCCCGCGGCGAGCAAGCAGCGCCTTTCCGCGCTGACGGCGGAACTCAAGGCCGCCAAGAGCTATGAGGAAGCGCGCAGAGTCTTCCTCTCGCAGCAGGAGCTGATGAGCCACATCTCCACCGCCGCGACGCTCGCGAGCATCCGCCACTCGATCGACACGCGAGACAAATTCTACGACGGCGAGGAGAAATTCTGGAACAACTTCAACCCTGAGCTGGAGGAATACAATCAGGCGTGGACAGCGGCGATGCTCGAAAGCCCGTTCCGCGCGGACTTTGAAAAGGAATACGGCGATCTGATGTTCGTCAACGCCGAGATCGCGCTCAAGACCTTCTCCCCCGCCATCATTCCTGAATTGCAGCAGGAAAACGACCTGACGCAGGAGTATGAAAAGCTGCTTGCCTCGGCGCAGATCCCGTTCGAGGGCAAGGTCTACACGCTCTCACAGCTCTCGCCCTGCAAGACCGACGCGGATGATAAGCGCCGCCTTGCCGCGTGGAAGGCCGAGGGCCAGTGGTACAAGGACAATCAGGCAAAATTCGACGAGCTCTACGACAAGCTCGTAAAACTCCGCGACGCGATGGGCAAAAAGCTCGGCTACGAGGGCTACACCACGCTCGGCTACTACCGCATGGGCCGCAACTGCTATACGAAGGACGATGTCGAGAAGTTCCGCGAAGCGGTCGTCAAGTATCTCGTTCCCGTGGCGGACAAGGTGTATCGCGAGCAGGCCAGGCGCCTGGGCAAGCAGTATCCGATGAGCTTTGCCGACAACGCGCTCGAATTCCGTTCCGGCAATCCCCGCCCCGCGGGCACGCCGGACGACATTCTCGCCCAGGGCATGAAATTCTACAGCGAGCTCTCGCCCGAGACGAAGGAGTTCTTCGAAACGATGCTGCGCGACGAGCTGCTCGACGTGCTCTCGACCGAGGGCAAGCAGGCGGGCGGCTACTGCACGAGCATCATGGACTATCAGGTTCCCTTCATCTTCGCCAACTTCAACGGCACGCAGCACGACGTCGAGGTCGTGACGCACGAGGCCGGTCACGCCTTCGAGGCCTGGACGAACCGCAAGCGCATCCCCATCGACTACATCTGGCCGAGCATGGAGGCCTGCGAGGTCCACTCGATGTCCATGGAGTTCTTCGCAGAGCCGTGGGCGGACGGCTTTTTCGGTCCCGACGCGAAGAAGTTCCTCTACAGCCACCTCTCCGGCGCGCTGACGTTCATTCCCTACGGCACGATGGTCGACCACTTCCAGCACATCGTGTATGAAAAGCCCGAAATGACGCCCGCCGAGCGCCACGCCGTTTGGAAGGAGCTGCTCGGCGTCTATATGCCGTGGATGAAGCTCGACGGCGAGATCCCGTTCTACTCCGAGGGCATGGGCTGGCAGCGCCAGCACCACATCTATTCGAGCCCCTTCTATTATATTGACTACTGCCTTGCCCAGACCGTGGCGCTCGAATTCTGGGCGATGATCCGCAAGGACGTGGGGAATGCCTGGCAGCACTACATGGCCTACACCGTGCAGGGCGGCAGCCGGACGTTCACCGACCTTCTCAAAAACGCCGGCCTTGAGAGTCCGTTTGACGAAGCGTGTCTTCGCGGCGTGTGCGCCGAGGCGGAGAAGGCGCTCGCGGACTTCGACCTCACGGGCATCGAATGATGGGCGAACAGCACAAAAAGCACAACCGCCGCGAGCACCTGAACGACTTTCATCTGAACGTCGCGGGCGAATATGTTTACGACGGGGCGCTCTACGCCTGCCAAAGCGATGATGCAAAGCAGCGCAGAATCAAGCGCGCCGTGTGGGGAATGGCGGCCATTTTGATCGCCGCGGTCATTGCGGGCGGGTGCATTCCCGCGCCGGGGATGCAGAACTGTTTTTACGTTCTGCTCCCCTACCTCGGCGAGTTTCTGGCGGCGGGAAGCGTCATCTGGGCGCTCGTAAAGCTCGGAACGGACTGGAGCGCGGTGCGCGAGTACAACTATCAAAAGAGCGTGGCCGTTCTGCCCGTGCGAACGGCGGTCACGGCGGTCTTTTCTCTTCTCGGCATCGTGTGCGAATTGATCTTCTTTTTCGTCAATGACCACGCAGGACAGACGTTTTTCGCGCTGCTCTATGTCCTGCTGAAGCTGATAGCCCTACTGAGCGCCCTTGTTCTGCGCGCCGAAATTATGCAGGCAGAATGGGACAAATTGCCTAAAAAAGATAACTTCTAAGATTTTACTCTGTACAATCTTCATCTTTTCATGCTATAATCAAAAAAATCCTATGTGCTGTTTTTCGGCGCACAGATGTCCATAGGAGGCGCACTCCCCCTTTCCGTGCGTGTATACGCGCGGGCACCTTACTTTGTGCTGCACGGGGCGACCCGTTTGGCAAAAATTTATAAAGGAGTAGATTCAATGAAAAGAACACTTGCACTGATCCTTTCTCTGGTCATGTGTCTTGGTCTTCTGGCCGGCTGCGGCGACAAGAAGACGGACGACGGCCAGACCGACGGCAAGACGCTTGTTGTCGGCACGCAGAACTTCGACGGTAAGTTCTCCCCCTTCTTCTATACCAATGACTATGAAAACCAGGTCATGGGTATGGTCTTCGACGGTCTGTTTCTCGTCGACCGCGAGGGCTCTGTCGTCCTCAAGGGCATCGAGGGCGACGTCCGTCCCTACAACGGCACCGACTATACTTACAAGGGCATTGCCGACTGCGACATCGTTGAAAACAGCGACGGCACGGTCGACTACAACATCACCCTGAAAGAGGGCGTCAAGTTCTCCGACGGTGAGGAAATGACCATCGACGATGTCATCTTCTCTTACTATGTCCTGCTTGACCCCGCTTATGACGGCGTTTCCACGCTGTACTCCCTGCCCATCAAGGGTCTGGAAGCCTATCGCAGCGGTATGGACACTGTGCAGAACCTGATCCTCGCCGCCGGTCCTGACGCCTACGCCGCCAACGACTTCTACACCGAAGAGCAGTACAACGCTTACTGGACCGCCTTCAACGCCGCCGGCGTGAAGTTCGCCCAGGAGATCCTTGACTACGTGGTCGCCGCCGGTTACGCCACCGCTGACGACTCCGTCGCCGCGCAGGCTGGCAACTGGGGCTTCGAGCTCGCCGATGACGCGACCGTCGAAGACTTCTGGGCTGCCATCGTTGCTAAGTACGGCTACGACATCTCCGATGACGGTATCAACGCCGAGACCGCCGGCACCAGCATCTCCTCCTTCCTCGAGGCCGAGCTGGGCGACGCCTACAACGACTATACCGTCGCCGTCCAGACCGGCGAGTCCGCTCCCAACGTTGCCGGTATCGTCAAGACCGGTGACTACTCCATGACCGTCACCCTCACCGAGGTCAACGCCACCGCCATCTATCAGCTCCCCGTCACCGTGTGCCCCATGCACTACTATGGCGAGACTGACAAGTATGACTACGACAACAACATGTTCGGCTTTGTCAAGGGCGATCTGTCCCACGTCAAGTCCGTGACCTCCACGCCTGTCGGCTCCGGCCCGTACACCTTCGAGAGCTGGTCCAACGGCGCTGTCACCCTGCAGAAGAACCCGACCTACTGGAAGGGCGAGCCCAAGATCGACACCGTCATCTGGCGCGAGATGACGGATGAAGACAAGATCCCCGGCGTTGTCTCCGGCACGATCGACGTAACCGACCCCTCCTACTCCAAGGAAGCTGCCGAGCAGATCAAGGAAGCCAACTCTAACGGCGAGATCTCCGGCGATACCATCCAGACCGACCTCGTCGCCAACCTCGGCTACGGCTATGTCGGCTTCAACGCCAACCGCGTGAAGGTCGGCGACGGCAACGGCGGTGATGAGGCCTCCAAGGATCTGCGTAAGGCCATCGCCACGGTTATCGCCGTTTACCGCGATGTCGCTGTCGACTCCTACTACGGTGAGTTCGCCAACGTCATCAACTACCCCATCTCCGACACCTCCTGGGCCGCTCCGCGCGTTACCGATGAGGGCTACAAGGTCGCCTTCTCCGTTGACGTCAACGGCAACGACATCTACACCGAAGGCATGAGCGCCGACGACAAGTACGCCGCCGCCAAGCAGGCCGCTCTCGGCTACTTCGAGGCTGCCGGCTACACCGTCGCTGACGGCAAGATCACCGCTGCTCCCGCCGGCGGCCGCATGGACGCTGAAGTCATGGTTGGCGGCAGCGGCAAGGGCGACCACCCCTCCTTCATGGCTCTGACCCTCGCGTCCGACGCTCTCAAGGAGATCGGCTTCAACCTGATCGTCTCCGATATGTCCAACTTCGCCGAGATGACCAACGCGATCAACGCCGGTACTGCCGACATGTTCGCCATGGCATGGCAGGCCACGCCCGACCCGGATATGTTCCAGATCTATCACAGCAAGGGCGGCTCCAACGAGAAGTCCTACTGGATCAAGGATGCCGACCTCGATGAGCTCATCATGATGGCTCGTCAGTCCACCGACCAGACCTACCGCAAGACCCTGTATAAGCAGTGCCTTGACATCGTGGCCGACTGGGCGGTCGAGATCCCCATCTATCAGCGCCAGAACTGCGTGATCTTCTCCGCCAAGCGTGTCAACCTCGACACCGTGACGCCTGATATCACCACCTACTGGACCTGGTACAACGACATCGAGCTGCTCGACCTGCAGTAAGCTCCGTCGCTGCACAAAAACGTTACTTAGGCGCATGGCTACCCTGCGGCTTCTGCCGCGGGGTAGCCTGCCTCAGGCACATCTGCCTATGATCCAAATGCCCCGGTGCATCGGAGCATTTGGCTGATATGCAGAGAGAGACATATCAAACCCGAAACGGCGACAAGACCCCGGGCGCGGGGCGGCCGTTATCAAAAAACGGAGGGATTCTATGCGCAAATATCTGGTAAAACGCCTGCTGCTGTCGGTGGTGATCCTCTTTTTTGTGACATTCATCATCTACCTGCTTATGCGCTGCATGCCCAGCTCCTACGTGGAGAATATGGCGCGGCAGCTCTCGCAGGCTCCCGGCTCCAAGCCCTATGAGGAGTGGCTGGCGCAACTCAATGCCCAATACGGCATGGACAAGGGGATTATTCCTGGCTTTTTCGTCCAATTGAAGAATTTGCTCACCGGCAACTTTGGCGACAGCTGGAAGTATACCGTGCCCGTCATCCAGAAGTTCAACGAGGTCATCTGGGTCTCGTTCATCATGGGCGCCATCTCGCTCGTGTTCGAGCTTCTCATCGCGGTGCCGCTCGGCATCGTGGCCGCCACCAAGCAGTACAGCGTGACCGACTACACCGTCACGACGGTCGCTCTGCTCGGTATGTCGCTGCCGACGTTCTTCTTCGCGACGCTCTTAAAGCTCATCTTCTGCATCAAGCTCCGCTGGTTCGACCTTGTCGGCCTCACGGGACGTGACTTCAACTCCCTCAGCCAGTTTGGTCAGATCCTCGATATGGCAAAGCATCTGGTGCTGCCCATCGTGACGCTGGTGTTCATTTCCATCGGCCCGTGGATGCGCTATGTGCGCACGAACATGCTCGAGGTGCTCAACGCCGACTACATCCGCACCGCCCGCGCCAAGGGTCTTTCCGAGCATAAGGTCATCTATCACCATGCCTTCCGCAACACGCTCATCCCGCTCGTGACGTTCATCGGCGGCTCGCTGCCCGGCCTTTTTGCCGGCGCGCTCATCACAGAGACGCTGTTCGCCATCCCCGGCATCGGCTTCATCTCGTACAATGCGATGGTCGCGGGCGATATCCCCTTCTCCATGTTCTACATGACGTTCCTGGCGATCCTGACCCTGCTGGGCAACCTGATCTCCGACATCCTGTACGCGGTGGTCGACCCCCGCGTGCGCATCGCGTAAGAAAGGAGGCGCTAATCCATGTCTGAAGAAAAGAAGATCAACGATCAGCAGGAGAGCGGCTCCCCCGAGCAGCTTTCCCTCAACGACGACCGCCGCGTCAAGGTCCTTTCCCCGGGCACGCTGGTCGCCAAGCGCTTTTTCCGCAACCGCCTCGCGGTCGTGGGTCTGACGATCCTCGCCGTGATGTTCATTTTCTCCTTCATCGGCGGCCTCATCAGCCCCTACGGGCAGGACGAGGTCTTCTACCGCGACGATATCCAGCTCAAGGAATACGCCGCCATGAGCGAGAACACCGAGTACCGCTATCTCGTGGCCGACGGCCAGGAGTTCGGCACGATCCTCCAGGCGCAGCTCACGCTGCACATGGGCAAGGACGACAGCTTCTCCTACAAGGGCGTCACCTACGACGTGACCGAGGAGGGCGACTCGCTCTACTCCGTCTCGAGCGGCGGCAGACTCCTTGCCATCGCCTATAAGGACATCATCAGCTCGAACGACCCCAGCCAGAAGTTCGGCTTCAACTTCAGCTTCAGCTCCCTCAAGGCGCACGCCAACGGCGAAGCGGAGTTTACGGCCAACGGCAAAACCTATACGCTTGATGAAGACAGCGTCATGCTGAATGGCGAGGAGATCGCCTACATCAGCCGCTTTGTCATCCAGTCCAAGGTCAGCGGCACGGTCATCAGCAAGGACTTCAAAGAGCGCGTGCAGCAGGCCGTCGAAAACGGTGAGACCGAGTACACCTATGTGAACGACGCCGGTCAGGAGCGCGAGATCAAGCTTGAATACAATCCCGCCAAGTACCAGTGGTCGATCAAGGAGGGCACGTCCACCCGCGTGTTCGACGCCTATTCCTTCCCCGACTCCGCGCACTGGCTCGGTACGGATAAAAACGGTATGGATATGCTCACCCGCCTGATGTACGGCGGCCGCGTGTCGCTGATGATCGGCTTCATCGTCGTCATCATCTCCGCGGCGCTCGGCGTGGTGCTCGGCGGCGTCTCCGGCTACTTCGGCGGCTGGGTCGATAACCTCATCATGCGTATCGTCGATATCTTCTACTGCATCCCCTCCACCCCGCTCATCATCATTCTGGGCGCAGCGATGGACGGCATGCGCGTCGACCCGCAGATCCGAATGCTCTACTTAATGTTGATCTTGGGCTTCCTCGGCTGGCCGGGTATCGCCCGTCTCGTCCGCGGCCAGATCCTCTCTCTGCGCGAGCAGGAGTTCATGACCGCGACGGAGGCCTGCGGCATCAGCGTTTCGCGCCGCATCTTCCGCCACCTGATCCCCAACGTCATCCCGCAGCTCATCGTCAACTGCACGATGAGCCTCGGCTCCACCATCATCACCGAGGCAACGCTCAGCTTCCTCGGCCTCGGCGTCAAGTTCCCGTTCGCCTCCTGGGGCAACATCATGAACGACGTTTCCAACTCTTACGTCCTCACGAGCTACTGGTTCATCTGGATCCCCGCCGGCATCTGCCTGATGCTGACGGTCCTCGGCTTCAACTTCGTCGGCGACGGTCTGCGCGACGCGTTCGACCCGAAGATGAAGCG
>OIXH01004492.1_pt1 | contig 11338 bp, 8 predicted proteins | sample 1587741 | NCBI WGS metagenome assembly OIXH01 (sample SAMEA3888916, study PRJEB22519) | human gut metagenome | biome: human gut; feature: human-associated habitat; material: faeces | place: Denmark | collected 2011 | reverse complement strand
AAAAGCTCACCGACACGTTCAGCTTCACGGTTTCCGACGGCCACGGCGGCACGGTTTCCAATACCCTGACCCTGACCATTGACGGCACCAACGACGCGCCCGTGCTGGTCCCGACAATCTTGGGCATTGCCAAAGACAGCGCCATTACCAGCGGCACGCTGCCTCTGCCCACAGATGTGGATGTGCACGACGTGGCCAGTTTCACGCCGCAGAGCAATGCGCCGGGCAGTTACGGCACGTTCACCCTGAGTGCCGACGGCCGCTATACCTATACCTTGAACACCTCTCTGCCCGCCGTGGTGGGCCTGGGAGTCGGTGACAGCCTGACCGACGCCTTTACGGTCACCGTGTCCGACGGACACGGCGGCACGGCTTCCGCTGTTGTGACCATGAGCATCAACGGCAGCAACCAGGCACCTATGGTCGCCGCGGCCACGGCTGTGATTCTTGAGGATGTGATCAGCGTCAGCGGCGATTTGCCTGCGCCCACAGATCCGAATATCCATGATGTTCTGACGTTCATTGCCCAGAACAATGCTCTGGGCAGCTACGGCACGCTCACTCTGGACGCTGCCGGGCATTATACCTACACCCTGAATAATGCCTTGCCCGTGGTGCAGAGCCTGGGAGTAGGGGAAAAGCTCACCGATACCTTCACGTTCAGAGTCTCGGACGGGCACGGGGGCACGGCCACCAATACCCTGACCCTGACCATCAACGGCACCAACGATCTGCCCAGTGTGGGCGCGGCCACGGCTTCCATTGTCGAGGATGCGGCCACTGTCAGCGGCGTGTTGCCCGCGCCGGTGGACCCGGACCTGCATGATGTGGTGAGTTTTGTGCCGCAAACCGCCGCGTTGGGGCTCTACGGCACGCTGAGCATAGATGCCGGCGGCAATTACACCTATACCCTGAACAACGCGCTGCCCGCGGTGCAGGGCCTGGGCGTGGGTGAAAAGCTCACCGACACCTTCACTTTCACGGTGTCCGACAATCACGGGGGCACGGCCACCAATACCCTGACCCTGACCATCAACGGCACCAACGACGTCCCCACGGTGGGCGCGGCCGCGGCCTCCATTATCGAGGATGCGGCCACTGTCATCGGCAAGCTGCCCACGCCTGTGGACCCGGACCTGCATGATGTGGTAAGTTTCATCCCGCAAACCGCCGCGTTGGGGCTCTACGGCACTTTTACCGTGGATGCCTCGGGCAATTACACCTACGCCCTGAACAACGCGCTGCCCGCGGTGCAGGGCCTGGGCGTGGGCGAAAAGCTTACCGATACCTTCACATTCAGAGTCTCGGACGGGCACGGCGGCACGGCTTCCAACACCCTGACCGTGACCATCAACGGCGCCAACGACGCGCCCGTGCTGACTGCGGCCGCAGCCTCCATCTTTGAGGATGCGGTCGGCGTCAGCGGCAAATTGCCAGCGCCGGTGGACCCGGATCTGCATGATGTGGTGAGTTTCGTGCCGCAAATCGCCGCAGTGGGGCTCTACGGCACGCTGAGCATAGATGCCGGCGGCAATTACACCTACGCCCTGAACAACGCGCTGCCCGCAGTGCAGGGCCTGGGCGTAGGGGAAAAGCTCACCGATACCTTCACATTCAAAGTCTCGGACGGGCACGGCGGCACTGCTTCCAACACTCTGACCGTGACCATCAACGGCGCTAACGACGCGCCCGTGCTGACCGCCGCCGCGGCCTCCATCTTTGAGGATGCGGTCGGCGTCAGCGGCAAATTGCCCGCGCCGGTGGACCCGGACCTGCATGATGTGGTGAGTTTCGTGCCGCAAATCGCCGCGGTGGGGCTCTACGGCACGCTTACGGTGGATGCCTCGGGCAATTACACCTATACCCTGAACAACGCGCTGCCTGCGGTGCAGGGCCTGGGCGTGGGCGAAAAACTTACCGACGCCTTCACCTTCACGGCGCTGGACAATCACGGGGGCACGGCTTCCAACACCCTGACCCTGACCATCAACGGCACCAACGACATCCCCACGGTGGGCGCTGCCACGACAGCCATCTTTGAGGATACGGCCACTGTCACCGGCAAGCTGCCCACGCCGGTGGACGCGGATATCCATGATACCCTGGCGTTCATTGCCCAGACTAACGCGTCGGGCCTGTACGGCACGCTTACCCTGGACGCTTCGGGCAATTACACCTACACCCTGAATAATGCCTTGCCTGCGGTGCAGGGCTTGGGAGTAGGGGAAAAGCTCACCGATACCTTCACCTTCAGGGTGTCCGACGGGCATGGCGGCATGGCCTCCAACACCCTGACCGTGACCATCAACGGCACCAACGATATACCCACCGTGGCCGCGGCCACGGCATCCATCTTTGAGGATACGGCCACGGTCACCGGCAAGCTGCCCACGCCGGTGGACGCGGATATCCATGACACCCTGACATTCACCACGCAGACCAATGCGGCGGGCCTGTACGGCACGCTCACCCTGGACGCCTCGGGCAATTACACCTACAAACTGAATAACGGGCTGCCCGCGGTGCAGGGCCTGGGCGTGGGCGAAAAGCTCACCGATTCCTTCACTTTTGTGGTTTCCGACGGCCATGGGGGCACCACAGCCAACATCCTGACCCTGACCATCAACGGCACCAACGACGCGCCTTCAGTGGGCGCTTCCACGGGCATCATGGTCAAGACCGACGCCACCCTCAGCGGGCGGCTCGTCACGCCCACGGACCCGGACAACGACCTGGATCATATCGTCAGCGACACCCTGACTTTTACTCCCAAAGGCAATGAGCTCGGCAGCTACGGCAGATTGACCCTCAACGCCGACGGCACGTATGTGTACACTCTGAACACCGGCCTGCTGGCCGTGGTCGGCCTGCTTCTCAACCAGAAGCTGACCGACACCTTCACCTATACAGTGACGGACGGGCACGGCGGCACGGCGTCCAATACCCTGACCATAACCATCAAGGGCGGCCTCGGCAGCCTGCTTTCCCTGAATGCCGTTACCGACGGGCTGGTGGATACGGTGTCCAATGTGGTCGGGGCGGTGACGGCTCCCCTCAATGCCGTGGGCAACGTGGTCTACTCCCTGGTGGACAACGCGGGCCTGGGCCTGGGTGTGGGGCTGTACGGCAGCCTGACGCTTCAGGCCAACGGCACGTATAACTATCAGTTGAATACCGGCCTGTCCGCGGTCGTGGCACTGGGCGTGGGTGAGAAGCTCACGGAATCCTTCACCTTTACGGCCACGGATTCTCTGGGCAAGACCGCCACAAGCACCATCTCCATTGCCATCAACGGAACCAACGACGCGCCGCAGGTGCTGCCGGTGGTGCTTTCCATTGCGGAGCACGGCAGCAGCATCGTCTCGGGCCTGTTGAACATCACGGACCCTGACAGCCACGATACGCCGCACTGCGAGCCCGGCAGCACAACCGGCAGCTACGGCACCCTGATCGTCAACGCCAACGGTTCCTATTCCTATGTGCTTGACCAGCATTCCTCGGCCGTGCTGGGGCTCGGCGTGGGCGAAACCCTCACCGAGTCCTTCCCGGTCACTGTCGTGGACGGGCACGGCGGCTCGGCAAGCACGGTGATCAAGATCACCATCAACGGGCAGAACGACACGCCCACGGTTGCCGCGGCAAACGCCGACCTTTCGGTGACGGCGGTTCTGAGCGGCTCCTCGGGCCACGGGCTTGAGGGGATATTGCCCACCCCGCATGACCCGGACATCCATGATCTGCCGACCTATGTGCCCCAGCACGAAACTCACGGCCTGTACGGCGACCTCACGCTCCAGGCTGACGGCTCCTATGTTTACACCCTGCACGACAATCAGACCGAGGTGAAGAATCTTGGTCTGGGCCTCTCGCTTCAGGATGTCTTTACCTACACTGTGGACGACGGGCACGGCGGCACGGCCACCAACACCCTGACGCTCACGATCCACGGCTCGGATGCCGCTCCGGCGGTCATGGCCATGGCTTCCCTGGGCGTGGACAGCGCGCACGGGGACAGCATCCCGGCAACCGCGCTTTCCGCCACTGTCGCGCTGGATACGGAAGTGCTGGACCATGATGTGGCGGATAATCTGCTGGACGGCGGAAGCACGCATAACTCCCTTTCCAGCACGGACATGGCGACCGTTGCGGGAGATAACGCGGCAACAAGTTCAGGCACGCAGGAAGGGCACAGCGCGCCGGGTCATGAAGCCGTTGCGACCTCTGCGGCACAGGCCGCCGCGCAGGACGGCGGCGAGACGGAGGGCTTCTTCCATGATCAGTCCTCCGCGTACAAGGAGCCCATCTTCAGCGAGGATGCCGAAGACAGCCTGTTCTCGTCCGGCGCGTCGACAACGTCTCAATCACTGAACGCCAACAGCTCCGCCGTGCATGAAAGCGGGCAGACCGGAGCGGAGACGCCCGCAGCCGCCGTGGACCACGAGAACGCCGCGGCACATACCGCAGCCGCGGCAGCCGCTCCGGATACGCACAGCCAGACGCAGCAGGAAAGTCCCGGCACAGCGCAGTCGGCACCCGCCGCGCCTGCCGAGACAGCGGTTGCCGATGCCTCGGCCAGCGCCTCTCATGCCGACCAGCTTGCCGCTTTGCAGCATCTGGTCCAGAACGGCCAGTAAAGGCGGAAAAACCGGGCGGCTCCGGTTGAAATCAGATGCTGATATCCTTGGCGGATACAGCCGGAGCCGCCTGACTTCTACGTATGCGAACTTGAAAGTGCTTGCCGCTGATTGAACGCTGGCAGAGCATGCCGGGAAGGGCAGCGCCGCAGGCGGCGGAGATTGAACGGATGGCAAAAGCCCTTGGCAATTGTGATTGCCAGGGGCTTGTCTCTATCTTTGGCTGACGCTTATGCCGGTACGCTTGTTTTCTGTACCAGGTTAAAATCCGCCAGTTGGGAGCAGACCGTATCGAGCAGGTCCAGCGGGCGGGCGAGGTTTTCGCCTATCAGACGCAGCTCAAAGCCGGATATCTCCACACTTTCGTCAATATGGCGCATGAGCATGACCGTCGCGGACAGGTCGTCATGAATCCGGTCCACCAGATGCGAGAATCTGCCCTGCTCGTGCTGTTGGAGCAATTCATATTCCTGGCGCACTGTGAATGACGACAGGCGGAAGCAGCGGATTTCCTCATGGAACTCACCGCGCTTGTAGCCGTCCTCAATGGGGCCGGACGGCACTTGATCCTCGTCATACGTTTCCACGGTGTCTGTTTCCGGCGCTTTGCCGATATTGAGCAGGGCTTGCGCCGCTTCGCTGAGCATGGCGGCTATGGCGCTGAGGTCTGGTGATTGGGGGCTTGGGGCAGATGGATGGGCGAGAGGCTTGTACATGGGAACTCCTGACGGTTGTTTCTATTGAAGCTCTCAAAATGAAAAGCTCCGGGAGCTAGAAACTGCCGTCAGACAGCGGGCTATTTCCCTGTTTCCAGGTATTATATTTCGCCCACTCCCGGAGTGAGAATGCAGGAACCGCGTCTAGATGCAGACGCAATAAAACCCACAAACTGACGGGGTGGGAACCGCTGACGGATAAGGTGTTTCTAGCACCTAGTCTTAGGAAAACATGGAAAATTGTAAAAAGTCAAGAGAGACAAAATTCAGAATTAGCACTCATCAAAAATTTCAATATAAGGGTTTTTATCTAGAATGGCGATTTGCGACTTCCTTTTAAGCATAGATTCAAGGTCAGCCTGCCGCTGGTGAAGTAATACTATTTCCTGTAAAGAACACAAAAATATTGTCCTCTGATTAAGAGCTTCACGACATTGCTGGATTGCCGTTTCCGCGTAATCACTATTAGAAATAAAAATACCACTAGCATTTTAGCTCTTCCATACAGCCGAACAAGATGTGGCCCTATCTCTACAACACCTACTGGGTCTTTGAGCCATTTCATTTCTACTAAGTGGATTGTTTGATTCAGCACAATAACGCCGTCTATCTGTTTAAGCACTAGGGCGCTATCGGGAACTTTACGGCGAAAATCCTCTATAATAAGAATTCCATAGGATTTGAACAGGTCATTGAGCGTAGCTTCTAGTAATTTCCCCCTCTCCTGTGGCTTGTCATCCATTGAGAATAAAGAACATAATCTTTTATTCACGCTCTCGATTGATTCACGTTTTTGGATCGCCGCTTCTTGTAAGGCTCGATTTCTAGCAGCTACTTGTGCACGTTCAGTTTCACGCTCTTGTCGCATACGGGTACTGGCGTATCCCAAACCGAACGAAGCCTAAAAGTAAAAAGGCGAGGATCAACCTCGCCTTTTTCTGTTTTTTTGTGCCATTTTGCGCGCGAATCAGTGCCAACCGCGCCGCCCCCTTATTCTTTTTGCAAAAAATTTCAAAAAATGTGGGGCAGAGTGTGGGGCAAGTTTGCCCACAACGAAAAAAGCACTCACATTTTTATGTAAGTGCTTGATTTTCTTTGGCGTCCCCAAGGGGATTTCCGGTACTCTTTAAGTATCTGAAAATGAATACTATCAGAAATATTGGCTCAGTCAATACCCGGAAAAGTACCCGTAAATATAGTAGGTTAGGCGTAGAGTAGCCGGACGTTTTGAGGCGTGTTCGGGCCAAATGCTACTTAATCGGATGGTAATGGATGACTTTGTGACTTGACAAATTGGATGTTTTTGGATGTATAAATAGGTATGATTAACTCCGAAACCATAAACATTACCCCGGAATTTCTTGGCCTTATCGCTGAAATAGACGAGTTCAAAGGTGCATGGAAAGCCTTGGGAACGCTTGCGCCTGAACGTCTTTCCGCATTGCGCCGCGTAGCCACCATTGAAAGTATCGGTTCTTCCACCCGTATTGAGGGAAGCAAGCTCTCCGATAGTGAGGTGGAAAAACTGCTATCCAATCTCTCCGTCCATTCTTTTGCCTCGCGTGACGAGCAAGAGGTTGCCGGGTACGCGGAAACCATGGAGCAAATTTTCCAGTCGTGGGAATACATTCCATTGACGGAAAACCATGTTCGTCAACTTCATCGGGACTTGCTAAGGCACAGCGACAAAGACGAGCGCCACCGGGGAACCTACAAAACCTCGCCTAATAATGTTGTGGCCTTTGACGCTGAGGGGAACCAGCTAGGCGTTGTTTTCGAGACCGCTGCCCCATTTGACACTCCCCAGCTCATGGCCGAACTGATTGACTGGACGAACGCGGCTCTTGAAACCAAAAGGCTCCATCCCTTGTTGGTCATCGGTATTTTTACCGTGACCTTTCTTGCTATCCACCCTTTTCAGGACGGAAACGGGCGTTTGTCGCGTATCCTGACAACGCTTTTATTGCTGCGAAGCGGTTATGCCTACACCCCGTATAGCTCGCTTGAAAGCGTGATTGAGAATAGCAAAGAGGGCTACTATCTAGCCCTACGACAAACGCAGACCACTATCCGCACGGATGCCCCTAACTGGCAGCCTTGGCTTTTGTTCTTTCTGCGGGCCTTGCATCAGCAAATGAAGCGGCTCGAAAAGAAAGTGGAGCAGGAGCATATCGTTCTGGCTGCTTTACCGGAATTGTCCCTGCAAATTTTGGAGTATGCCCGCGATCACGGACGGGTGACGGTCAAAGATATGGTCATCCTTACCGGAGCCAGCCGCAATACCCTGAAAGAGCATTTCCGCAAGCTGGTGGAAAACAGGCAACTAGCCATGCAGGGTAAAGGCCGGGGGGTGTGGTATCGACTTGGGGGCTGATTTATTTACTCAATTAAAAGATTCTGGTCATGCAAACATTTTCGTAATATTTTATATGCTTCTTGAAAATCTAAGGAAAAGAACTCTCTGTCTTTTCGTATCCGATAATCTTTAAGGCTCTCATGTGACACGCGCTCCGCGCTCTTACAGCAGGTTACCTTGAAAACTGCTCTTGCGGATATAGGATAAAGAATTCCTGTTGAAGAATTTATTTCCTTTACTCTTGAAGAAACCGTTCGTGTGGTCATGCCTATCTTTAGTATTTCCATCTCTTCCTTTCGTGATAGAATGTAGACATATTCCTCATCTCGCATAATGTTATGAGCGAATGTAGAAAAATTAACGTAATACGTAGCGATGCTCAAAAAATTCAAAGCATAATTTGATTTTTGAATGGATTGTATATCACTATTTAGAATTGAGTGCCGCAAATTGATCAGATGAGAAACTATCTTTCGGCAATTATCAAGGTCCGGATAATTAAAATATTCATAGACTGTAAACCAATCCCATTGGTCTTGCTTTATTACCCTATTAAATAAGCCCTTTACGATGCTTATTGAATCACATATTTGATTGCTATAGTTTTTGTATGCAATATAGTTTACCACATCATTAAGAGCATACAAATATGACTCTTTTGTTTTTTTCTTAAATGGGGCCATTCCGAAACCCCAGCTAGTTATATTACTACCCATAGCTTCCTATTTTGTAGTACTTAAATTTAATCAAAAAATAGTTCACTGATTCCTAGATAGAATTCTTTTTTTCCTGCCAAGTGTTGTAAAATTTTTCCTGCGTTTGGTTGAACCTTGCCCGAATTGGGTCACTAACCTTTGAAAATTTCTCAATATACATGTATAGGTCTCTATTTTTTTCCCTGATGCCAAAATGGTATCTGAGTGTTTCGGCTGACATATACCAAAGAGAGACCAAATCGCTCCAAATCCGTATTGTATGGGAAAGCGTTAGCAGGGTAAGTTCTTCGGGATCACGCAATTCCCTATCAAGCATCAAATCTAACGCATGGTCATCTGCGTGTATTAAATGGCTTGCTGCATCATAGTTAAATAGCAAGCATGTTATGTACTTCATGGGGAAATCTTTTGGGTGATTTGCCTCCAAATAATTAATAATTTCAGTAAAAGACCATTTTTGTTCAATTCCTTTCCGTTCCTTTTTATTTATCTCATCGTGCGGAAATATTTCTTTATCTTCCAAAAAATCAAACACCTTTGAATCATAATGTGCATTTCGTAGTATATGTAGTTGCTTTGCAAGATTGGCTTTTCTTGCTTTTTTTCTGTTATGTATTTCTGCGCTTATACCCCAAAACTCCTCAATGAGTTTTCCTCGTCCATCTTTTGGGTACAGGCATATGAGCCAAATTTTTCCAGCTACTTCATAGGCACATCGTAAGATTATTTCAGCATCCCAAGCATAACCATAACTAGCAAGATGAGATATTGCTTGGCTTCTATCTGAAAAGTAAGCGAATAAATCATTTAGTGTTGAATCAATACGATTATATGATTTGAAATTTTCTGCAAAGTCCTTTGCAATACTATTACGGAATTTACTTGTTGCATCAAGCATTGCAGATTGAATTTCGTCCATTTCGTTAGCGAACATAGGTGAATCCTCAAACATCAAAATATCGTCTCTGTTTTCTACCAAGATCAAATGGGTCTGTCGACTGACCAGCTTGACTCCTTTTAGTCAACCTTTTATGATACTTGTACTACTTCATGGCAGCGTCCGCACCGCTGGTTAAATTCTGGTGCGCCTGCCCGGCTTTATGCTGGGTTCTTTGTTTGGGGGAAATCCTCCAAACACAGCATACAATTGCCGGGTCGATAGCTCCTAATAAAACACCCGCAAGGGGAATAAGAGCAGCGTTCCATGAACGTAGTTGAGTCCCGGCATTTCTCATTTCTAATGCCGAAAACTAAATCTAGGAGTTTTTCATGTCTGAACCCATCTCCCTTTCTTCCCCATCCGGCCCAGGCAATCCCAGAGACGGCGACCAGTACCGGGAATATTACATCCCGGTAAATATCGTCAGAGAAGAACAAGAACTTTTGGATGAGTACGAAACGGATAGGCTTGCCCACGCATTAGGCGAAATTTATAATGAGTTTTACCTGATGATTGAGTTGATGCGAGGCTATGCGGAAAGTAGAGATTACCAAGATTTTACCTATTTCTTATTAGCTGAAAGACTCAAACAACCGTTGGATAAGCTTAGCAAGGCAAGCTCGGTAGTGGTTGATTGGAAACTAGTATGCAAGAAAACTATTGGGGTTGAAGCCTAAGTAGAGCGGCCCGGATATTCCGGGCCGCTTCCGTTTAAATGCTGTTGAAAGGTAGCCTTGCCGTGATAGGTTCCGGAGATGGCTGGTCGTGTGCCGGTTCCAGCATGGTCTTGTCGACAATACCGCCACTGTCCTTCTTCTGTCCCTTCCCCCGTCTGAACTCGTTCATATATTTCGCCAAGGTCGGCGGCTTCACCTCAATACCTTTTTCGTGAAGCTTCTCGGCAATCTCCTGTGTATCGAAATCGCGCTTCTTCATCCGTTCCAGTGTCGGGGCCAGGGCGAAAATGGCCTCTTTGACGGTCAGACTGCGGTTGCCGTCCAGATTAACTTTGACGGGTTTGAGTTTAGCAAGCTCCAATCTGATTTCCTTGACCTGTGCTGTGGTGATATTCATGCTGGTTGCTCCTGTATTTGTGGCGGGGCCATGCCCCGGATTTTGTCTGTTTGCCTTTGGCGGTCGAGCGGCACGGTCGCCCACGTTTTACGAAGTAAAGCATAGTGCTATACTTCTGCTCTCCGCAAAGATTCGGCGCGGACGCAGGGATACCCCATTCGGCGTAGGGCATTGAGCACTGTGGCATCGGATATTCCCCGAAGCTGAGCACTTTTTCCTTCCGCTCGAAATAGTACGCCATACGCCAGAGTTTTTTGCCGGATGCAGAAAAATAGAGGTACAAACCGTTGCCATCAGCATACTTCGTGGGCTTGCCCGGGTATTTCAGGCTTCTAATCCGGGTATCGGTGAGCGACATAGTGGGTTCTCCTTGGTCAAATGTGGATGACGGGATACCCGAATGGACAATAATATTCTTTAATTTAAGTATATTATGTCAAAAACCGGGTATCGGGGTTGCATAACACAGTTCGATACCCAGAAAAATACCCGGAAAGTTTTTGGATGACCTTGGATTTGGCTGGACGTGGGGATTACAACTAAGGCTTAAAAAGCAAGAGCGGCAAGGTCTTTTAGTACCTTGCCGCTCTTTGTAATACCCAAATTTGGCGTCCCCAAGGGGATTTGAACCCCTGTCGACGGCGTGAAAGCCGTTTGACCTGCGCTTGCCGCCACTAATTTCTAAGGATTGTACCAGCACTGGAGGGCATGGAAATGCATCCAGCTGCAGGTGGTTTTGTAACCAGAAATTGTAACCAGATTGAGCAGACCTGTTCATCGCTGGTTTGTATATCTGGTAGTGCGCCCGCATGTCTATGCGTGCGAGGGATGTCTGGCCACGTCGCCGGTGCCGTCGCCGCAGGGAGTATGCGGGCGCTTCCTTTTGCGGGCGGAGCCCGCTC